>ERZ773008.1053-NODE-1053-length-19839-cov-17.512283_pt1 | contig 19839 bp, 11 predicted proteins | sample MGYA00580664_ERZ773008 | MGnify/ENA primary metagenome ERZ773008 (study PRJEB29015, sample SAMEA2738016) | human oral metagenome | biome: human oral; feature: human-associated habitat; material: dental | place: China | collected 2048 ... | reverse complement strand
TGAAGAGCGCCTGGGATCCGGCCGAGATCGAGAAGGCTGGCAAGGCAGTCTGGCGTCTGTGATCGCCGCATGGTGATGTGACCAGACCACCGCGACGGGCGTCGCGGTGGGGCATCTGGAGAGCGCTGAATCGGGCGGGCTGCGTGCCCTGCATGGTTCGGCGCTTTTTGTTTTCTGTGTTCTCTGGGGGGTGACCGTCATGGTACCCATCGATATTCCGGCAGGCAGCGGCCGGCGGCTGGCTGCGCTGTATCACCCGCCCTCGGGGGCCGGGCGTGGCCGTGGGGTGCTGATCCTCAATCCGCTGGGACAGGAGGCCGTGCGGGCGCACCGGCTGCTGCGCGTGCTGGCCGACCGGCTGGCGCGCATGGGTGTGCACGTGCTGCGCTTCGATTTTCATGGGTGCGGCGATTCGTCCGGCGGCGACCTGGACGGCGAGATGAAGGGCTGGCAGCTGGATGCGCTGGCCGCCCACCAGTGCCTGCGCCAGAAGGCCGGCACTGACGCCATCGGCTGGCTGGGCATCCGGCTGGGCTTTGCAGTGGGCTGGCAGGCGGCGTTGCGGTTTGGCGGGCGCAGTGGTGCACCGGACACCGGGACGCGAACCGGGGAAGCGACGGTGCCGGGTGGCACGGCGACAGGCAGTCAGACCATGGGCGGGCAGGTGAGCGAAACGGGTCGCCCGTCGCGTGGCCGCGACATGCGGCTGGACATGCTGACCGAGGGCGCGCCGCCCGACCGGCTGATCGGCTGGGATCCGGTGGTGCAGGGACAGGCCTATCTGGACACCCTGTGGCAGGACCATCAGGCGGCCCTGCGGCTGGCCTTCAGCCTGCCGACGGTGCCGGATGCGCAGCTCAGGCGCCAGCAGGCCGAGGCCGATCTGTCGGAGGCGATGGGCTTTGCACTGTCACCACGGCTGGTGCGGCACATCCGCAGGCTGGACCGTCAGGACTGGTCCACGCTGCCCGTGCAGCACGTGGCGGCCCTGCAGGCCAACGGCGCACTGCCGTGGCCGGAAGCGCGTAGGCCAGCCGGCCTGACGCTGGTGCCGGTGGATGTGGATTTCGACTGGACCTCGGAAGAGGCGCTCAACACGCCACTGGTGCCGGATGCCGCGCTGAAGCGCCTGCTGCCGTGGCTGTCGGAGGAGGCGTTCCATGGTTGAGAAGAACGCTGAAACGGAGAAGCCTGAAGGGCGCGACCGGGGAGAATCCCGGGCGGGTGCCACATCACCGGCAGTCCCGATGTCACCGGGATACCGCGAGCGGCTGGTGCAGTTCGGGGCCGATGACCACCTGATCGGCACGCTGACGGAGCCAGCGGGCACATCCGGTGAGGTGGCCGGGGCAGTACCTTGTGGCGTGATCTTCCTGAATTCCGGCGTCATTCACCGCATCGGGCCGCACCGCGTGCATGTGAAGCTGGCGCGGGCGGTGGCCGAAGACGGGCTGCCATCGCTGCGGCTGGACCTGACCGGACTGGGCGACAGCGGGCGCACCCGTGCCACCGATGGCATGCTGGCGCAGGTGAGCCGCGATATCCGCTCGGCCATCGATCTGCTGCAGGCGCAGACCGGGGTGCAGCGTGTGGTGTTGGCCGGCATCTGTTCGGGGGCCGAATACGGCTACCAGTATGCACCGGACGATGACCGCGTGGCAGGGCTGGTGATGGTGGATGGCTACAGCTTTGCCAACCGGCGCACGCAGCTGCTGCGCTGGGGGCTGCGGCTGCGCACGCTGACCTGGCCGGTGCTGCGCAAGGCAGTGCTGGGCAGGCTGCAGCGGCTGCGCGAGGCACGTGCAGACGGGCACGAGGCCACGCCCGAAACGCCGGTCGATTACGGCCTGCCGGTGGTGACGGTGACGGACTTTGGCCAGGGACTGGCCGCCCGGGTACGCGCGGGCTGCCCGAGCTATCTGGTGTTCACCGGCAGCATCCTGCAGCGTTACAACCACGCCAGCCAGTTCGACGACACGATGAAGGCCGCCCCGCTGGCAGCGGATGACTGTACTGCGCTGCGCGAGGGCGTGCAGTGCGACTTCCTGCCGGACATCGACCACACGATGACCACGCTGCACGGGCAGCGCGTCTACATCGCGCGGGTGCGGACCTGGCTGCAGAAGGTGATGAAGCAGGGGTGAAGGGCCTGGCCTGAAGACCAATCCGTGGATGGTGTTTCGTAATGGCTGCTGAACGACGGGCGCCTTGACCTGGCCATTCCCCGGTGTCGTGAAGGTGCCGGGGAGGAGGTGGCCTATGCCCCACGAAAGACGGCTGCAGGGGATTGTCCGCCCGCTGCACGGTCATTGATGTTATGTTTGCCCGCTGGGCCGGCTGAGGGAGGTGCTCCCGTCGGCATAATCCGGATTGTTCAGGAGGGGCCGGTTGCTGCCGTGCACGCGGTAGCATCGGCCTTTTTCCGTTGGGCAGACAGGGGGCACGCCAGCCGGCACGCCCGCCGGTCTGATCGGTCTGATGGCCAGTGATGATCAGGGAGTGGAGCGTCCATGTTTCTGGTGGGTGATGCGTCGGAGTGGTTTCTGCCGATGCCGGTCAGTCTCGTCGTGGTGGGACTGGTGTTTGCAGTCTGGAAAAGGGCGGCTCCGCGTGCGAAGAAGCTGCGCCGGACCACGGGGCTGCTGGTGGCAGTGGCCTTCGTGGCGCTGTCCACGCCGGCCGTGATCAATCTGGGGGTGCAGTGGCTGGAAGGGCGTCCGATACCGGTGACGGCGCAGCTCGATGCGCTGGGGGCGCCACCGGCACCGCTGCTGCGGCTGTCGGCCTCCGAGCGGCTGGCGCTGGGCTATGACGAGCCGGATTTCGGCAACGTGGGCGACGGCGGCAATGTGCCGGGGCAGGTGCCGCTGGCTGCACCGCACGTGGTTCATGGGGGGCACGTGGACTCGGGAGGACAGGGGACGCCACCCGGCGCATTGGCCGGGGCGCCGGGGAGCACAGACCGGGGAAGTGCAGCCCAGGGTGATGCGACCTCTTCGCGCACCGGTGCGGTTGCGCAGGGCGATGCGGCTGCAGGACATGCAGGCCAGCGTGCCGGGGATCGCGGCGCAGGTGGATACAAGGGGAAAAGGAGTGGCCCTGATGGCGTGGCCCGCCGTGCCGGCAAGGGGGCGCACCATGGTGAGCGCACGAAGCAGGGCAATCGTGATGCCAGGGGCAATCGCCGTACCCGGGGGCAGAAACAGGTGGCAGACGCCCGCACCGGCCTGAAGGGTAGCGCTGCAGCGCGGACTGTGGCGGGCGCGAAGGGCGCCGGTACGAAAGGCAGAGCGGGCGGGAAAGGTGTCAGTACGAAAGATGCGCCCGGTACGCATGCTGCAGCAGGAGCGAATGGTGCAGCGGGTGCGAAAGGCGCAGCCGGTACGCGAATTGCCGCGGCCCAGGCGGCTGCATCCCTGTCGCAGGCGGCAGCCGCGCCGGCCCGGGCGGGGGCCTGGGGGGCACTGGCTGCGCGGGTGGAACAGCCGGTGCCGGGGCTGAGCCTCAGTGGTGCGGTCATGGGCGCGCAGGAGGCGCTGGGTGATCTGGGGGCAGGGCCGGCTTCGGCCGTGGCCACCTTCACGCACATGCCCGACGTGAACGGCATGTGCATTCCGGCTGGCGATGTGGCGCTGGCCACGCAGGCGCTGCCCGCGAACGAGCCGCTACGGATCCAGGCGGTCATCGTGCCATCCAGCGGGGCGGAAGCGCCCAACGGCCGGCAGGCGCGGCTGGACCAGGGGGGCTACATGCGGTTGCGGGCCGGCATCGAGGCCTGGCGCCGGACCGGGGGGCTGCTGCTGCTGATGGGTGGTATTGCATCGGCACCGGAATATGCGCTGTCGTCCGACATGCGCCGTGTGGCGCTGGACATGGGCGTGCCGGACGAGGCCATTCGCGTGGTACCGATGAGCCGCACGACCTGGGAGGACATCCATGGTGCCGCCCGCATTCTGCGCGAAGAAGGACTCGACCCGAAAAAGGGCGTGCTGCTGGTGACCAGTGCATTGCACATGCACCGCTCGATGGCGGTGGCCCGTTCGGTGGGGATCGATCCGGTACCGCTGTGCAGCGATTACCGTCAGCTGGAGGCGCCCACCTGGGCCGCCTGGTTCCCGAACAACGGGGCACCGTGGAATGCACGTGCCATGCTGCACGAGCTGATGGGGGTGTGGTACTACCGGCTGCGGGGGCGTGCGTGACTGCGCTGACTGCGGGGGGCGCGTGACTGTTCTGACGTGACTTTCACGACGTGACCTTCGCCGTGGGCTGGTGTCCGATGCGGCCGGCCGGCATTGCCGCCTGTCTGTGTGCCGGCATGAAAAACGCCCGCTGCCGTGGATGAACGGGGCGGGCGATTTTCATGGTGGGTGCGCTGGTATACGAATGTGCCAGCGTTTGACATCAGCGTTTGGGGCTGTGCCATCCAGCTTCAGGCAGGATGGCATGGCTGCTCACAGTTGCGTCATTGGCTGGCGCTTGACGCAGGGACGGCGCCGGACGGAATTTCGACCAGATACGCATCCACGTCGTTGGTGCTCATGCTGTTCCAGTTGGAGTCGAACAGCATCCGGGTGAAATCGCGGTTGACGGTGCCGTTGGGGCGTGGCCAGGTGGTGTTCTTGCTGCTGTCATCGGTCCAGTCGTGGTGGTTGTTGGCAATGGACAGAACCGCTTTGGTGTCGATGTTCATCGCAAACAGCTTGCGGTGGAACCACCGGCGTTTGGCGTTGTCGCCCTTCAGGTTGTGCACGCCCTGGTCCTGTTCACCAAAGGTGGTGAGCAGAACCCAGCCCGGTCTGTTGCTGGCACGGCCGGAAATCTGCACGCCGGCATCGGTGTTGTCGCCAAAGCCGGTTTCGAGCAGCGTGGTTTTATCGGACTTGCCCGAAGTCAGGTTGACGGTGTAGACCGTGTGCGGGGTGGAGAATACGTCAAAGCCCACATAAACGTCCTCACCCTTGCTGTTGCGGGCTACGTCGGGGTACTTCATGTAGACGTTCTGCGCGATCTGCAGCCCCTGCGAGGCTACCGTATCGCTGTAGGGCGTTGCAAAATTGCTCCGGTACGCCGTAATGCCATGCGGATACGGATACTGCACCACGCAGTGGCTGCCGCTGGGGCTGGTGGTCACGTATTCCGGTGAGGCAAGCGGTTTTTCCAGTTTGCCCACCAGTTTGCCTTCCTTGAGGTTCCAGGTGAACAGGCCGAGGGTTTTCCAGCTGTCACCATTTTTCTGGTCGGCCATCAGGCACCAGGTATTGCCGTCGAAGGAGGGGGCGCCGCCCCGCATGCGGGCATGGGTTGCGGTGGGCCAGATTTTGCTGATTTCTGCACCGAAATCGGCCTTCAGCTCGGCGGTATCGGTACCGGAGGGCGACAGGTCGATGGTGAGCTTGAAGAGCTTCATGCTCTCACCGTCACCATTCATGTAGTAAAGCACGGTGGGGTCTTTGGGATCCCACTGCGGCTCGGCATCGCCGGAAATGCGCGTCAGTCTGCGGATGGTTTTACCGGTCTTCGGGCTGTAGATGTGCCATTCACCGTTGGGGGTACGCAGCAGGAAGGCGCTGTCGTTGGCGTTGAAGGCCTGCTGGGCATTGGGGGCCAGCCGGGTGCCGTCGCCTACGCGCAGGGGCTGCGCGGGGTGGTTGCCGGCGTTGTCGGTCAGGCGGGTGACGCAGCTGTGATAGGTGGGGTCTTCCGTGGCAACGCCCGTGGCCGGACGCGGGGTATCGAGCATGGCACCCACGGCCTGGCTTGCCGTCAGAGCGGTGAAGTTGGCCAGTGTGGTCTTGCACAGATCGCTCACTGACGCCTTGTTCACGACCGGGGGAGTGGCGGGAGGTGCGGGGACGTTTGGCGGTGCGACGGGGGTGTCGTTGCCACCCGCATTGCCGTTGCCACCACCATTGCTACCGCTACCGCCGCCGCTACCGTTGTTACCGGCATTGCCGCCGTTGTCGGTGCCGCCCGGGTTGCTGCCGGTGTTGTTGCCGTTGTCTGGCTTTACGGGGCTGCCGGGTGAGCCGTTACCCTTGTCCGGTCCTGCAGGGTCGTCAGACGAGCCACCGCTGCCGTCATGTCCTGCATGGCCGCCATTGCCGGGCGAACCGCCGTTGCCGTCCGGGGTACCATTTTCCGCACCCGCACCCGCACCCGCACCCGCACCCGCACCCGCACCCGAGCCTGTGCCTGTGCCTGTGCCTGTGCCTGTGCCTGTGCCTGTGCCTGTGTTCGTGCCTGTGTTCGTGCCATTTCCTCCGGCATGGCCGTTTCCGGTTTCATCCGCGTTTTTTCCGCCACCCTGGCCGTCTTGACCGTCCTTGCCGGCGTTGTCGTCCTTGCTGGCGTTGTCGTCCTTGTCGGCGCTACCCCTGGGATCCTTGCCGGTGCCGTTTTGGTCCCCGGTGTTGTCGCTGCCGGTCTGGTTGCCGCCGCCGGTGCCACCACCGTTGCCGCCGTCATTGCCTGTGCCTGGCTGGCTGGGCTGGCCAGGCTGGCCTGACTGACCCGGATTGACGGCCACCGGCGGTGTGGTGCCTTTGCTGGCGCCCTGCCCGTCAGGAACGCTGCTGCCGGAGCCGCCGCCACCGCAGGCCGACAGGCACAGGGTCAGCAGGACGGCCGTGGCCGACAGGACGCCGGGCATGCGCGAGGCATGATGTTCGGCCGGCCTGAATGTGCGGGGAGTGGGGATGGATGTCATGTCAGATGGCGTGGCAGGGAAATGGTTCCCAGGCGTTGCTGCGGGCGGGGCGGGTACGTGATCCGTGTTGCGTGTGTTGCGCACCCCCGTGTGTTCCGTGCTGCTTCGGCCCGGACGAAAATGTCGGGACTATGGCCACGAACGGAGAGGGGAGAAAGTGCCGGGCGACGGCTGGCACGTATTTTGCAACGGATGGTCAGTGCGGAGAAGGTGAACGGCGCGACCGGGAACGGGAAAAAAGAAAGGGCTGCCGGCCTCTTCCTGACCGGTGCCTGTTGCGCCGGTCAGGGTGCCCTGCAGCCCTGGGGTGCTTCCACAAAATTCTGCAGAGGCTCCCTGGAGCGCATCAGGAACCTGCAGGTCCATGATGCGCCCTGAAAATGCACCTGGGGTTCCGGTGACCGGAAACCGTCAGGATGCATCAGGGATCTGTCGATCCCATTGTTCGGCGTGGATCAGCGTTTGTCCAGCGCCGTTGGTTTGATGGCAACCATGAACACTTCCATGTCGCGGGTACTGCTGCCGTTCCAGGTGGAGTTGAACAGCATGCGCGTGAAGTCACGGTTGGTGGTGGCGTGCGGTTCGTCCTCGTAGCGGTAGACGTTGGCCTGCACGCTGGCAATGGCACGGATGTCCGGGTTGGCGTTCAGGCTGACGGCAAACATGCGACGGTGTGGCCATTTCAGGTTGGTCAGGCGCTGCGCCGGGGCCGGCCCGAAATGTTCGCCATAGGTGGACATCAGCACCCAGCCGGGTTTGGCGTAGGCCTTGCCGGAAACGTGGAAGGCCATGGCGGTCCGGTCGATGTAGGAGTTGAACAGCGGGGTGCGCTTGCCGTCCTCGAGGTTGACCATGAAGACCTCACCCTTGTCGCTCTGGTAGTCGAGCGATACATACACGTCCTGCATCAGCTTGTTGAAGGCAATGTCGGAGTGCTCCGATTTGCTGTGCAGCTGCAGGTACTGACCACGGATGTTGCCGTTGTAGGGTGCCTTGAAGGTGCGGTTGTAGGCACGGGTACCGGCAGCGGTGTCGTGCGAGACGGTGCAGTAGCGGCCGGAGGGGGTCATGCTGACGTGGTCGGGCGCATCCGACATGGCCAGGTGGCCGACGATGCGGTGCTGGTCCAGATCCCACGTGAACACGCCGCGCATGGGCTGGCTGCTGCTGTTGGCATAGTGACGGGCCATGAAGCACCAGTAGCGGCCGTCGGCCGAGGGCGAGCCTTCGGCCTTGGTGTAGGCCATGTCGGCGTCGGGCCAGATGCGGCGGATCTGCGCGCCCATGTCGGCCACCGTGGTGACGGTGTGGGTGCTCAGGTCCAGGCGGTAGATGTGCATGCCCACGCCGTTGGTGGGAATGAAGTAGAGCACGTTGGGGTTGGTCGGGTGCCAGAAGGGTTCGGCATCACCGGCCAGACGGTCGGCGGTACCCTGCAGGTTGCTCAGCACTTCGATCTGGCGGCCGCTGCGGGCATCGTACAGGAGCCAGAAGCCCTGGGTGTTGTTCAGCAGGAAGCGGCTGCTGTCGGCGTTGAAGGCCTGGCGGCGCGAGTAGTCGTTGCGCTGGATGACCGAATCACCCTGGGCGCGGTTGTTGGTGATGCGCACGACGCAGCTGCGGTGCAGGCTGTCGAGGGTGGGCATCAGGTACGACGGGCGGGCGGTGGCCTGCACCTGCGCGGCCGAGGTGGCCGGGAGCATGGCGCTGGTGGCGGCCATCATGGTGTCGCAGGGGCTGCCGGCGGTGGCAATGGCCGGCAGGGCCTTGGTCTGAATGTTGCCCGAAACCGGTGCGGCGGCACTTGCCGTGTCTGCCGTGGCCAGGGTCGAGGGGGCCAGTGATGTGTCTGTGCCGGCCGTGGTGTTTTCGGTGGAGACGGCCTTGCCGCTGGTGCTGCCCTGGCCGGCAGCATCACCGCCGGTGCTGCCATCGCCGCAGGCAGCCAGCGACAGCACGGCGGTCAGGGAGGCAAGGGCCAGCCAGCCGGGGCGGCGACGGCTGCGCATGGCGGGTTTGGGCGCATGCAGTGTGCTGGCCCGTGTCGGGGTGTGAACCACGGCGACGGAGGAGGTGATGGTGGTTTCTGCCGTGCCGGCCGCCATGGAGGTGATGGCGGCGGAAGGGGTAGTGGCCGGGCGCGACGCGTCGCGGCACAGGGCGCCGGCGGCGCGCTGCTCGAGGTTTTGCGATTGCATGTTCAAGGAGGCTGAGGGAGGTAAATCAGGCGATCCCGGGAGGCCTCCGGGGACGGTTCTCTGGACAGGCCGGCAAGACACCCCGGGCGCGGGGGCATGATGGGCCTTGGGTAAATATTCCTGAAACCGTTCGGGGGTACTCCGTATCAGCAGCACCCTGCGTGGCGCCATGGTGGCGCGTGGAATCGCGGTTGAGTTACGTAACGACGCGAAAGTTTACGCATAATCGAGTAGATGTATTTGTCTGTTATGTGATTGTTTCGTATCTGGCGTGTATATGGCTAAGCTTTGCGCCGTCAAGATGAAAATTGCACAGACGCGAATTCCTGTCTCTTTTTACGTACATTATTGGCGTATTTGTTTTATTCAAACAACAAAAAACGCCCCGAAACTGTTGGTGGGGCCTCTGGAAAAGGAGCACAGATGTGCCGGGGGCGCCTGGGAGTGCCCGATGATGTAAATAAATCGTTACAAATAGGTGCCCTGTACCCATGGTTTTTATTGGGGCGCCTGGAGGAGGGGCGCCACCGAAGGTTTGGGGTGGGGCTGCTGGCTGCGGCGCCGATGGTTCAGGTCAGGGATGCTGGCAGGGGCGCCAGCTTCAGGGGTTCTGGTTGAGGGGCACCGCTGATGCCCCGGGTCAGGACTGTTGGTCCAGTGCGTCGGGCGGTACGGCCACCATGAACACTTCCATGTCGTTCACGCTGCCGCCGTTCCAGGTGGAGTTGAACAGCATGCGGGTGAAGTCGCGGTTGACGGTGCCGTGCGGCTCGTCTTCGTACTGGTAGACGTTGGGGTGAATGGCGGCAATGGACCGGATCCGGGGCTGCTCGTCCAGGCTGACGGCGAACATCTTGCGGTGCGGCCACTGGCGCTGCGCCGGGGGCAGGGCGCTGTCCATGGCGTCGGCGTGGTATTCGCCATAGGTTGTGATGAGCGCCCAGCCGGGTTTGGCGTAGGCCTTGCCCGAGACGTGGATGGAAAACGCCGTGCGGTCCAGATAGGAGGGGAACAGTGTGGTGTGCCTGTCCGTGTCGAGGTTGTGCATGAACACGTCGCCGGTATTGCTCTGGTAGTCGATGGCGACGTAGACATCCTGCAGTTGCCGGTTGAAAGCGATGTCGGAGTGTTCGGAGTTTTCGTGCAGCTGGAGGTAGCCGGCGGCGATCTGGTCGTTGTAGGGGGCGCTGAAAGTGCGGTTGTAGGCGCGGGTGCCGGGGCCGGAGGCCTTCTCGTGGGAGACCACGCAGTAGCGGCCGCTGGGGCTCATGCTGACGTGATCGGGGGCGCTGTCCATGGCCAGGGTGCCGACCAGGCGGTTTTCCTGCAGGTCCCACGTGAAGACGCCGCGCATGGGCTGGCTGCCGGTGTCGTCGTAATGGCGGGCCATCAGGCACCAGTAGCGGCCGTCGGCCGAGGGCGAGCCCTCTGCCTTGGTGTAGGCCATGTCGGCATCGGGCCAGACCTGGCGGATCTGTGGCCCCATGTCGGCCACGGTGGTGACGGTACGGGTGCCCAGGTCGAGCTGGAAGATCTGCATGCCCAGGCCGTTGGTGGGCAGGAAGTACAGGCGGTTCGGGTCGGTGGGGTGCCAGAAGGGTTCGGCATCACCGGCCAGCCGCGTGGCGTCGCCCGTGAGGTTGTCGAGCACCTGCAGGGGCTGGCCCGTACGGGCATCGAACACGTGCCAGAAGCCGGCAGTGTCTTCGAGCAGGAAGCGGCTGCTGTCGGCGTTGAAGGCCTGGCGGCGGGAATAGTCGTTGCGCAGGTAGGGCGTCTGTTCCGTCTGCTGGCGGGCCTGGTTGTCGGTCACACGCACGACACAGCTGCGGAAGGCGGGATCCTGCGTGGGGACCAGATAGTCAGGACGCGGGCTGTCGGGTATGGGCGTGATTGCCGTGCCGGCGACGAGCGGGTTGACACTGGGCAGGATGGCGTCGCAGAGCTGCGGGCCGCCGGCCTGCGAGGGGGGCGTGGGTGCAGCGGTGCCCGGGCCGGTGCCGTTGCCGGCGTTGCCCGCGCTACCAGCACCATGGCCGGCGTCGTTGCCCGTTTCGGTACTGTCACCGCCCGGCGTCTTGCCGATACCGTTGTTGCCCGGCTGGTTCTGTTCCGGGGCGAGCGGGCTGGTGCCCTGGCCGGCGCTCCCACCACAGGCCGCAAGGCCAAGACCCAGGGCAAGAAAGAGCGCCGTGCGTGCGGCGGGACGCTTGTGGCCGAGCGAAAGGATGCGGGAACCGGACATCATCGGACAGGGAAGCCAGTGGTCAGGGGAACGGATCAGACTACCACTTGCTGTGCATCCGTTCTGTGCACTTTGACAGCTTACGCCTCTCCTGGCCGTCATGCTGGGGTGAGGGTCTTCTGGATATCAGAAAATATGAAATGTTTCACGTGAGGAGGAATTCCCTGGGCGAAGGCAAGGGGCTGCGCACCTTGGGGCAGAAGGACGCGCAGGCAGGGGGGTGCGGGCAGGGAATCTGCGCCACGGAAAGAAAAGGGCCGGTGGTTCTTCACGAATCCACCGGCCCGGTTGGGTTTGTCAAAAATTATCTGGTCATTCAGGTGTTTATTTGTCGAGCGCCCCCTTGTTCAGGCCGATCATGTAGGTTTCGATGTCCTTCAGCTGCGGGCTGTTGAGGTTGGTGTTGAACAGCACGCGGGTGAAGTCGCGGTTGACGGTGGCCTGCGGTTCGGCCCAGTAGGCGTCCTCGGCCCATTCGGAACGGGCGGTGCTGTCGGCGTGGGCCAGCGGACGGATCTGCGGGTTTTCTTCCAGGCTCACGGCAAACACCTTGCGGTGAAACCACTGCTGCAGGCTGGTGTTGCGGATGCTGGCGCCGGGGTTGCTGGCATTGTGCTCGGCGTAGGTGGACACCAGTGCCCAGCCCGGCTTGTCGTAGGCCTTGCCGGAGATGTGCAGCGCGGTGGCGGTGCCGGCTCCGTAGGTCGGGAACAGGCTGGTGCGCTTGCCGCTCTTGAGGTTGACCATGAACACGTCGCCGGTGCTGGACTGGTAGTCCACCGCCACGTACACGTCCTCACCCTGTTTGTTCAGCGCCAGGTCCGAGTGCTCGGATTCGGTGTGCAGCTGCACGTACGGCTGCGACGACACGGCCGGGTTGTGCGGGCTGGTGAAGTCGCGGGTGTAGGCGCGGGTACCCATGCCGTTGTAGGCCCACGAAACCACGCAGTAATTGCCGGAGGGGCTCATGCTGACATGGTCCGGACGCGAATCCAGGTTCATGTGGCCGATGATGCGGTCTTCCTTCATGTCCCAGGTGACCACACCCACGCCCTGCCAGGCGGTGTTGTCCACCATCAGGCACCAGTAGCGGCCATCCTTCGACGGGGCACCTTCGGATTTTGTCCAGGCGGTGGCGGCATTGGGCCAGAAGCTTTTCAGGCGCGCACCCAGGTCACCCACCACGCGACGCTGGCCGCTGGCCACGTTCAGCTCGTTGATGGTCATGCCCAGGCCATTGTTGGGCACGAAGTACAGGATGTTCGGGTTGGTGGGGTGCCATTGCGGTTCGGCATCGCCGGCTGGACCGTTCAGCACTTTTTCGTATTTGGCCGTGTGGGCGTCGTACAGGTGCCAGTAGCCGTCGGAGGCGTACATCAGGAACTTGCTGCTGTCGGCGTTGAAGGCCTGACGGCGCGAGTAATCACTGCGGTGGCGTTTTTCGCTGGCACTGTTCTGGCCGTTGTGGGTGACGCGCACCTGGCAGGTGTTGTAAACCGGTTCCTGCGCAGCCACGCCGGTGGCTGGAATGCTGCGGTCGGGAACCTGGGCGGTTTCCTGGCCTTTTTTCAGCGGCAGGTTGCGCGACAGTACCGGGGCGCAGATGTCCTGGCTGGCCGACGTGGCACGGAAATCGCTGTGGCCGTTGTTTGCGGCGCTGCCGTTCTGCGAGGATGGCGTGCCGCTGCGGTCCTGCTGGCTGCTGCCGGTGCTGCCCGAACCGTTGTTGCCCGGGTTATTGCTGCTGCCAGAATGATTGCCGTTGCCGTTGGCCGATGAGCCCTGTGATCCCGTGGCTGGGACCAGCAGGTTGCCGTTCCGGTTTTCTCCGTTGCCCGACGCGCTGCCACCCTGCTGACCATTGCTGGTCACGGGGCCGGCCGCGGGGGCGACCGGCTGGGCAACGGGCTGCACCTGGGCCGCCACGATCTTCACGGCCGGGGCGGACAGGTAGACCTCGTCACCGTCGTCCCCGATGATTTTTTCGGTGTAGACGATGGTGGCGCCCACGTCGGCATCGGTGGGGGTGTATTCGGCCCCGCCGGTCAGTACCTGGCCATTTTTCAGCCAGTAATTGATGTGCAGGTGACCCCACTGGTAGACACCGGTCTTGCCCACCAGTTTCTGGCCCTGCATGGCCGTGTTGTTGACGGCGCTGGTGCTGGGCTGCTGGTGAATGGAGGGGTAATGCGCACTTACCACCTGGGCCTGCTGCGATTTTGCCGTGATGGTCTGGCCGCTGGAGGGGTTGCGGATGGTTTCGACGTAGGACAGCTTCTGGCCCACATCGTCCTTGCCGGGAATGTAGCTTTCCAGCGTGGCGTTGGCGATGGGCTGGTCATTGCGCAGCCACTGGCGCTGTACGACCTGCCCGTGCTGGTAGGTGCCCGGCGTGGCCTTGACGGGGACGCCGGCGCGGATGCGGGTGTTTCCGCTGGCAATCAACGGGGTACGGCTGGCTACGGGCGGCTGGCTGGCGGCTGCCTTCTGGCTGGTGTTCTGGGCGCTGGCGGCCGGCGTGTTGCCCTGGCTGGCGGAGGCTGTGGCTGCCACCACTTTCACCGGGGCGCTGTAGGCCCAGGTTTCTTCTCCGGTGCTGGGGTTGCGGACCCTTTCGCGGTAAACCAGCGTCTTGCCGATGTCGGCCTCGGTGGGCGTGTAGGTGGCCTGGCGGCCGTTGGGGATGTCCACGCCGTCACGGCTGCGGAAGCCGGCAACGGGCTTGCCGTTCTTGTACAGGCCCACCACACGGGTGATCGGGGTGCCCACGCGCACGGTCTGGCCGGCTGGCCCGAAGGCAGGCGCACGGACGATGATCGGTGCCGTGGTGGTCTTGTCCTGGACGGCCTTGGTCTGGATGCCCCGGGCAGAGGCGGTGTTTTCCGTGCTGCCGGTTTCGGGGAACCAGATGTCGTCCTCGGGCATGACGGGAATGATCTCGCCCGTGGTGCCTGAAGGCTCCTCCATTCCGTTGCCTGTGGCAAGGGCGGGTGAGCTGGTGCTGCCGCTTTGCTGGGCGAGGCTGCCATGGCGGGGGCCGGCCACAACCGCATCGTGGTTGTCCGCCAGCTGGGCTGCTGCCGTGTAGGCGGCTGTGCCCGCAGCGTTGCGGCTGTCAGGGATGCCGTCGGCCATGCCGGATTCGCCGGGCGTGCCGGAATCGTCGGCCAGCAGGCCACCCAGATCGCCGTTGGCGGCGATCATGGTGCCGCCCGATACCGGGCTGGGGGCTGCACCGGTCTGGCTGTCCGCACCGCCGCCGCCACAGGCAGTCAGCAGGCTGGCACTGAGCACCAGGGCGCCCAGCGCAAGACTGCGCGGCAGGGCGCGGGCTGGCTGACGCAGGGAGAAAGAGGGGGGGATGCTGCCAGTGCTGGCTGCGATGTGCAGGCGGGGGACGGTGTGCAGGCGGGCGGCGGCGTGGCCAGGAGGGACGTGTGCCGGTCGGGCGGCTGTCTGCGAGTCCAGAGGGAGGTTCTTCATGATCCAGCGTGGGCGTGTCGGTGGGCTGCACGGCGGGCCGGTGCAGGCCATCGGTAACGCCGTGCCGTTCATGGACCGTCCGGAATCCTCGGGCCGGAACAGGCTGCAGCGGGCTGCAGTCTGGCCGGGAGGCTACCAGGGCGATGTCGTGAAAAAGTCACGCGCATTCTGGGCAGGATGTGGTGTTTGTGAAACGCTGGGAGGACAAGTGGCCGGTCAGCAGGGATCAGGGGGGCTGGCAGCCGACCGGCGGATGAGTGGGGGACTTTCTCTCCTTCGGTGTCTGGCCCGAAGGCGGCAGGAGGCGAAGGGAGTCCGCGGAGGCGAATGAGGCCATGACACGCATCTAACGATGGAGCCGCCCCGGCTGTTCTGGTCAGCTGGATGTGATCTGGCCGTCCTGTGTGAATGGTTGATATGGGATACTTCAATGGACCTGTCGAGAGGGAGAGGAAGATGCAGATGAGTGAACCGAAGAGCTATCTTCCCGAGGAAGAGCGGGAGGCCTTTCTCAGGGAAGGAAGGATGGATGCCCTGTATATTGCTGAATCGTTGAGGGCTGGTGAAGAGGGTGATGAAGACACAGCCTGGGCATGGCTGGCACAGGGCCAGATGCCGGCGGAGGTCCTTCTCGCGATCAAATGGAATCTGGGGCCCGACTTCATCAGGAAGAAGGGGCTGAAAACGGACCTTGCTGATGAAGCCTATGGGAAAGGCTGGATGGAGAAGGAGAAGTACACGGAAAAATCCTTGCAGGGGTAAAGCGTGGACAAGACGATTGGAACGTTCAATCGTTTGCTGTCCGTCGAGCGCTATGCGGTCAGTTCTGTGAGGGCGACCCGGGAGGGACAAAACCTGGAAACTTCTCAGCGGAATCTGCTCAAGAGCCTTCGCGAGCTGGGAAAGTCGGGGAATTTGCCCCTGATCATTGCTGTGGAAAAGACGATCATTGAGGCAGAGCGGGCCTACTACGCCAATAGCAGGGCCATGGACGCCAGCCTGAAGACTGCCCTGCAGGAGCTGGATGTCGTTCAGAAACACATCGGCATCGTTGATGATCCGGTGCGCTACAAGGCTGTGGACGAGGTCTACAGCCTGCCCCGGAGCCGGAAAGGTGGCTTGCCGAACGACGAGGCGCGTCAGGCATTGCGCAGCCACCATGCCAGGCTGAACAACATGGACAAGGCCCGTTTGGGTGATGTCGAAAAACAGCTCATCGATGCCAGAAAGTCGAACATCTTTCAGGCCGGAAAGCTTTACAGGGAACGTCAGGTCAGGGCGTTGACGGCGGAAACGCTCGCAAAGAGCGAACGTGGCGAGGATGTGCATCACGCCAGGGATGCTGACGATCTGTTTGACCAGCTGGGCATCTGATGCGCAAACCCGGCTCTATTCCGGTCGGTTCAGGCGCGACGTGAAGCAGGCGCAGGGCAGCGCCATTTACCGCGGGGTTGCCAGTGAAGGTCCGTGTTGCAGGGAGGCGTCCTCCCTGCTGGTGTTTCCCGACCTGTCGGGCCGGAGATTCATTCCCCCGGCCTGATCAGCCGCCCATCCTTGTCACGCGCCGGCGGGGTACGCTTGCCTGCGGGTTTGGCCGCAGCGGGCCGCGCGCTGGCAGGGGCAGGTGCAGCGCGGGTGCCGTCCGGCTGTCTGGGTGATGGGGCGGCATGGGTGGTATGGAAGGCATGGGCGGTGCTGGTGTGCGTACCCACCCGGCTGTCCGGCGATGCGTCGCGTTGGCCGGTCGTGCCTTTGGCCTCGGCACCCCCTGCAGTGGCCCCAGCGTTCCCCGTGGTCCCGGCGGGGTTCAGCAGCCGTCCATAGGCATCACGGGCGGAGGGGCGTGTGGCGGTGCGGGGGCCAGCCTTGCCGCCGGGGTACCGGCCGGCCGCGCGGGAGCCGGCCGCTGCGCCCGTACCCTTGGCTGCGCCTGCCGCTGCGCTGCCATGCATCGAAGCCGCTGCGCCGGCGCCGGTTGAAGTACCCGTGCCGGCGTACATCGAAGCACCAGCACCCACTGCGGCAGCCGCACCAGCCCCCATTGCAGTTGCTGCACCGGATGCTGTAGCGGTGACGGCTGCATCACTGTCGGCGGCGTTTTCGCTGCCCGGCTCCACCGTCTCATCCATCACGCCGTTCTTCAGCATCACCCAGTAGCGCGCCGCCAGGGCCGTCAGAATCCAGTAATTGCCGGTGACGGCACCATCGAGCAGGCGGCTGCCGTACAGGTTGCCCAGCATGACGGCCACGGTGGCCCCGGCGTAGCCGGCTGCCAGCGTGCGCTGGTCGGCGGTTTTTACCAGCTTCCACAGGCGCCAGGCCAGTGTGGAGAGGGCGCCGTAGAGCACCAGCGTCATGATGCCGCCACCGATGCCGCCCTCGGTGGTGATCAGCACCAGGAAGTTGTGGGCATCCAGACCGGCCAGCCCCGGGGCCTCGCTGCCGATCTCGCGCTTGAAGTGGTTCAGACCAATGCCCCAGGGCCGCGAGAGCAGCAGCCGGCCGGCGCCCTCCCAGAGGATGAAGCGGCTCTCGGTACTTTCGTCCAGCTGTTCCTCTCCGGTCTCCTCGGAGACCTGCTCGGTCATGGCCAGCCGGGTGACAACACCCTCAGGCACCCAGGACTCGTAATTCACCACGGCCAGCAGGATCAGCAGCCCCAGCACCACGTTGCGCTTCATGGTCATGAGCAGCAGCATGGCGGCCACGATCAGGTAGGCCTGGCGTGAATACGTGCAGAAAATGGCCAGCAGCAGGATGCCCACCCCGCCGATGCCGCCCCAGCGCACCAGGGGGCGCCCTCTCTGGTACAGCGCCACCGCGGCAAACACCGGCATGAACATCGAGAAGAACACGGCAGCGAGGTTGGACGCCTTGTAGTTGGTGCCGAAGGGGCCGGCGGCCCGCTTGGTTTCGCCGTAGACGCCAAAGCCGTAGTCGATGCCCTCGCGAATGGCTTCCAGCCCCGCCACCGCTGCCACGAACAGCACCGTGTAGAACATATACCGCAGGCTGGTCTCGTCCCGCACGGCATGGAAGAAGACGAAGTACAGGCACATGAAGAACACCGAGTTCTTCAGGGCCGTGAGGTCGTCCATCATCAGCGAGGGGTCGGAGAGCTGCCCGGCCAGAAAGGCCCAGCCCAGCATGCAGAAGTAGGCGATGAACACGCCCTTCATCGGCGTGGCGTCGGAGGGCGGCAGCCGCTTGTTGCGCTGGTGGACGAAATAGAGGATGGCGAGAAACAGCAGGTTGATGGAGTTCAACCCCTTCACGCCCAGGTCTGCCGGCAGGTGCAGCTGGTTGGGCACCCACACGATCATGGCTGCCAGCAGGTAGTTCAGGAGCTTGTTCTGGTTCAAGGGGTGGCGTCGATGATTTTCAGGTTGCGGATGGCCCGTTTGAAGTCACCGACCGGGGTGTCGGGCATGCCGACCCGGGCAATGGCATAGCGCGAGGCCGGCGCCTGGTTGATGCCCCGGCGGGTGTCGACGGCGTGGTGGAAGCCGAGCGTGGCGAGCAGGTCGGGCATCCACACCGAAGAGCGTCCGCCGGGGTAGGCAAAGCTGTCGACGGGCTGCTGGGTCAGTTCCTGCAGCTGCAGGCGCGAGGCGCCGAGGTCGTCCAGCAGCTGCTCGCGGTTGAGCAGCTTGGGATCGATGTGTAGGGTGGTGTGGGCACCGATCTGGAACCCGCGCCGGGCCAGTTCCTGTACCTGCTGCGCGTTCATGCGCGGTGCCTGCAGGGCCAGGGGGATGGGGCCGGGACGCAGCACCCGGCGCATCTGCTCCAGGCACTGGGCGATGGCGGTGGGGTTGCGCTCCCACAGCGCGTTCAGGATGGTGATGCAGTTGGCCCGCCGCGCATGGCGATGCAGCGACAGCTTGTGTGGCAGTTCGGGCAGGCCCACGGCGCGCGGGTCCAGGCTCTGGGCATTGGTCGTGGCCAGCATGGCAATGGCCTGGTCCCACCACATGGGCGTGCCTTCTTCCAGGCCGCCGGTGATGATGTAGAAGGTGGCAGGCAGCCGGTACTTCTCCAGCAGTGGGGCGGCGCAGGTCAGGTTGTCCAGCAGGCCATCATCGAAGGTGATGGCCACGGCATGGGGCGGCAGCGGCTCGTTGTCGAGCAGGCGCTGCACGGCCACGTTCAGCGGCAGCACCTGGGTGTTGGCCGCCAGCCAGGCCAGCTGCTCCTCGAAATACTTCTGGCGCACGCACATGCCCAGCGCAAAGGGATCGGAAGCCAGATCATCGATGACGCGGTGATACATCAGCACCAGCAGCCGGTTGGTGGAGCCCAGCAGGCTCTCCACCTTGTGGTCGTACACGCCGGCCCGGTCGGCCAGGGGCGAGACGATCTGCTTGATGATTTGCTTTCCGATATCCAGCATCAGTGCATCGGCGAAGGAGAGGTCTGATCCGGGAGCGTTCGCATCCAGGTCTCCAGAACCATCACCATCCACAGCAGTTCGCCCCGGTCCTGCAGGCCCTGCTGATGCTCGTCCACCAGGCGCTGGATGCCGGCCTGGTCGAAGATGCCGCGCTCCTTGAAAGCACGGCTGCCGATGGTGTCGAGCAGCATGGGCCGGAGGTCGTTGCGGAACCACGTGGCCAGCGGGATGGCAAAGCCCTGTTTGCGCTTGGTCAGCACCTCGGCCGGCAGCAGCCGGGCGGCGACCTTCCGGAACAGATACTTGCCCTGCTCGCCGCGCAGCTTCAGATCGAAGGGCAGGCGGGCGGCAAAGGCGATCAGGTTCTGGTCGAGCAGGGGCGCACGGGCCTCGAGCGAGTTGGCCATGGTGGTGCGATCCACCTTGACCAGGATGTCGTCGACGAGGTACGTGTCCATGTCACCGGACAATATCTGCTCCGCGTGGGAATCGATGTCGGACCTGACGAACCGTTGCCGGACGCTGCCGAACGGGTCGGCGTGTGCACGTTCGCCAAAGAGCAGGCGCAGGTCGGCCGGGTTGGCCAGCGCCACGAGTGCCAGATAGTCGTCGGGCCAGGGCAGGCCCAGGCGTTGCCCGATGCCTGAAAGACGCCGGCCGCGCGCGCCGGGCAGCAGCGCGCCACCCAGCTTGGCCAGTCCGGGGGCCATGCCCAGCGTGGCGCGGCGGATGCGCTGCAGCGTGGCGTAGCGCCGATAGCGTGAATAGCCGGCAAACAGCTCGTCGCCGCCATCGCCCGAGAGCACCATCT
>ERZ773008.1052-NODE-1052-length-19842-cov-4.341335_pt1 | contig 19842 bp, 27 predicted proteins | sample MGYA00580664_ERZ773008 | MGnify/ENA primary metagenome ERZ773008 (study PRJEB29015, sample SAMEA2738016) | human oral metagenome | biome: human oral; feature: human-associated habitat; material: dental | place: China | collected 2048 ... | reverse complement strand
CGCGGAAACAGTTGCCCCTATTTCTTTAGCAAAACGTTTCTGGTCATAATTTAAATTAATACGTATATCCTTGATACGCTTACCAAGTATAATATCTTCTTTTTTCTTCATTTGTTGCCCTCCTTAAATAATATTATCAACGATTACAGAAAATTACAAACATTATTGTTGACTTTCTACAAAAAAATATATAAAATAAAATTACAGAAAAATACAGAAAGGAGATTAACCATGAATTTGATTGTATCTTATAGAAAAATGACCGGGAAAAACCAGACTCATTTTGCTAATATCTTAGGAATATCTTTAAATACCTATGCAAATAAAGAAAAAGGAAAAACGCAATTTACTCAAAAAGAAATGGAACTTTTCCATACTGAAATGAAAAAGTACATTAAGGATATTTCTATTGAAGATATTTTTTTTAGCAACAAATTACAGAAAATTACAACGTGATATGTAATCCAGTTTTCATAGGGGTTAAGATGAAAGGAGGGGTTAAATGAATCAAACAAGCATACCAGTATATTTACCCGAGAATGTACAACAACAAATTTATCGGGAAATGCTAGAACTCGCTCATAAGGCAGTTGAGAAAGCACAGGAAGAAGTTAAAGCAACTTCAAACACTCGTTACTTGAATAAAAAGGCGCTATGTGAGTATTTTACTTGCGCCCCTAGAATAATTGAACAGTGGCAAAAAGAAGGGCTAAGAAGCTTCTTAAAAGGCAAAGAAATCATGTTTGATATTAATGATGTACATGAGTTCTTAGAAAAGAAAAAATTCTAAAATATACAATCAAGGGAGAGTAAAAAATGAATACTGAAAATACAACGAAAACAGTAAATACAATGTTAAAAAAGGCAGCAAAAGATTTTCAACTAAACGTAAAGGAATTTACTGAAGGAGAAGCTTCCTTATCAGAATTTCACAAAGAATGGTTAAGAAACATGAAAACTGTTCTAGAATGTATGAATTCATGTATAAAAGACCTAGAAGAGTCAAGTAAATGGTAAAAAAAATACAGCCCCCACGGTAGAATGAAAGGATATAAAACCATGAAAGAGCAAAGAAATTTAATCAACAAATTAATTAATAAATTAAAAAGAGCAACAACGGAAGAGGAAAAAATAATGCTATACACATTTTTTCATGATGACTTATTAGAAGCGTTAGTAGATGTTCATGTATTACTAACCAATTTAATAAGACTAGAGAGCGCAACTTTAAGAAATGAAGATGAAATCATTAAAATTTATTACAAAAATAAGATTGCAAAAGAAGACAATGAAAGTTCTGAGTTGTTTAAAAATCTAGAAGAAAAATATAAATTATTGGCTAACACATTAAGCGATGAACAAATGGAAATGCTTGATGATTTTGAAGATAGCATGATTAAGTTGAGTGGATACGACGAAAAACAAGCCGTTATAGATGGTTGTAAGTTGGCATTTTCGTCAACACAAAGCATTTTGAAGGGGTAGAAGTATGTGATTAAAAGGAGAATACAAAAAGACCAAAGTAATAATAAAAAAAGGCACCACCCCCACGGTAAGCACCTTTTGTTTAACAAGAAAAGAGATTTTTCTTTTAATTAATTATAACATGAAAACACTGTTATTTCAACGATTCTAAAGGTTTTGTATAAAAAAGAAAGGGAGTTAACTATGAACACTAATCACATAAATTTAAAGAAGATAAGAATCAAAATTCTAACTTCAAAAAGGGGGAAGACTATTGACAATATATTTAGAGAAAGGGTTCAAAAACAATAGAATACAAGTCCTAGAAAACAGCGTAAATAGTTTTGAATGGTTACAAACATACGAACCAAGAGAGATTAAACGCAAAAACAACGAAAATGACGATAGTTATAAAGCGAGACTGAAACAAGAGAAGAGCAAACAAGAGTATTTTATTAGTGGTTATATCGAGCCTAATGAAAGAGGAACGATAAAAAGGAACAATGAACAATTAATTAGAAGAGACCTCATTATAATTGATTATGATGAAATTACTTCTAACAGTGAAACCTTTATTAATCACGTTACAGAAAAACTTTCTAATACTACTTTTATTCTTTACCCTACTATCAGCTATACAGATAGTAATCCACGATTTAGAGTGATAATAGATCCGTCAAGACCGTTATTGAAGTATGAATATCTAGTGATTCTTAAAGAGATAACGGACAAAATCGGATTATCTTATGATAAATCAAGTGAAACCTGGAGTCAGTGTCAAGGATTACCTGTCATTACGGAATTCAATAAAGTCCAAAGACTGAGTATAGTACCTGGAGAAAAATATCCAATACCAAGAAACATACAACCACCAATACAGAAAAAAGTTCTACCAGTTTCTATAAATGGAGGTATAGAGAACGATTTATCAAGCATCCCTCATGATAAAGCGATAGAGATTTTTAAAGCTTATATAGAAGAGGATGGAAACAATCTTTATGAGTACAGTACAGCTAACCATGCGATTCTTGTATTAGCCAAAGCGGTACAGAATGAAGAAATAGATTATCCTACAGCCTTGGAATGTAGTGAATTGCTAGCAATGGGGAATATAGAATGGATTGAGGGAAATAGGCAGCAACTTAATTACGCTGTACAGAGAACAGAAATTAGAACCTCTTATACATTTAAGCGTAAATTCCATGATTTGTTTCAAAAACAAAAACAACCTACTCTAAACGATTTAAAATATAGGTTAAGGGAATTAGGGGAAGAGTGGAGAGACAAACATGCTAAGGAAGATAAAGAGGGAAACCTAAAGTATGTACCTGTAAGCCCTCGAGCAACAGCAGATATTTTAAAAAAAGTATGTAAGTTTGTACGTTTAGGAGATTTAACCCCTGATATGGCATATCTTACAGTTTATGATCCGGATAATGGAATTTATACCAAAAGTGAATGGTATATTAACAATTTATCTTTAGCTGTAGAAAGAACGTTATCAAAGGCTCAATGTGAGAGTGTGCTGCACTATTTAAAACATGAAACAGAAGAAGTAGAAAGAACTACATCAAGGAATTTAGTAGTGTTTGACAATGGAGTATATAACCACGATACAAAAACATTAGAACCGTTTAATGATGAGTATATATTTGAGAATAAAATTGCGGTTAGATATAACCCGGATGCAAAAGAACCATGTTTTAAAGATTGGTCATTTTCTCAGTGGATAGAAGATATTGCAGGGAATGATGAGGATAAAAAGATGTTATTATGGCAAGTATTTTCAAGTGCTATTCACTGTAATATTAACTCAGATGTGGCTGTATTCTTTTATAGTAGAAGTGGACAAACGGGAAAAAGTACCATGGAACACCTGCTTAAAAACTTAGTAGGAAAAACCAATACAACAAGCTTAAAAATTAAAGAGTTTGAGGAAGACTTCAAGCTTGCTAGTGCTCATGGTAAGAGCTTGATTATTGGAGATGATAATAACCCAAAAGACTATAATGAAACTAGTGAAAATTTCAAGAGTGTTATTACGGGAGACCCGGTATTGATAAACCCAAAAGGAGAGCATCCGTTCCCTTATCAATTTTCAGCTTTATCTATTCAATCGATGAATGGAATACCGAGATTTTCTGATGTGTCTGATGGAATGTTAAGGCGGTTACGTGTTATAGAGTTTACTAGGGCGTATAAAAATTCAGAGAATAATAAGCGTGTAAAGAATGAGTACATCAATAACAAAGAGTTATTAGAATGGATTGCTTTACAGGCATTGCATGTGAATTGTGATAGGTTTGTAAATACTGAAGAAAGTATACGGATCGTGAAAGAAATTCAATTAGATAACGATGTTGTAGCTCAATATATGGAAGAACATTTTACATTATTGAATAGTAAAAGATTACCTACTAAGTTTGTATTTTTAGACTTCCAAGCTCATTACTTTTCAGAGCATGGAAGAAATTCAAATTTGAGTCAAAGGACGTTTACTACTAGTAGTAAGCCTTTAGCTGAGAAAATGGGATGGAAGTACTCAAAAAATAATCTAACCCCTTTTGGAGGCTTTGAAAGAGTAGATGTACAAAATTACAACGAGTTTAAACATCATTCACAACCTTATTTTGATTTTGAAAGAGAAAATCTAAGATATCAACCATTATTTTATAGAGATGAGTAAATATTTAAACCAACCTACCAACCAAGCAATTAGCAAAGTTGGTAGTATAGTTGGTGCTTATAAATGTTGTTATATCAACGTTTTCATTACATTTAACCAACTTACCAACTAAAATTTTAATATTATAACAAAAATCAATACACACAAAAAATAAAATATAAAATTAAAAAAATATTTTGTGTAAAACCATTTATAAAATAATATTGTTTTTTTAAGTTGGTAGTTGGTGGATAGTAAAGAAAATATTATTATATCAACGTTTGTAGATGCCAACTAACAAAAAATAAGATGGTTGGTTAGGTTGGTATAGTTGGTAAGAAATAATGAATAGAAAGGAACTAAGAAATAATGACAACTAATAATGATTTATTACATATTGAAGCGGTACGAGAAAAAGGATTTATTCTCTATGCAAAAGATGGAGAACTAAAAGCAAAAAAAGCACCTAAGTTTGGAACAATCACACTAACCTATCAAGATGGCAAGTGTGTATTACTTAAAACAGAAGAAACCGAAAAATAATATGAATTGCGATAAAAACTAACAAATAAACGTATATTGTAGTATAATATATATAGATAAATATTAGTCTACTAGGAACAACCAAGGGACGACATAGAAACATGTAACCGTGTTTTTGTGTCGTCCTTTTTACGTTTAGAAAGGGGTATCGAATGAATGATGAAGAGCTGGCCATTGTAAAAAGTATGTTAGATATCCCCCGTAAAATAAACCTATGCAAATTCAAACTAGAAAACGTATCGAGGACTTTTTTCTCCACATACAGCCTAATAGGAGGAATGATTAAGGATCCGTTTGAACAGTATACACGAGGAATAGACCCCTATCATGCAGTGTTAATTATTACAACAAACGAGAGCGTGCTTAAAAAGAGAATAGAACGCTATATGAGACGATACGAACTATTTGCAGAGGAATTTACCAAGAGTGAATTAGAAGAGCTTAGAACGTCTGTAAAATCAAAAATTAGTACTAATCTTACCCAAAGAGCTTATGAGTGGATACAGGAAGTAGATTACTATTTAACTGCTAGATATGAGGATGTGAACTATTTATTAATGACGGGGGAAGAACGAATTCAACAATTAAGAGAGATGCAAGAATTAGATAATGAATTTGAAGAGATGATGAGAGGGGTAGAAATATGACAATTCAAAAACGAAATGCTAATAGATACTATGATGACATAAAACCTTTTACTGTGATTAGTAATATTTATTTTCATCATTTATACATTACAAAACAATTTAGGAGTGTTTCAGACGATTTTAACCTAAGAAATTTAACGTTGTTTTTTGAAGTTATGAAAAGACTTGATAAAGATGACAAAGTACTTATTTATGAGAAGTATTTTAAATATGCAACAATGAGAAAATCATCAGAACCTAACTCAAATATTTATCGTAAATATACGGTTAAACATGTACCTAATTATGAGCATGCTCAATTAATGGAAATATCTCTTGGAAAATATAATAAATTGCTAAGTCGAGCAATGAAAAATTATTTAAAGATTCTTATCTCATTGAAAGACAAATAAGAAGATGAAAACGATAAAAGAAAGAATAAAAGCTCTTGAACGCCAGAGATTAGCAAACAATAAACAAAAACTCATTACAGTGGATTATGTGTCTTTATCTATAACTATTGATTATAAAAAGTTTGTATTCTCTAACATTAAACAGTTAGAAAAAGAGTTACAAAGATTGAATAAAGAACACCCTACCTCTGTAGTGTGGATTATGGGCGAAATACAAGATTGAAGGGAGGTGGATTCGTGGCGATAACAGTAAAAAAAGAACTTTTTATGCTTGCTTTAGTCACTGAGCCCAATGTCAGAAAAGCTTATGAAAAAGTGAATATATCAAATAATACTGCTTATAAATGGTTGAATGACAAAGAATTTCGAAATGCTTTTACTCAATTCAAAAGAGAGATGATGCGAGCAACAACAGCACGATTACAATCACATACAACTAATGCGGTAGATGTATTATCTCAAATAATGGTAGACGAGAATGCACCAGCGAATGCAAGAGTGCAGAGCGTAAGAACAATACTTGAATATGCTTATAAAGGTATTGAATTAGAAGATATCTCTGAACGAGTAGAACGATTAGAAAGGAATCTGATTAATGATGATTAAAAATAGCATCCTAAATAAAATTAAAAAAATTGAATCAGTTTATAAACCGCCTGATGATAAACCTGTCTTGATTATTTATTTTAAAGAATTTCAAGATTTAGAAACGGATCATACCAAAAATCTATTTTCAATTATGAAACTTGGGGATGATTTTGATGAAATAATGAGTCAGTCGAACTCAACAGAAAAAGAAGTATTACAAGCAATTAAAGACAATCCAAATGTCTTGGTTCTTACAGGAGGAAATGAAAATGAATAAAACACAATTAAAATCACTATTTACAAATTTATTAGCAAAAGCAAAACAAATTGATGAAGAACTTAACGGGATTCTAACAAATCCGGGGTTAAATGATATCGGTAGAGATAAAGCAATTGAATTATTACGAGTGAAAAATAAAGATTTTGATACATCAGTAAATCATATTAAACAAGTAGTATCTTCACTATTACTAGAATTAGAAAACAAATGGAAATCATCAATTACAAACCGCCTTTCTGATGGAGGATATCAATCAGGGTTATCTAATGCAACATTATTATTAAGTTCTGAGAATGTTTCAATGGAAACAGGGAAGCATATCATTGATTTTTATAAAGATGATTATATGGCAGTAGAGACGTTTAGAGCTACTTTGCGAAATAAAGATAGTGGAGTACATCAATCGTTACTATCGACATTACCAAAGGATAATAGAGAACGTACAAGAGATTTACTAGGTAAGTTAGAGCGAAATGTTAATGAATTTAGTTTAGACTTCTTAATCTTACATAGAAATTCATTAAATTCTATGTTTACACGGATCAATGGAATTCTAAACTTTTTAGATAATGACTTAAATGATGATTTAGAAGCAGTTAAATAAAAACGCAGGCGACTCTTTTAGAAGTATAATATAGAATACAGATACAATATATTGATTGTTATCACAAAAAATAACTTTATATTGTATTGTTCGTTTGAGGTGAATTTGCTATAATGAAAGAGGTTTAAGAACAGGTTTTGATTGATTTAAAGAATTCAGATGAGATACTATAAGTAATCATATTTGTTGATTTTACGAATGGAGTTGGTTGATATCACGGTAAAAGAATTATATCATGGTACAACAAAGAAAGCCTCAACATATATTTTAACTGAGGGTTTTAAATTGCCTACATGGAATTTTAATAATGTATCTTTTAAAAAAAAACCTGGTACTTTGGGTTACGGTATATACGCCTTCAGTCAAATATATATTTGTAAAAAATACATTTGTGAGAAGATTCCAAATGATAATGTAGTTGTTCTAATTAAATTAAATTTAGATAATTTAAATATTTTTGATTTGACGAATGAAGAACACAATGAAATATATCAAAAATTTCGCGAGACTTTCAGGGAGCTTCCTATATTTAAGAACTTAAGTCAGGAATTAAGAAATGGGAATCAATCTGAATTAGAAGGTATAATGTTAGAATATCTAATAAGGTACTATTCCGAGACCTTGTTAGGGTTTGAAAAATGTGATTGTGTAAAATCTTGGACTGTATCAGTGTTATCTGATACAATGAACTCTAATATTCCAAATGGCATTGAATATTGTATAAAAAATGTTGAGCCAATTAAGGAGGTAGTGTTGTGGAAAGAAGATTAACATCAGAGCAAATTGACAGACTACTTAAGGAGATAGTCACTGAAGAGTTTGTTATTAACGCTCTGAAAGAATTCAATTTATATCCAGAATTTCAACAAACTTATGAAGTAGAGATTTCAAAAGTTGAACCTCTCAAATGGGCTGAAAGCCAATATGAATTAAGTTTAAATAATGGTATTTCAAATTTTAGCTTTAATCATAAAAGTAGTGAGAAAATTAAATTAGAAAAAATTAATGTAGAAATTGGAAATTACAATTATGCTGCTTAACGGAGGAGGAATTTCATGGGAACTCCAGTTTTAAATTTTAAAGGATATAGAATTGTTAATATTGATTACAAACGGTTAGATTCTACAGAAGATTTTGACTCAGAATCAAAAGAATTTATGGATTTATCAGCTTTCGTTGGGATTACAGAAGATAATAAAGAAGCCCATATAAAAGTAACTTGCATATTAAATGATTTTGAGAATTTAAGAAAAGTAACTATTGAAATAGTTGGTATTTTTGAGATAGCAATTAAAGATGCAAGCGAGGAAGATATTAAAAAATTGTTAGCTGTTAACGGAGTGGCAATTTTGTTCCCTTATGTTAGAGCAGCGATGTCTGTGATATCATCTTTAGACAATGAGAATGCAATATTATTGCCAACTATTAATACAACTGGTTTTCATGAAGTTGAAAGATAAGAACGTAGCCCACTTTAATTAGTGGGCTTTTTCTAATATAGTGGTTATTATTTTTACTATTTTGGTTGATGAGATCTGTGAAATGGAGGTAAATGTTTATGCTTAGTGAAGAATATGTAAGAAGAGAAAAACGCCTAGCTGAAGTATATGAAAGATATTATGATTTTCGACCAGAATTGAAGAAAGCATCAGAAGAATTGTATGATTTATATCAAAACGATAAAATTTCTTTTGAGGAGTATAGAAAAAAATCACTCGAACTCGGAAAAAAATATAGATAAGCATCTAACAAATAGTTAGGCGCTTTTTTCATTATTATTGTGAAGGTGGATTCTAGATAGGGACTCAAATTTAAATTTATTTAATTAAACATCTTTAAGAAGAATGAAAAGAATAAAATTATAAATTTTCTCTTATGAATTTCTTCTTCCTAATTGATTTCGGAAAAATTTTTTCGTAAAATGAGAGTATGAAATAGGAGGAAGGTTGATTACTATGGAAATGAAATATTCTCATAATCGTTTAGATAACGTTTTGAGTGGAATGAAAAGCTTGATTTTTCCATCTTTTTATTTGGAGCCTATCCGTTTGAACGAATTATATAATAGAAATAAAGATGAAAATGTAAAAAAAATTTGTGAAGATTACCGAAAATCAGTACGTGGTATTCGGAAAGAGGTAGTTGAATTTGACAGAAGAGCAACAAAATGATTTGCAAATAACTCAAGAAGAACTACAAAATGCAGACAATATAGTACAAACAGTAGAAAAAATGAAACCTCAAGAGAGAGAGTTGGTGTTAAGTCGTCTAGAAATTTATCAAGGTGATTTACCTCATCCAAAAATTCTTGAAGGTTATAATGAATTATATGAAGATGCAGCAAAATTGATTATAACGAATGGAATTGAAGAAAGTAAACATCGTCGTTCTATGGAGCAAAAATTTATGGAATCTCAATTTAAAGAACGCAAACTAGGTCAGATTTTAGGTTTTATTATTGCTTTAGTAATGATATTTGTTGGTGGTTATTTAATCTCTTCAGGGCATACTATAGTCGGTTCGTTGTTGTCCGGAGTTTCTTCCTTAGGTATAATCGGTTTATTCACAGGTAACAATAATAAACAAAATAATAAAGAATGATTTATGTCTAAAAGGCACTCAAAATTGGGTGTCTTTTTTTGTACGTAAAGAAGGGAAATTAACATGATAACAAAACAAGAAGTATTAGACTTTTATTGATATTTAGCGAGCAACTGACTCGGTATTGATAACGAATGCGCATTAGGTAGACTGGTTAGAGGTGATCGTAAAATAGAAAATCCAACCATAAAAACTGGTAGTGCATTAACTGAATATGCCGTAAAATTACAAAAGCAGGAGAAGTACCCCCTGCTTTTTGATTATTCGTATTTTTAATTTTTACCGTGAGGGTGGAAATTTTGACCATCAAAATGACCATCAATTAGATAATTTATAGTTAAATACTGTAAGTTGATTTATTCTAAAAAGGTTATCATATAAGCTTATGTTAAGTATTGTAAGTTAATATAAAGCGTTATTTTTTAATGGAAGGTAGCGTAGGTTGGTTTTCAACAAGACCCTATAAACATTGTTAAATCAATGTTTATAGGGTTCCTTTTTGGATTAGATCTTAAATTGCTTCTCGATGAATCTTTGTTAGGAATCTGTAAGGTAGGCTGTAATTCAATGAATAATCTACTCCAAAAGGAAAAAGCTTTTTTTATAGTTCTATATTATTTATAAAATATTTTTAAAGTGAGTATATTACACTTGTATTATATTCGAGACATGTTATAATATGTTCATCAGAGATAAAAAGAAAGGAGAATGGGAATGAGAAAACAACCGTGGTCGAACGAAAATAAGACAGAGCGGATTAACTTCACGATTGAACCTTCTTTAAAAGAAGCATTTTTGAAGATAATTTCGACTGATGTTTCAACTTATTTTAGATCGGTCATCGAGAAAGAAGTCGAAGGTCATCAAAAAAAAGTTGAAAACTGGCCGGATGCCATTAAAAATTTATTGCATGGACAATTTAAGGCGTTCTCCGAGCAAGTATTTGGAACATTTAATTACCGAGGACGAAACTATCCTTATAAGATTTTGGATGTTATGTCCGTTGAAGAAGGCCAACCACTGGAAGTCATTGACTATGAAGATGGGTTGGTTTATGTTAAAGTGATTGAGGAGCTCAATCCAGAAAAATTAGTATATGTAACTTTATAGAAAGAAGGAAATTTATCATGCCATTAACAATTATTATTATCGCTTTAGTATTAGTTTTATTAATTATTGCGTTCAAATCAATTCGTATCGTACAACAAGGACACAAAGCTGCTGTTCAATCATTCGGACGTTACGTTGGGGAATTAGGACCAGGGTTACACTTTGTAACACCAATCATTCGTAATATTGCATACGTTGTGGATATGCGTCAACGTTCATTAGATTTAGATCCACAAGAAATCATTACAAAAGACAACGTTAATTTAACAATTGATGCTTCAGCTAAATACCACGTAGATAATCTTGAAGAATACTTATATGGAAACACAAACCCAGAAGGATTATTACTTTTAGATATCCAAAACGAATTACGTGACATCATCGGTACAATGACGATGGCTGAAATTCTTGGTGGTACAAACAAAATCAACACTGACTTAAACCAACGTGTATTCGGTAAAACAGACTCTTACGGGGTTACAATCGACCGTGTTAACATTGGTGAAGTTATTCCTCCACAAAGCATCGTTGAAGCGATGAACAAACAAATCACTGCTGACCGTGAACGTGATGCTGCGTTAATCGCTGCTGACGCTCGTCAAAAAACAGTTGAAATGGATACAAGAACTCAAAACAACAAATTATTAGCAGATGCTCGTGCTCATGCTGAAAAAATCGCAATTGACACTCAAGCAACTGTTGCTCAATTAACAGCCATCAACAACGCATTAAATGAATCTAACTTAAATGCGGCTGCGTTAGAATACTTAGCAATCGATGCTAAAAAAGCTCTTGCTGAAGGTCCAAACAATACAGTTGTATTAATGGATGGACAAAATAACGCAAAAATTGCCGAAAACATTGCTTCATTAGCATCAGGACGTAAAGTTTGGGACGAAGCAGGTAAATAATCATGAAACAACGAGCTAGCAAATCTTTCTTTAGATTGAAGTGGCTTGCCGTGTTGATTGTCAGTTTCTTCATGATGGGAACTTTCCATAGTGTTGCTGTAAATACAGTATATGCAGAAACGACCTCAGATAATTCTAGTAAAATGGTGGGGTCGTATGAAACCACGGTTAATGTTCAGGCAAACAAAAATTTTAATGAAACAATTACGGTTCCTTTAAAGTTTAACAATCCTGATTATGATTCTGTGAAAGTACCTGTTCAACTCAACAATCTAAAAGAAGGAAACTATAAACTTCAATTTTTTGTATTCAGAGAAAATAAAAAATACAAAGTAGATGTCTTTCTCTTAAATAAAAATAATCTATCTATTCACCTTGAATTTATTGATATAGTGGATGGGAAGGTCGTTAAGCCATTCCAATATGATAGAGCAACGGATAAAAGAGATGTGGAGGAGATGACGACTGAAGCCGTAAATGAAAAAGAAAATCAGTCTAATCTGCAATCTACGAATCAAAAGAATAATGACAATAACACAAAGACCAATACGTACGGTAGTGAAAAAAATTCTAATACGAATGACAATAAGAAAATTAGTTTCTTGTTGAATAATTTAAATCTAAAAGATGGCGAATTTTATTATGTATTAGGACAAGCTTTGTTTTTTATCGTATTAATTCTAATGGTATTTGTTTTTATTGGTAAAAAACAAAATAAGGCAAGAAATAACTCACAAAAAGAGAACTCTAATATGAATATGAGATCTCCTAAGAGAAATGAACGACGACAAAATAATACGGATTCTAGATTGGAAGATATTCCACAAAGAGTTTATCGTCCACGTCATAGTATTTCGAATCCAAAACAACGTTCTCAAGCTAAAAAACAAGCGACTAAACAGGCATTACAGTCTACAAATTACCAAAAAACTCAACAGAGTCCCGAAGAGTTTGTGGGAACTCATCGTCCAACAAGACCAGTAGTGTATAAGACGAAATCTAAAGAAAAGTCTCATACTTTACCAAGAGTACTTTCAAACAAATCTCTTCCTCGAATCATAAAAACAGTTCGCTTAAAATAAAGCGTCAAATCCTCTAAGTTGTAAAAGACTTAGGGGATTTTTTTACAGGGAAGGATTTGCAGTCTATAAAGAATGGGAGTATTCTAAGTGTGAAGGGTGGAATATGGATGCAAGAAATACAAAAATTAATGAAAAAAATTGAGGCAGATCCTCAAAATACCGAGTATACAAAAGCCGGAATACAGCCATTATTTTCTGCGCCACGACGCGCAAAGATTTTAATTGTTGGGCAAGCACCTGGGATTAAAGCGCAAGAGAGTCGTTTATTCTGGAACGATAAAAGTGGAGATAATTTAAGAACGTGGATGGGAGTTACTCGTGATTTCTTTTATCAATCCGATTTATTTGCAGTTGTGCCGATGGATTACTATTATCCAGGAAAAGGTAAATCCGGAGATCTTCCACCACGTAAAGGTTTTGCCGAAAAATGGCATGAAAAAACTTTAGCCTTAATGCCAGATATTGAACTCATTATTTTAGTAGGAAAATATGCGCAGGATTATTATTTAAAAGACACCAAAAAGAAAAACTTAACGGAAACCGTAAAAGCGTACAAAGAATACTTACCGAAGATGTTTCCTTTAGTACATCCGTCTCCTTTAAACCGTCGATGGATGGCAAAAAATCCATGGTTTGAAGAGGATGTTTTACCAGAATTTAAAAAAAGAGTTCAAGAAATCATTAAAGGAGCCAAGTAATGAGAACAGAGTTATATCCAGAAATCGAAATCTATAACGAACATATGATTCCAGTGAGTGAATTGCATACGATTTACGTGGAAGAGTCAGGAAATCCATTAGGACATCCAGTTGTTGTTTTACACGGCGGACCAGGAGGGGCATCCTCTCCTGTAAATCGTCAGTTTTTTGATCCAGAATTTTATCGCATTATCCAATTTGATCAACGTGGATGTGGAAAGAGTATCCCTTTTGCATCGTTAGAAGAGAATACGACATATGATTTAGTAGCGGATATGGAGAAGATTCGTACCACATTAGGGATTGATAAATGGCTTGTGTTTGGTGGTAGCTGGGGAACAACGCTAGCCTTACATTACACGATTGCACACCGTGAACGCGTCGTAGGATTGATGCTTCGTGGGATTTTTCTTGGCCGACAAAGTGATGTAGATTGGCTGTATCAAGATGGGGCGTCTCATTTTTATCCAGAGAACTTCGAGAAGTTTAAGGCACCGATTCCTGTTGAAGAACAAGGAGAATTGGTGAATGCGTACTACAAGCGTTTGACGTCAGACGATGAATCGATTTGTTTAGAGGCAGCGCGAGCATGGGCAGAGTGGGAACATGGTCTCGTGAAGTTGATTCCGTATGATCCAATTGTTTGGGATGAAGCAGGTATTCGCGGGGCGCTTACGATTGCGCGAATGGAATGTCACTTCTTCTATCATCACTGCTTTGTAGAAGACGATAATTTCATCTTGAATCATGCTGATGCCTTCAAGGGGATTCCAATGCATATCGTACATGGGCGTTATGATGTGGATTGCCTCCCGAGCGCGGCGTTTGAACTCGCTCAAGCAGTTGATGGCGCAGAACTCATCTTTGCACAAGCGGCAGGACATACCGCAATGGAACCTGCAACAATGGAAGCGTTAGTTGGTTTTAGTGAAAAATGCAAAATTTATTTTAAATAAAAAGAAAGGCTCGTAGAATGGATCTACGGGCCTATTTTTGTGTTTAGATTTTTTCAAGAAGCATTGCAGCAATGCGTTCCACATCACGGTTACTTCCGCGTAATTCAAATTCATCGAGTACTGGAAATCCAAAACGCTCAGAATATTGACGGGCAGTGAGGCAGAATTGCTTATTAAAGTTACGATTTCCGCTACCAATTACCCCAAAGCAATGAGCGTAATTATGTTCATAGGCTAAGAAATCACCTAGTGGATTCGTTAAGACTTCCACATCCCCGTTATCCACGCCATTTCCACCTTCTAAGTAAGTCGGAAGAAAAGCGACGAATGGTTTGCCTACTTTGAAGTAGTCTTCTTGGCCTTTGACTAGGTCTTTCACATTCGTCAGTGTCACTTTTAAAGAGGGCTCCATAAAGCGTAATTGATCTCTTAAGCGTGTGACAAAGTTATGTGTATTTCCTGTTAAGCTAATATAAATAATTGGTAATTCTTTCGACATTGGAAGACCTCCTTGGAAGACTTTTATTGTCTATAAGTATACCGCACTTTTATGAATCCTTCTAGAGGGTGTTTTTAAACTTTTAAAAATCGTGAAAATCAGCTATAATACTTGAGAATAAACACGAAGGAGATACTCATGTCACACTTAAAAGAAGAAGTACAATCTCGCAAGACCTTTGCGATTATTTCCCACCCGGATGCTGGGAAAACAACAATTACAGAACAATTACTCTTATACGGGGGAGCGATTCGTCAAGCTGGTACCGTAAAAGGGAAGAAAACAGGGAAGTTTGCAAAATCTGACTGGATGGAAATCGAAAAACAACGTGGGATTTCTGTTACGAGTTCAGTCATGCAAGTGGAATACGATGGGAACCATATTAATATCGTGGACACACCAGGGCACGAGGACTTCTCAGAAGATACGTATCGTACATTAATGGCCGTGGATAGTGCCGTGATGGTTATCGACAGCGCTAAAGGGATTGAGCCGCAAACGAAGAAATTATTCGAAGTTTGTAGTATGCGTGGCATTCCAATCTTTACGTTTATCAACAAATTAGACCGTGATGGACGTGAACCACTTGAATTAATCGCGGAATTAGAAGAAGTATTAGGCATTGACGCGTATCCAATGAACTGGCCAATGGGGATGGGGAAAACATTCCTTGGGTTATATGATATTTACAACAAACGTGTAGAATTGATGCATCCAGAAGAAAATGAAGATAATGACTTCTTACCACTGAACGAAGATGGCGAAGTGGACGGCGATTATGCGTTCAAACAATCTACGCTTTATAGCCAAGCCATCGAAGATGCACAACTTTTACTAGAAGCAGGGAATGCGTTTGATGAAGAGAAGATTGCGGCTGGTAAATTAACGCCTGTATTCTTCGGTTCAGCCTTAACAGGATTTGGGGTTCAAACATTCTTAGATGCATTTGTTGACTTCGCACCAAGCCCGTCTGCGAAGAAGACAGAATCAGGGGAATTGGTAGATCCGCTACAAGAACAATTCACAGGATTCATTTTCAAGATTCAAGCAAACATGAACCCAGCGCACCGCGACCGTATTGCGTTTGTGCGTATCTGTTCAGGAGAATTCACTCCAGGGATGGACATTACAGTGAACCGTTCGCAAAAGAAAATGAAATTATCTCATACAACGCAATTCATGGCCGATAGCCGTGAAACAGTTAAAGCAGCCGTTGCAGGGGATATTATCGGACTTTACGATACAGGGAACTTCCAAATCGGAGATACGATTTATTCAGGAAAAACGCCAGTTCAGTTTGAACCACTCCCACAATTCACGCCAGAGCTCTTTAATAAAGTTTCTGCCAAAAACGTGATGAAGCAAAAATCATTCCATAAAGGAATCGAGCAGTTAGTACAAGAAGGGGCCATCCAATTGTACAAGACATACCATACAGGAGAATATATCCTTGGTGCCGTTGGTCAACTACAATTCGAAGTGTTCCAATACCGCTTATTAAATGAATATAATGCTGAAGTCGTTATGACTCCAATTGGAAGTAAGATTGCTCGTTGGATTGACGAAGAACAGCTGGATCCAAATATGTCATCAAGCCGTAACTTATTATGTCGTGATAGATTTGACCAACCAGTCTTCTTATTCGAAAACCAATTCGCCCTAAATTGGTTTAAAGATAAACATCCTGATGTAGAATTAAAAGCATTATTCTAATAAAAATAAGAGACTCTCTAATCACTTGATTAGAGAGTCTTTTCGCGTTTTTGATTAAGCCTCGTATCCCATTAGGATTCCGCCTTGTTCTGCATAATAGCTGCAGACCCCGCTTGTGTGGATACTAGAAACATCCGCATCTGGGAACTCGCTATGAACGGCTGCTTGAATTAAGCCACAGATTTCCGGGTTACTACAGTGGCTGATAACCACACGACCACCCTTGTAGCCATTTTTCTTCATTTCAGACCAAACTGCTTGAACAGCTTTCTTTTGACCTTTTGCTTTGTGAAGTAAGTTTAGTGTTCCTTCTGGTGAAGCGTCACCGACTAAGCGGATATTGAGCATTCCGATAACGGCGCCGACTAATTTATTTAATCGACCGTTTTTTACTAGGTTATCGACACGAGCAAGAGCAAATAATAGTTTAGTGCTCGCTAAATATTCTTTTAATGCTGCAACCACTTCTTCAAAAGAAAGTCCTTGAGCAATCAGTTCATTTGCCTTTTGGACAAATAGAACCATTTCACCACTTGCTGAAAGGCTATCGAAGACTTCAATATTTGTTTCAGGGGATTCTTCTAATAACATATTTTTGGCTAATTGAGCACTATTTTGGCTTCCTGATAGACCACCAGTAATTGTAATGGCAATAACATTTTCAGCACCTCTATAGGCCTCTAAAAAAGCATCTGGACTTGGACAAGCTGAAGCAGTTTTTTCCTTTGATTCATACATTTCAATCATCATAGCATCAATATCTAATGTTGCATCGTCTTTATAATGTTTCTCGCCCACTTGGACAGTTAATGGTACATTAATATATTCAGTATTTGGTGCTAGATTCTCGATTTCGCGTAAATCGCAACCAGAATCCGCAATTATTTTCCATTTCATAAGAGAATTCTCCTTTAGTAGTATAGTTCATACAAAAGTAATATACTTTGAACTTCAAAACAAGTCAACTAATCTTATTAAAACTTAACATTTTATTGGTATTTTAGCGCTTTCTGTACTATTGTTAAAGAGTAGGAATAAATTTTAAGGAGGAGTATTATGACTCAAACAATTTCTTTTGGGTATGGATCAAAGCCAGCTCAATTATTATCGAATAAATTAAATCGACATGGAGTAATTGCTGGAGCCACAGGTACAGGGAAAACTGTTACTCTAAAAGTTCTTGCTGAACAATTAAGTGAAGCTGGTGTACCTGTATTACTTTCTGATATTAAAGGAGATTTAGCTAGCCTTGCCGAAAAAGGTGAAGTAACTGAAAAGATTGCTGAACGATTAAAAAAAGTACACGTAGAAGATTTTGAACCAAGTTCTTATCCTGTAGCGTTTTGGGATATTTTTGGAGAAAACGGAATTAATATTCGTACAACCATTTCAGAAATGGGACCTATTTTATTATCTCAGCTGTTAGGATTAAATGAAACGCAAGAAGGCATTTTAAACATTGCGTTTAAAGTTGCTTATGAACAAGGTTTATTATTAATTGATATTAAAGATTTACGTGCAATGTTAAATTATGTTGGAGCTCATGCTTCTGAATTACGTAATTTATATGGAAATATTGCGCAACAATCTATTGGTACTATTTTACGTAGCCTATTAGTTTTAGAACAACAAGGTGGAAATCAGTTCTTTGGAGAACCAGCTTTTGAAATTGGCGATTTATTTAAAACAGATGCAAGTGGACGTGGAACCATCAATGTATTATCTTCTGAAAAATTGTTCCAAACACCTAAATTATATGCAACCTTCTTATTATGGTTCTTATCAGAGTTATATGAAAACTTACCTGAAGTAGGAGATTTAGACAAACCAAAACTAGTATTCTTCTTTGACGAAGCACATGTATTATTCAATCAAAGCAACCCAGCTGTACAAGCAAAAATTGAATTAATTGTTCGTTTAATTCGTTCGAAAGGAATTAGTATTTTCTTCGTAACACAAAATCCAACGGATATTCCTAATGCGGTAGCCAGTCAGTTAGGGAATCGAATCCAACATGGCTTACGTGCGTTTACGCCAGCTGAGCAAAAAAATGTCAAATCAGTAGCTGAAACTTTCCGTCAAGAAGAAGGAAAAGATTTAGTTTCAGTCATTACGAATCTTAAAGTAGGGGATGCTGTAGTTTCTACTTTACAAGAAGATGGATCACCAAGTTTTGCAGAAGTAGTTTCTATTTACCCACCGAAGAGTAAATTAGATGCGGTTGATGCTTTTGTTCGCCAACAACTAGTGAATCAATCTCCGTTCTATGATAAATACGCTGAAATGTTTGACCGTGAGTCAGCTCATGAGCAATTATTAGCATTAGAACAACAATTTCAACAAGAACAAGAAGAGATTTTAGCACAAAAAGAAGCTGAAAAGCAAGAAGCACTTGCTCAAAAAGAGGCTGAAAAACAGGCTAAATTAGAAGAAAAAGAACGTGAACGTCAAGAAAGAGAACTAGAACGTCAAGCACGACAAGCAGCAACTAAGAAAGGTGATTCTGCAATGGATCGCTTTACAAAAAATATAATGTCTAGCGTTGGACGTGAAGTAGGTCGAGTGATTACTCGTGGAGTAATGGGCTTGTTCAAAAAATAAGAGGAGGCTGTCCTATGGCAAATGTCGTTGTATTCTTAGCGGAAGGATTTGAAGAGATTGAAGGCCTTGCTACAGTTGATATTTTGAGAAGAGCAGGTCATATTGTTCATACAGTTGGCATTGATGGACAAGTTATTACGGGTTCTCATAAAATTTCAGTGAAGACAGATGATGAATTAGAAACCTTTTATTGGGCTCAAATTGATGCATTAGTGCTTCCAGGTGGAATTCCAGGAGCTCATCATTTAAGAGAAAATGATTTCCTAATTCAAAAACTGAAAGAATATTCGAAAAAAGGGAAAATTATTGCAGCAATCTGTGCGGCGCCAATTGTCCTACATAGGGCAGGATTGCTGAAAAAGAAAAAATTTACTTGCTATCCCGGTTTTGAAGATGAAATTAACGACGGGGTTTATACAGGAGCCTTAGTTGAAAAAGATGGAAAAATCATCACGGGTTGTGGTGCAGCTGCAAGTTTCGAATTTGCT
>ERZ773008.1048-NODE-1048-length-19861-cov-209.786984_pt1 | contig 19861 bp, 16 predicted proteins | sample MGYA00580664_ERZ773008 | MGnify/ENA primary metagenome ERZ773008 (study PRJEB29015, sample SAMEA2738016) | human oral metagenome | biome: human oral; feature: human-associated habitat; material: dental | place: China | collected 2048 ... | reverse complement strand
CAATCTTTCTTGCAGGAAAGGCCGTATGCTACCGCATACTGGCCTTTTTCTGTTAGGGAAAGTTGCACTTCAAATGCGAATCCGCCGTCGTCTGAAATTTCAGACGACCTTTTATCTATTCTCCAAACTACACCGCTACGGCAGCCTTGATGTGCGGATGCGGGTCGTAGCCTTCCAACTCGAAATCTTCAAATTTGAATGCAAACAAGTCTTTGACTTCAGGATTGATTTTCATCACCGGCAGCGCGCGGAAGTCGCGGCTCAATTGCAGTTTTGCCTGTTCAAAATGGTTGCTGTACAGATGCGCATCGCCGAAGGTGTGGATAAATTCGCCCGCTTCCAGCCCGCAAACTTGGGCAATCATCATGGTCAACAGCGCGTAGCTGGCGATGTTGAACGGCACGCCAAGGAAAATGTCCGCGCTGCGTTGGTAAAGCTGGCAGGACAATTTGCCGTTGGCGACGTAAAACTGAAACAGCGCATGGCAAGGCGGCAATGCCATGTCATCCACCAGCGCGGGATTCCATGCCGACACAATCAGGCGGCGGGAATCGGGGTTTTTCTTGATTTGCTCCACGACGTTGGCAATTTGGTCGATATGTCGGCCGTCGGGTGCAGGCCAACTGCGCCATTGATAGCCGTACACAGGCCCCAAGTCGCCGTTTTCGTCCGCCCATTCGTCCCAAATGGAAACATTATTATCTTTCAAGTACTTGATGTTGGTATCGCCTTTGAGGAACCAAAGCAGCTCGTAAATAATCGAGCGCAGGTGCAGCTTTTTGGTGGTCAGCAACGGAAAGCCTTGACTCAAATCGAAGCGCATTTGATAACCGAACACCGAGCGTGTGCCTGTACCGGTACGGTCGGATTTATCGGTGCCGTTTTCGAGAACGTGGCGCATTAAGTCGTGGTAGGCCTTCATTGGTATCCTTTAAGTGTGTGTTGTTGGAGATGCTTTGGGGCGTATTGTATAGCAATTTGTCGATAAGCTGCATGATAGAGGTCGTCTGAAAACTGGAAATCCTGTTTCAGACGACCTTTGCGTTATCCGCTATTGAACGCTCCACAAACACGCCCTTCCACCTAAAACAAGATTCATTTTTTCAACATGTTATTTTCTTTCTTAGCTTCTTTTTCAAGCAAAAAATCAGCGTTATTGTTGACAATATTGGTCATATTTACGTGAAAATTTGCGCCAGATTAAATTTTTACACCGTCCTAATCTGAATTTCTAGTTTAACTACTTAGAATATAAATTCAATTTATATTGAAAGAATGGAATTTTAAAAATTATTTTTATATTTTACTGGCAACATATACCAAATAATAAAATTCTCAAAAAAATAATGTCAACAATTTTTGTCAAAACCGCTTGGCAGGCAAAAAAATTAGGTTTATATTTCTTTCCATAAATTCATTATCTCTTTCAAATCTTATTCTCAAGGAGCATCAAATGACTGACCTGAATGCCTTGTTTGCCAATCTAAAACAACGCAACCCCAATCAAGAGCCGTTTCACCAAGCGGTTGAAGAAGTATTCATGAGCTTGGGCCCGTTTTTGGCAAAAAATCCGAAATACACCCAACAAAACCTGCTTGAACGCATCGTCGAACCTGAGCGCGTCATTATGTTCCGCGTCACTTGGGTGGACGACAAAGGACAAGTCCAAGTCAACCGCGGCTACCGCATTCAAATGAACTCTGCCATCGGTCCTTACAAAGGCGGCTTGCGTTTCCACCCGACCGTCGATTTGGGCGTATTGAAATTCCTCGCCTTTGAACAAGTATTCAAAAACGCCCTGACCACCCTGCCTATGGGCGGCGGCAAAGGCGGTTCCGACTTCGATCCCAAAGGCAAATCCGACGCCGAAGTGATGCGTTTCTGCCAAGCCTTTATGAACGAACTCTACCGCCATATCGGCCCGAACACCGACGTACCTGCGGGCGACATCGGCGTAGGCGGCCGCGAAATCGGCTTCCTCTTCGGTCAATACAAAAAAATCCGCAACGAATTTGCCTCCGTCCTGACCGGTAAGGGCCTCGAATGGGGCGGCAGCCTCATCCGTCCCGAAGCGACCGGCTACGGTACCGTGTACTTCGCCCAATCCATGCTGCAAACGCGCGGCGATTCGATTGAAGGCAAACGCGTGCTGATTTCCGGCTCCGGCAACGTCGCACAATACGCCGCCGAAAAAGCCATCCAACTGGGCGCGAAAGTGCTGACCGTCTCCGACTCCAACGGCTTCGTCCTCTTCCCCGACAGCGGCATGACCGAAGACCAACTCGCCGCGCTTATCGAGCTGAAAGAAGTCCGCCGCGAACGTGTTTCCACCTACGCCCAAGAACAAGGTTTGAAATACTTTGAAAACCAAAAACCGTGGGGCGTTGCCGCCGAAGTCGCCCTGCCCTGCGCAACCCAAAACGAATTGGACGAAGAGGCCGCCAAAACCCTGCTAGCAAACGGCTGCTACGTCGTTGCCGAAGGTGCGAACATGCCTTCTACTTTGGGCGCGGTCGAGCAGTTCGTCAAAGCGGGTATCCTGTATGCGCCGGGCAAAGCCTCCAACGCCGGCGGCGTGGCAACTTCAGGCTTGGAAATGAGCCAAAACGCCGTCCGCCTGTCTTGGTGCCGCGAAGAAGTCGACCAACGCCTGTTCGACATCATGCAAAGCATCCACGAATCTTGCCTGAAATACGGCACTGAAAACGGCAAAACCAACTACGTCAACGGCGCGAACATCGCCGGTTTCGTTAAAGTCGCCGATGCCATGCTGGCGCAAGGCATTGTGTAAGTCTGATTCTCCTGACTTTAAAATGTGGAAAGGTCGTCTGAAAACCTTAAATCGGGGTTTTCAGACGACCTTTTTTTATAGCCTGAGGGCAAATTTCTTGTTACAGTCTGTCCATTACCATTTATTAGGAGCCATTATGCTGAGCCGTTATGTTTTTTTATCTGCCTGCCTCCTCTCTTGCGCCACCTTCGCACAAACCTTATCCCAAACCCTGCCCAACGGTCTGAAAATCATCGTCAAAGAAGACCACCGCGCGCCTGTCGCCGTTTCTCAAATTTGGTACAAAGTCGGCAGTGTGGATGAGAAACCGGGCAAAAGCGGATTGAGCCACGCCTTAGAACACATGATGTTTAAAGGCACACCTTCCGTACCATCAGGCGAATACAGTAGCCGCATCGCCCGTTTGGGTGGCAACGACAATGCCTACACCAACCGCAACGAAACGGTATATTACGCCAATATCGCCTCTGCCAACTTGCCCGAAGTTCTCAAACTTGAAGCCGACCGGATGCACAACCTCAATTTCAGCGATAAAGAGTTCGCTACCGAAATGAACGTTATCCGAGAAGAACGCCGCCAGCGCACGGAAGACGATGCCGGCGGGAAAATGTGGGAACAAATCTATCTGAACAGCTTTACCCTGCCCTCCATGAAAGCCTCCATTATCGGCTATATGGAAGACCTGCACACCTTGCGCGCCGACGATTTGCGCGCTTGGTACAAACAATTCTACGCACCCAATAATGCCGTTTTGGTCATCGTCGGCGATGTCGATGCCAAACAGACCCTGCGCACGGCGGCAGGATTGTTCGGCAAAATACCGCGTAAATCTTTGCCTGAGCGGAACAATCTGAAAGCCGAACCCGTCAAACGCGCACCTTCTTTTGCCCAAGCTTCCTCTCCCGTGACCCGTCAACCGTTGGCTGCCATCAGCTGGCGCGTTCCTTCCCTCTCCCGCCTTGACGACAAGCTGCCTTACGCCTTGGATGTCCTGACCGACGTTTTGGCGGGCAACACCTCCAGCCGTTTGGACAAAAACCTCGTGCGCGGCAAACAAAGTGCATTAAGCGCGAATGCCCATTACGACCTGCTCAGTCGAGAAATGCCGCTTTTCGGCGTATTTGGAATGCCTGCTGAAAACGTATCCGCCGAAACCCTGCTTACGCAGATGAAGTCCGAAATCAAAGACATCGCCGACAACGGTATCAGCAAAGAAGAACTCGACCGCATCAAAGCACAGGCATTGGCGGGGGAAATCTACGCGCGCGACTCTATGGTTTCACAAGCTTCGCTGATAGGTCGTTTGGAAGCGCGCGGGTTCAAATATTCCGATGAAGCCGCAATCCGCCGTCGCATACAGGCCGTAACCACCGAAGAAGTACAAAAAGCCGCACAAATGCTGACGGACGACCGTTCAAGTACTGTCATCATCATGCCGGAAACCGCCCCTCCTGCACCGGCAGACTATAAGGCATTGAAAAAGCCTGAAAAACAATGACAAACCGTTTTCAGACGACCTCTTGCTGTGCGATAATGCCAAACGATAATATCTTAACGTAACCGATAAGATAAAATTTACCGTGTTCCATTATCTCTCTGACAAAATATCCTTCTTACACTGAGGTCGTCTGAAAATGAAATCCCCCTTTTCCTCCGTTTTCCGTACCGCGCTGACTATCTCTTCCGTTCTGATCCTCAGCGCATGTCCAAGCAACACTTCCCCCGTCAACCCGCCGCGGCACAACACCCAAATCACCCCTCCCCCCAAACCACAGGCAGTCGTTGCCTTAGCACTCGGAGGCGGCGCATCCAAAGGGTTTGCCCATATCGGCATCATCAAAGTCCTCAAACAAAACGGCATCCCCGTCAAAATTGTTACCGGTACGTCGGCAGGCGCCATCGTCGGCAGCCTGTATGCCTCCGGCGCAAGTCCCGACCGTTTGGAATTGGAAGCCGAAATTCTCGGCTCAACCGATTTGGTCGATCTGACCCTATCCACCAGCGGCTTTATCAAAGGACAAAAACTGCAAGACTATATTAACCGCAAAGTCGGTAACCGCCCGATTCAAGACTTCCCGATTAAATTCGCCGCCGTCGCCACCGACTTCGAATCTTCCAAAGCCGTCGCCCTCAACCGTGGCAATGCCGGACAGGCAGTCCGCGCATCCGCCGCCATCCCCAACGTGTTCCAACCTGTCCTGATCGGCGGCCGCCGATACGTTGACGGCGGACTGACCCAGCCCGTACCCGTCAGCGCGGCAAAAAAACAGGGGGCAAACTTCATCATCGCTGTCGATATTTCCGACCGGCCGTCTAAAAACCTCAAACAAGGCTTTTTCTCCTATCTCGACCAATCCATCAACGTCATGTCGCAATCTGCCCTGCAACATGAATTAAGCCAAGCAAATGTCGTCATCCATCCCCAAGTCTTGGACTTAGGCGCGGTCGGCGGCTTCAGCCAAAAACAACGTGCCATTGCCGAGGGAGAACGTGCCGCGAAAGCCGCTATTCCTGAAATACGGCGCAAACTGGCTGCATACCGCTACTAAGGCTTTAGTGCTTTATGCAAAGAAAAGGTCGTCTGAAAGTGGGAAACTGTTTTCAGACGACCTTTGTTTAAGGAGATGCTTCTTGTTTTCTTGCGAGAGATTCCTTTGTTTTAAACGGAAGCCATCAAGGCAAAGGGATACAAGCACACCCCGTATCTTCAAAAAAAGTCGTCTGAAAACCATATGGGCTTTTCAGACGACCTTTCTATATTGTGCCTTGATGCTTACAAGGTGCCGTAGGAGTGCAGGCCGCTCAGGAACATGTTGACGCCGATGAAGGCGAAGGCGGTAACAAAGAGTCCGATCACTGCCCACCATGCGAGGATTTTGCCGCGCCAGCCTGCGACAAGGCGCAGGTGCAGCCAGACGGCGTAGTTGAGCCAGACGATGAATGCCCAAGTTTCTTTCGGGTCCCAGCTCCAGTAGCGTCCCCATGCGTCGGCAGCCCACAGTGCGCCGAGGATGGTGGCGATGGTGAAGAACAGAAAGCCGACGGCGATGGCTTTATACATGACTTCTTCGATGACTTGCGAATGCGGTAGCCATGATTTTTTGCCGGCGTTTTCGTTTTTCAATGCCCAAAGTTCGGCGATGCCGAGCATAGCGGCGATACAGAATGCGCCGTAGCCGATGAAGTTGGCGGGGACGTGGATTTTCATCCACCATGATTGCAGGGCGGGAATCAGGGGTTGGATGGTGTGTGCTTCGCGGGAAAAGCTGTACCAAAGGACGAAGCCGACAACAATCGTCATGAAGCTGAAGACGAAGCCGCCGAGTTTTTGTACGGCGAAACGGGCTTCGTAGTAGAGGTACATCAGGGCGGTGATGACGAGGAAGAGGATGAAGACTTCGTAGAGGTTGGAAACTGGGATGTGTCCTGCGTCAGGGCGCAGGAGGTAGCTTTCGTGCCAGCGCACTAAAAGTCCGGTAAAGCCTGCGACGGCGGACACCCAGCCAAAGACGGAACCCATGCCGAGCAGGGTGTTGGTGGCGACGTTTTTGCGTTGTGCCAACACGGCGCCGGTGATGTAGGCAAAAAGTGCGAAGAAGATGAAGGCGCATTGCCACATAATCGCGGACTGGCTGCTGAGGAAGTATTTGAGCAGGAAGCCGTCGGCATGTTTGATTTCGCCATCGTAGAGCATGACTGCGCTGTATGCGAGGACGGCACACAAAGGTACAAACCAGCGCATGGGTTTGAAAAACCAGCCTAAAAAGACGGTAATGCCCGCGCTTGCCCACAAAATCACCATTTCGTAGATGTCCATGGTGTGCTGGATGCGGGTTTGGGCGAAGAATGCGCCGGCTGCGGTCAAGAGGGCGAATATGCAGTCGACCGTATTCAAGGACTTGAGGAACGATTTGTGCGTCAGCAGCTCGTGTTCGGGTAGGGGGGTATGGTTATGCGTCATGGTTCAAATCTTTCGCCAGTCGTTGCAGGCTTTGTGTATGTTGCGGAAACTCTTTTTGCAGGTCGCGCTCGTTGCGGCTGGAAGACATGGCAAAGCGGATGCGGTCGTCTGAAAACAGGACCCACGCGCGTTTCTCGCGGATGTAGAACATAAATATCGTGCCGAGAACCAGCAAAACAGAGCCTAAATAGACTAAAAATGCACCGGGCGAACGGGTCATTTGCAAGCCGGAAGAGCGGACTTCTTCAAAGCCGTCCAGTTGCAGGAGCATGGGTGCGGGGTATTCGGTCAGGCCGGTGTAGGCGTCCATGCTGTGCAGCAGGAAGCGGTTGCGCGCTTCGTCTTGAGGCCACTCGGTCAGCTTGTATTTTTGGATGGTTTCTTCCAATACGGCGTTCATAACGCCGAACAGCATTTCGTAAAAATATCCCTGCATTTTTTCCTGCTGCTCTTTGGGGATGTTTTTAGTAATAAATTCGTCCAACGCCAAATAGCCGCCTTTCGCAAAAATGCCCAAGGTATTTTCGGCGGCAAGGGTAAATTGCTCGCGGATGTTTTCGGGCGCGTTCAAGGTGGCGTTTTGGATGACGGTTTTGCGTGCGGTTTCGTCTTTCAAGAGTTCGCGCATCGCCATGAAGGTATCGGGTTTGGACGTTCGGTCGGCAGGAATGCGCAGCCAACGGTATTGTTGTTCCAGACCTGTGCGCGTGCCGGTAATGAAGAAATAATCCTGTTCTTGTTTAACAGGCAGCATGTAGTTTTTATATTCCACAGCCTGCCCCGCTTTGTCGCGGATTCGGTAAACAATGGACGGGCCGATGTTGGTGTATTTTTTGTTTTCTTGGGACACGGCGCGCACGTCGTTAATCGCAGCTTGCAGGGTTTGCTCTTTTTCAGACGACTTACCCATGTCTTCTACGTTCATGGACGTGAATTGGTCAAACTCCAGCTTGTAGGAAGTATTGCCGATGTCGAGCGGGAAGTCGCGCATAGACGTTGCCCTGAGCGTAACCGGCTCGCGGCTTGGGTTGCCCAAATTCCAGGCTTTGAACTTCAAATCGGAGCCGCCGTCGGCAAAGCTCGCTTGATAGATGGTGATGCCGTGCAGCGTCAGCGGATGGTTGACGCGGATGGTGTGTTCGGATTTTTTGCCGCTTTCCTTGTCGGTAATTTCCAAATCGCTGGCAAAATCACGCGGCATACCGGTATTGTAAAAGTCGATGTGGAACTTCTTCAGCTTCACATCAAACGGCAAATCCTGAACCAACATTCCGTTGTCAGCGTTGAGAAAGACTACGTCCGCACTTTGCCCTTCGGTAATGTTCACATTACCGCGGAACGACAGGTTTGACGTACCCAAGACGCTTTCCGGTTTGAAGTCTTTGGCATAGACGGAGTGGTTGTCCGGTACGATGCGTCCGGTCAGCATACCGATTTTCAGCAGCAGGTTGCTGTCTATCAAGCCGCCTAAACAAATCACAATCAGCGCGGCATGGGCAAAAATATAGCCCCACTTGTTCATCGCGCCTTTTTTGGCGGCAACCAAAACCGATCCGTCTTCGCGCGTTACGGTTTTGCAGCTGAAGCCTTGTACTTCAAGATAACGCTGGGCGATTTCAGACGACATCTTTCCTTCCAAAACGGTCGAATGACGCATCGCAGCCAATGATTTTTCTTTGGCGTTTTCACGGAACGATTTGATTTCACGAAGGAAAGGCGGAACATTGCGAATCAGGCACAAGCTGGTCGATATCACCAAAAACATCATGATGACCACAAACCAGGCGGATGCATAGACATCGTACAAGCCTAAAAAGTTGAAAATCTGCGCCCAAAACGGACCGAATTTCACGACATAATTGACCTGCGGCTGGTTTTGCTGCAACACCGTCCCGATGACCGAAGCGACGCCCAAAAGGCTGAGCAAGGCAACGGCAAAACGCATGGAGCTTAAAAAAGCGAACCAAGGTTTGTGGATAAGGGGGACGGATGAAGAGGATTTGCTCATAGCGGTTTGATTCTATAAGGAATACAAAGACTGTCAGGGTTCGGAAGAACCCAAACATTGGAAACGGCGCGGACAGGTGGATATGATGGAGTAAAAAGCCTGGAGCCGCCATTTGAAAAAACTTATTGCCTTAAGAGCGGCAGCTACCATCGCACAAGGTCGTCTGAAAACAACCCAGCCCAGAAGAGCAGGAGTTTTCAGACGACCTCATATTCACGTTCGCCGCAAAAGCGGGCAAACAGTACAAATCCGGCAGAAATCAATGCAGGCCTTGGATAAAGTTGGCAACTGAATTCAACTCTTCTTCGGTCATGCGTTTGGCGATGTCTTCCATAATCGCATTTTTGCGTTGTCCGGATTTATATGCCTTCATTTGATCGACCACATAAGACATATGTTGACCGCCTAAGCGTGGATAAGCGACGATTTCAGTGCCGCCGCCCGGAATACCTGCGCCGCTAGGACCGTGGCAGGACATACATGCAGGGATCTTTTTATCCACCAAACCGCCGCGGTAGATTTTGCCGCCCAAAACAGGATCATTTTGTTTAGGGTTGGCTTCACCGGGTTTAGGTTGCTGCTTGGCATAGAATGCGGACACATTCAGGATGTCTTGTTCGGACAGGTTCATTACCATAGGTTTCATCACAGCGGCAGAACCGTGTGTACGTTTGCCTTCTTTAATGTCCAAGGTTTGACGGTAGATGTAGCCAGTATGTTGCGCGGCAAGCTTAGGATATGCAGCAATACCGCTGTTACCGTCTGCCGCATGACATGCCGCACAAATGGTAGTAGCCACTTCTTTGCCTTTTGCAATATCCGCTTTCGGGGCAGCGACAGCCGCACCGGCAGCCAAAACCAAGGCCGCTAAAGTCAATCGTTTCATGGAGTGCTCCTGATTACAGCATTGCATACCGCGACAATGCCTTTTTTATACTCAAAACGCCGGATAAATTTTACCCGATAAAAACCGATAATTCTATAAACGTGCTATTCTATACTAGATTTACATTAAATTACTACCATGTTTCGCAACATGGACACGGCAAATTCTGCCACTCCATCCTAGGAAACAAGGAAATACGGATGAACCTCTTTCAGAACGCCAAATTCTTCACCACCGTCAACCATCTCAAAGACCTGCCCGACACGCCCGCGGAAATCGCATTTGTCGGACGCAGTAACGCAGGCAAATCCAGTGCGATTAATACCCTGACCAACCATGTCCGGCTCGCCTATGTTTCTAAAACGCCGGGACGAACCCAACACATCAATTTCTTCGAATTGAGCAACGGCAGCTTCATGGTCGATTTGCCGGGCTACGGTTATGCACAAGTTCCCGAAGCCATCCGTACGCATTGGGTCAAACTCTTGGGCGATTACCTCCAACAACGACGCCAGCTCATTGGCTTGGTATTGATTATGGATGCACGCCACCCATTAAGAGAGCTGGATTTACGGATGCTGGACTTTTTCCACATCACTGGCCGCCCCTTGCATATTTTGTTGTCGAAAGCTGACAAACTCTCGAAAAACGATCAAATCAAAACTTTGGGCGCAGTCAAGAAATCGCTCAAACCCTATATGACCCGTCAACGCATCAGCGTGCAGTTGTTCTCCAGCCTTAAAAAGCAAGGCATAGAAGAAGTCAACCAAGTTGTCGGAGAATGGTTTGCTACGCATCAAGAAGAAATCGACAACTTGAATATTGAAAATCCGGAAAATTCCGAGTCATTGTAATCGGTCGTAGTATGCTCCGTATTGACGGGACGCAAATCCGTACTATTCCTGTTGTATTTAACACGAAAGGTCGTCTGAAAACGCTTGATAGTGATTCAGACGACCTTTATCACTTCCCTAGCCTATCACCTGCCCGAGCTTACCTTATTGAGGAAGATAGCAAAGGCAAAGAGTGGCAACCCATTATAAAAAGGTCGTCTGAAAAGTTTTTAGCCTTTCAGACGACCTTTTATCATATATTGATAATCCTATTGCGCCTTAGTTTCAGTTACAAAGCCGACTTTACTGATACCGGCTTCACGCGCGGCTTCGAGTGCCTTGTTGACGTATTCGTACTCGACTGCTTTATCGGCCGCAATCGCTATGATGGTATCCGCATTTTCCTGCTTCTCGGTTTTCAAACGTGAAATCACCGTATCAATATCGACTTTAGTAGCAGAATCACCACCGACATAGTAGCTGCCGTTGGCATCTATCGTCAGTCGCAGCGGATCTTTAGGCTGCTTCTCCTTCTGCTTTGCCGCTTTTTCCGAAGCGGTCGGCAATTCCAAAGGAATCGAGTGGGTCAATACAGGCATGGTGATCATGAAAACAATCAACAACACCAGCATCACATCGACCAAAGGCGTAACGTTGATGTCCGACATCGGCGCGTCATCGCCGGAATTCATTGAGCCGAATGCCATAATTTAGTCCTTTTGATTCAACAGACGGACGTGCAAATCGTGTGCAAAAGCGTCCATGTCTTGAGAGAGGGTTTTCTTACCGCGATTGAGGAAGTTGTACGCCAAAACAGCAGGAATGGCGACAAACAAACCGGCAGCAGTGGATACCAGCGCTTCACCAATCGGACCGGCAACGGCAGCAATACTCATTTGCCCACTTTGACCGATATTGATTAAAGCATGGTAAATTCCCCAAACCGTACCGAACAAGCCGATAAACGGAGCGGTTGCACCAATGGATGCCAAAGCAGTCATACCGTAGTCAAATTGGCGCATAGCTTGCTCCATGCTGTTTCGGATTTGAATGACGAGGTATTCATTCAAAGGCAGCTCGGTAGTAAGTGTTTTCGCATTGCTTTGATGATAGCTTTGGTAAGCACGCAAAGATTCGTCCGCTACACGGCTCATTGGTGAATCAATGCTCTTCACTTTCTGTACCGCCTCCGACAGCGTAAAAGCATTCAGCATTTGCGTTTTCACTTCAGCATTGGCACTTTTGGTTTTTTTCAGTTTGATAGTGCGCAGGACAATCAGACACCAAGTAACAATGCTCATCAACAGCATCAGTACGAATACACTGATCAGGACGAAATCGCCTGATTCAAACACTAATTTCAAATCCATAATTTTTCCAGATTAAAAATAAAATTAAAAATTTTGTCAAAATACAGGTAATTCGCGTTCATTTACTGAAGTTGGAAATTAATTTTACCTCGGTATTCTGTCAAACGGTTTGTGGGGTATCGGCTGCCGGCGGCAGTAGCTGCCTTCCTTGCTGCATTATCTAAACGTTGGAATCCGCTACTTTTAGTTACGGTAACTTTTACAACCTTACCACCAGGTTGAACAAGAATAGATAAATGCACTATCCCTTCCTCTCCGTTTTCTATAGAGAGAGGCGGATAAGCCGGAGTAGGGAGGAAACCTTTATCTACGATGGCAGGAGGACCACCGCTTCCGCCTCCGGCGCCTCCGCCGCTACCGGTACCTGATCCATGTTCACCTTTGGCACCGCCGCTTCCTGATCCACTGCCTTCACCGCGTCCGCTGCCGGTACCTTTCGTACCGCCACCACTTCCTTTACCCTCACCGTGAAGAGCCTTACCTTCTCCACTGCCTTTTCCGTTTTCCGCAGTATTCGGACCGGTTTTAGTACCGGTGTATTCCGAGGCTTGAGGCGCAGGTTTGGATTCTGTTTTAGGTTCAGGCTTAGGCTCTGGGCGTGGCTCTGGTTTAGGCTCAGGTTTGGGTTCCGGCTTAGGTTCGGGCTTCGGTTTTTCAACCGGCTTCGGCTTCTCTTTAGGCTGCTGGATATCAGCATCCTCTTTTTTCGTCACCACCGGCTTGATGATAGGCTTTGGAGGCTCAACCGGCTTAGGTTTTGGCCTTGGCTTTGGTTGTTCAGGCTCAGGCGTCTTTTCCGGAGCTGCCGGTGCACCTTCGCCTTCAGGACTACCGTCCCCGCCACCATCACCACCCAAATCTGCCAAATCGACAAACTCAATATTCATCATTTCCGGCACAGGCGGCTTGTGTGCTTGCCATAACAACGCGACCAAACCCGCGTGGATTAAAACCACCGAGATGACGACTGCTGGAGTTAAAATTCGTTCTTTATTCATAATCAACGCATGATAATAGCAACAATTTTTGTTTGCAACCTATTTTTACATTTGTTTTTAAAGTGAATATCCATCTGAGAATATTTCTTCAACTTAATATCATACGACATAATATTTTGATATTGCTATTCATTATCACAACAAAACAAAAGAAAAAGAGGACGCACTGCCTCATTTGGTTGCATTAGAATGCGGTTAACAGAAAAAGTTCAAAATTTATAATATAACGTACAGATAAAATAACAACAATGGTGTAAATCCCCATCAAACAAATGGCACAAACAATTATTATCATAGGGTTTATTCAGATTTATTTCCAGCCCATCAACAAGAAACTGACAAGAACAGAAAAACAAACCTATTGCACTTACCTATTTATAGGTCGTCTGATTTATAGGTCGTCTGAAAATAAAACTTACCTATACAAGCATATTACGATTACAAAAATACGCCTGATAATTTCCACTACCACCTAACCTACAGACCCTATCAAAACTTTCTCATACTCTATTTGACGGGTTAAATCATGCTGTTTTGCCGTTCACTTTTTCTGCAATGATTTCAATTTTCGGTTCATACAACAAATCATAAGTCGGCTTATTAAGCAAATCTTGCAAAGTAAATCCGTCCAGATGTGCAAAGAAAGCCTTAATCGCCCCGCCCAAAATACCGGCAAGACGGCAGGACGGCGTAATCAGGCATTCGTTGTTTTCACCCATGCATTCGACAATCTGCATAGGCTCAAGATGACGCACGACTGCACCAACGTTGATTTTGTCGGGAGTATTGGCAAGACGCAGTCCGCCCCCTTTCCCTCTTGTACTGGTTAGAAATCCGCCTTTGACAAGCGCGGTAACGACTTTCATCAGATGACTTTTAGAAATGTTATAGGCTTCGGCAATGGTTCCGATATTGACTAACGAATCGTCGTTTACGGCCGCATAAATCAATACCCGCAGACCATAATCCGTATGTTGCGTCAGATACATGGTTTTCTCTGTTTGAATATATTATTTTTTTAGGACGGCGGCAGTGTGTCCTGCGGAGAACTGTCGCCGTTATGTGTTTGACTTTATATATGATTAAGTTTCATAATATCCGAAACATTTAAATTAATCCAGTGTAGTTTGATAATTTATTATCATTATAATCAAATATTATGAAGCCGTTAAAACGCCATCCAGCACTTATCGAACTTTCCCGCGAACACCATCACGCTCTTTCGCTCTGTGTCCGCCTTCTGCGTACGCCTGCTGAAAGCCATCAGACAGAGTTGGAAGCCCATTTCCTTGAATTAGAACCGCATTTTGCTGAAGAGGAGGTCATGTTTGCTCCATATTGGCAAAATATCCCCTCTGTGATGCGTGAGCGTTTCGAGGCGGAACACGCTAAATTGCGCGGCATGATGGCAAATCCTGAATATCTTAATGAAGCATGGAACAAAGACTTTGCCGTTACCCTGCGCGACCATGCCCGTTTTGAAGAACGCGAACTGTTTCCTGCAGTCGAGCCGTTCCTGCCGCCGCCTGAAGGAATCTGACAAAAGGTCGTCTGAAAAGCCTAAAAACACGATGTCAGCTTTTTCAGACGACCCTCTTGTCCATTCAAACCTAAAACAAACCATTCAAAAAACAACCCAAGGAACTACCATGACCGCCTTTTTGAAACACCCTGTTTGGGCAATGGCATTCCGCCCGTTCTACTCGCTGGCGGCACTATACGGCACGCTGTCCATCCTGCTTTGGGGCTTCGGCTATACGGGTACGCCCGAGTTGCGCGGCTTTTACTGGCACGCCCATGAAATGATTTGGGGCTATGCCGGACTTGTCGTCATTGCCTTTCTATTGACCGCTGTTGCCACTTGGACGGGGCAGCCACCCACGCGCGGCGGTGTTTTGGTCGGGTTAACCGCATTTTGGTTGGCGGCAAGGATTGCGGTTTTCATTCCGGGTTGGGGCGCAACCGCGAGCGGCATACTCGGCACGCTGTTTTTTTGGTACGGCGCAGTTTGCATGGCATTGCCCGTCATCCGTTCCAAAAACAAACGCAACTACGTCGCCGTATTCGCCATCGTCGTACTAGGCTGCACGCACGCCGCATTCCACTTCCAACTGCATGCCGGAAACGCAGCCGCACTTCTCAGCGGGTTGCAATCCGGTCTGATTATGGTCGCAGGTTTTATCGGTCTTATCGGCATGCGGATCATTTCTTTCTTTACCTCCAAACGCTTGAACGTTCCGCAAATCCCCAGTCCGGTATGGGTGGCGCACGCATCCCTTTGGTTGCCTATGTTGACCGCTATGTTGATGGCGCACCAAGCCCTGCCTTGGCTCTCATCTGCTTTTGCCTTTGCAGCGGGCGTAATTTTTACCGTACAGGTTTACCGCTGGTGGTATAAAGCCGTTTTGAAAGAGCCGATGCTGTGGATTTTGTTTGCGGGTTATTTGTTCACTGGCTTGGGACTGATTGCCGTCGGAGCTTCTTACTTCTACGCCCCATTCCTCAACCTCGGCGTACATCTTATCGGCGTCGGCGGCATCGGCGTTTTGACCTTAGGCATGATGGCGCGTACCGCGCTCGGGCATACCGGCAACTCTATCTACCCGCCGCCTAAATCTGTACCCGTCGCTTTTTGGCTGATGATTGCTTCTACGGTTATCCGTATGGTGGCGATTTTCGTCAGCGGTACCGGCTATGTCCATAGTATCCGTACCTCCTCAGTCTTGTTTGCGATGGCGCTGCTGCTTTACGCATGGAAATACATCCCTTGGCTCATCCGCCCGCGCGCGGATGGCAAACCGGGTTAATCGAATCAAGCATCTCAAAAGGTCGTCTGAAACTTTTTCTAAGTTTTCAGACGACCTTTTGTTTTATCAATCAGGCTCCCGTGTCGAATACATCTCGACAAACTGTATTCGATAGCAGCATAAAAATAAGCTTGGCCTGACGACCAATGTTGCGCCGCAATATTTATCATGAAGTTTAGCGTGGGCCTTTCCCGCACAAAAGTCCCAGTTTACTGCTCGCTCAAAATTCAATGAATAACTAAAAGAGCCACGCAAAAAAAGGAAAGGTCGTCTGAAAACCTGTTTCCAAGTTTTCAGACGACCTCTTCATCCTAAATACGCTTACACAAACCAATCAGAAAAACAGCTCGCGCCAGCTGATACGTTGCAGACCGCAGATACGGCCCTTCACTTCAAGCGACCCTTTATCCTTCTGATTCAACCCTTTATCCTTCTGATTCAACAATAAACTACGGTGATCATCTTCTTTACCGGAGAAGCATTTATTGTTAGGCGTACCAGAACCATAACCCAGCTCTTTATCCGTACCTGTACCACCGCTGTCACCATCGGCAGTAACAGGATCGTCCGTACGCTTATTCGGATCGATAAAGGTGAAGCTGGCAATAATACCTTCTAGAGTCAAACCGTTGGCGTATTGCGTACCGAAACCACTCAATTCACGCTTAAATATATCAGGCGTAAAGCGTGCGCTACGGCTATTGAGTGCACCGCCATTATCAGCATTGATGCCGAGGAAGGTTGTGCTGGTTACGGTTGACTTATTGTTGCTGACAGGCAGACACAAGTCTTTTTCCGCTTCCTCCTTGCCGATAGTCTTACCGCCATCGGAAGTGTACTTGCGTATCGTAACGATGGCAGTACGCAGAATCATAGTCGGCTTAATGCTGACACGCTCGCCGGAACGCAGATTGATGAACCAGCCCTTATGTTTCTCTTCAACTTTTTCGTTGCTCAGATACAAGGCTTTACTGGTTTGCGGCTGATTGTTTCCATCGTTATATGACTGCTCTACCTCAGTAATCGTTTGTTCGCGCAGATTTTGCTCGACGACACCCTGATTTGTTTTGTCTTCAAAGAGATCTTTCGGCGTTTTATCCAATTTTTGTACAATACCGTAAATCGATTGTGTCTCAGTATTGCTCAAGTCACTTTGGTAGATTTCGCTACCTGTACCGAAAATCACGATGTATTCCTTAGTACCTTTTCGTGATACGGCAGGAGCCGAGGTAATCGGCTTGCTTGACGAACCGGAGAAGATTTTGACCGCAGTCCAATTTTTCGGCGTTTCACCGCGCAGGTCGAAGCGGTACATATTACCCCCTCTGTCGCCTGCAAAGGCAAAATCGACAACTCCGTCAAAATCGGTATCAAGCAGTGTCGGTGTGGACAGACCGCCTACACCGCCCGGCACAATAATTTTCGCCAACTCCTTACCTGCCTTATCTTCTTCTCCCGCAGACTGACCGCGTTTCTCGCCTGTACCGACTTCTTTACCAAGCATTTCGTAAACATATAACGCAGTCTCGTTGGTTGCTGCATCTTTTTCTTCAGCTGCATAGCCACTGGCAAGGAAGCCTGCATAGCGGATATTTTCCTCCAGTTTCGCACTACCATCAGTTTCACGCTTGATGGAAACACGTCCGATCTGTGGCGTACCGATAGTAAAGCCCAAATTATTGTCTTTCCCTTTGGCAGTTTCAAACAAAGGAACTTTATCGCTCCAAGCAGCCGCATCCAAACCGGTATTGGTGGTTTGATCTTCTTTACCGCCTATATTGAGAGCGTATGCGCCACGTCCGCCTTGTCCCATTGCGCCAAACATAAACACGCGCTGCTGAAACTTACTGCCTTGTTCAGCTGCAGCAGTCTGACGCAGGGTAAAACCGCCATTTACACCATATTTATGGTTCTCAATGGATTTTCCATAATCTGCATGAGCAATGTCTTTCAATACTTTGGCAAGCGTAATTGGTTTGCCTGACGCATCGTTTTCACGCTCCATCGAAGAAGGAAGATAGCTGACTTTCAAATCATAAGGATGGTTGCCATCCACACTTTGGAAAATATGCACCATGCCGTCGTTGGCTGCAGCAACCAAATATTTGCGGCGACCATGCTCCTGATTGCCGACTGCGGCAACAGAACCATCCAAAATATCACCCAAATCACGCTCTCCGGCTTTACGGACACGGTAAGGACTGTATGCACTGTCATTACTGCCGACCCTGCCTGTCCAATTGAGCAGTTTTTTCCATTCGTCTTTGTCACTACTCTCAATACCGAAATAGGCATTGTCGACTTTATCATCAGAGATGGCGTCTATAAAGTAAGTATTAGAACCTGTGTTAATCAACGTTTTACGATTACCAAAGGAAGGCTGGGTAACTGTACCTTCCCGCCTACCATCACTATCATTTAATTTATTGAATAAAATCTGACTGCTCCAAGACCCAGTATTCAGTTTAATGGTTGCCGCCAAATCAGGAATGCCACTGCTGGAAGTTGCAGGCGCAGTACCACCCTCTCCCTCAAAAGGAAGACTTTCATTATCATTACTAATCTGACTGATAATTTGCTCAAAGGCTTTGTACAAATCATCAGGTTTCGCAGCATTGAAATACCAACTATCAAGTATTTCCCCTTTTTCATCGCGCCTTTCCCTGCTATCATCAGGACTTGCCCCCCTTTTCAGGTATTTCTTACCCTCTTCAGAAAGGCCGTTACCGAAACCAATAGTAAAGGTTTGTACCGTTTGTTTGCTGTAATCTACGCCCTTAGGATCAATACTTGAATCACCATCCCAGCTTACCCCGGCAGCATCCTCACGGTCTACAGCGGCAGTTTTAATGTCGTTGACAGCAAGTTTACGGCTGAAGAACGCCATTCCACCCTCAACTCCACCGTATCTGTTGGCAGTATCCCAGAAACTCGAATAGTGTACATTTTCCCTTTTATCCCTACATGTATTGCCCAATTCTTCAGGACTTAGATATTTCATCGGGGACTCGCCAAAATATTTGTAGGCAGTGATAAACGGTTCCGTCCGATAAAGCTTCTCCTCGTAGTTCAAGTATGCTTTCGGATTGCTTGAATTTCTCCGACCATTATTTCCATCATAGTTAAAGCGATAATGAAAGCTCGTACTATCATGATTGCAAGAAAAGTTAGCATCACCGTCAGACATCATCACAACATAGGATTTCTGACAGCGGTATTTGATATTCGGCATAACAGCGGATGCAACCACCTCGTAATACCTGCGGGTAGCAGGCGTATAACCCGAAGCGCCCATGTTACCTACCAAAGTTTTCATTTGCTCCCATGAGGTATTAAACGTTTCTTCGCTATTCGTATAATTCTTTTTAGTATGTTTTTTTGGATCAGGATCGCTGGAATTATTCTCTGTATTAACCAAAGCCTGCAAACCCCAGTTGAATTTATCCTGATACTTGTCAAGAACTTTATTCAACGCTGTTTTTGTTACATCCATCCGTGATTCTTGCCCAGGAGGGTTCACCCCCCCTGTAATCGCATTGCGACCCATACTCCCAGAGTTATCAATGAAAAACATAATGTTATGTTTAATTTTTGGTTGCTCGATAATCTGAGATTCGTTTTGCAGGTAAAGCGGGGTTTTAGCAAATTGGGCTTGCGCTTGCGATGCTGCACCCATCAGGGCGAGCGCGGAGGCGATGCTGTAAATCATCGGACGGACAGTACCGGGGAAACGTGAAAGGTTGTTTTTCATAATGCGTTCTTTTTTCATAAAATCGTCGGTTGACGGATGATGACGTTGTTTTTATTTTCTCGGAATGAGATTCTAACATTTACGATGTCATTTATGTGGAGTTCAGGCTGTTTTTTTTATCTGATGCAGCGAACAATGGCGAAAATGAAACAGGCGGCGCGATTGTAAAGGCAAAATCCATTGCCACGTCACGGCTTGAACGATGCGGCTTTTTGACGTAGAATGCATTGCTTCTACGGCATAGGCAGCTATGCCTGAAAAAGCACGTTACGCAGCAAAATCAAGGCTGCGGGGCGTGTTTTTTTTTAGCCGATATTTTCTCAGGCGGTCTTTTTTGTAAACAATTTTCAGACGACCCCTGCCCGTTTCTGCAAACCGACCATCATCAGGCAAACAGGATTCATCATGACCACTCCGGCTCTTCTCGTTCTCGCTGACGGCAGCGTATTTCACGGC
>ERZ773008.1046-NODE-1046-length-19880-cov-20.042724_pt1 | contig 19880 bp, 18 predicted proteins | sample MGYA00580664_ERZ773008 | MGnify/ENA primary metagenome ERZ773008 (study PRJEB29015, sample SAMEA2738016) | human oral metagenome | biome: human oral; feature: human-associated habitat; material: dental | place: China | collected 2048 ... | reverse complement strand
AATTATAGGTCAAACAAGTATCTAAAATGGCTTGATAACTTGACTGATGCAGCTGACGCTCAAAAATCAGCTGTCCATCTTGATAAGCTACCCCACCGTTCAGCCCAATCACTATCTGCTGACTCAATTCCGGACCTAATAATCCTAGACAATCTCGATAGGAACGCGCCGAAGCAAACAGAACTTCATGCCCAAACTGAGGAGCCATCAGCAAAACTCGCTTAATCTCCTCATCAATCGTCGTATAATCAAAAGACAGGGTCCCATCCAAGTCAAAAACAAATTTCATGATTCAAAACTCCGTTTAAAGGCTTGGTAGGTCTGCTCCATCAGCATAGTAATAGTCATGGGTCCAACACCTCCAGGTACTGGTGTAATCAGACTAGCAATTTCAGCCACTTCATCAAACTTAACATCGCCAATCAGCTTGCCGTTTTCATCTCGATTCATACCGACATCAATGACAACAGCACCTTCCTTGACAAAGTCCTTGGTCACAAAATGTCCACGACCGATAGCCACTATTAAAATATCAGCTTGCTTTGCAATTTCAGCTAAATGATGTGTCCTCGAATGTGTCAGTGTTACCGTAGCATTTTTAGCTAAAAGCAACTGAGCCATGGGTTTCCCAACTATATTGCTCCGCCCGATAACGACCGCTCGCTTACCTTCGAGCTCTACATTATACTCCCGAAGCATCTCCATAATACCAGCTGGAGTACACGGAATCATAACAGGATGGCCACTCCATAACCGTCCCATATTCGTCGGATGAAATCCGTCCACATCTTTTTCCGGATCAATCGCTAAAAGTACAGCCTCCTCATCAATATGAGCTGGTAGAGGGAGCTGTACTAAAATACCATTCCAAGAAGGGTCTTGGTTATAGCGATTAATCAAAAAGAGCAACTCCTCTTGCGTGATAGAGTCTGACACTCTTACAACTTCACTCCTAAATCCTGCAGCAATAGCTGAACGCTCTTTATTTCTGACATATACTTGACTTGCAGGATTTTCTCCAACTAAAATTACAACTAATCCTGGGGTTTGACCACTTTTTTCTTTTAGTTTAGCTGTTTTTTCAGCCAACTCTGCCTGCATTTTCTGAGCTAAGGCTTTCCCATCAATAATTGCCATCTTCTCTCCCTCTTCTCTTCATTACTATTTTTATTATAACAAAAAACCAGTCAAACCGTCTTATATCTTTTCTTTATACCTTACCATAGCTTTCCATTAGCAGATGAACAATTACAAAATAAAAAGCACTAGAGCGTGCTTCTTAATACAATAATTCATAGATTTCCATCGCAATTAAATCGATACTATCAAATGTGAAAGTCTCACGAGCTGCAACATCACGAAGAGTGAAAATAGATCCGTTTTCTTCATCATAGCTATATGCGACTTCAGCAACCACAACACCATCACGTTCAAAGTTTCGTTTCAAACTACCGCCATCGCTGGCCATACTTTCTAAACGATTAATAATTCTTACTAAATGTGATTCCATTTTTAGTTCTCCTATTTACTTTATCGTTACTATTTTACCATAAATAGAAAGTGAACACCTAATAAAAGTTAAAATTTTTGTGATTTTTTAACAAAAACCTATTTGAAAGAGGGCACATTTTGTAAATTTAAAAGCTCATTTTAATACTTTCTTCTTGCAATGCTAGAGAATATTGTTATAATGAAATTATGAATTTGACTATTTTTGACCAAATGATTTTCACTTTATAAATCACAAAGAAAGAGGTAAAAATATGCTCTGTCAAAATTGTAAAATAAACGATTCAACCATTCATCTCTATACAAATGTAAATGGAAAAAAACAGCAAGTTGATCTTTGCCAAAACTGTTACCAAATCATGAAAACCGATCCCAATAATGCTCTATTTAATGGATTGACAAATATGGCAAAAAATCAAATAGATCCATTTGAAGACTTTTTTGGAAATTTGAGTAATTTCCAACATTCACAAGATCCAACTCCTCCAACACAATCAGGTGGCAACTATGGTGGCGGTGGATATGGACACGGCTCTAATAACCAGCGTACGCAGTCCGCACCTAAGCCCAAAGGCTTATTAGAAGAATTTGGTATCAATGTCACCGAAATTGCTCGGCGTGGAGATATTGACCCTGTCATTGGTCGAGACGATGAGATTCGTCGTGTCATAGAAATCCTCAATCGCCGTACTAAAAATAATCCCGTTCTGATTGGGGAGCCCGGAGTCGGAAAAACCGCTGTTGTTGAAGGACTAGCACAGAAAATTGTGGATAACGACGTCCCACAAAAGCTACAAGGAAAAGAAGTCATTCGCTTAGATGTTGTCAGCCTTGTTCAAGGTACTGGTATTCGAGGACAATTCGAAGAACGCATGCAAAAACTAATGGATGAAATTCGCGACCGTGATGACATTATTCTATTTATCGATGAAATCCATGAAATTGTGGGCGCAGGCTCTGCAGGTGATGGCAATATGGATGCTGGAAATATCCTCAAACCTGCTCTAGCTCGTGGTGAACTTCAACTAGTCGGAGCTACCACCCTCAATGAATACCGAATTATTGAAAAAGATGCTGCCTTAGAGCGTCGGATGCAACCAGTTAAAGTGGAAGAGCCTTCCGTTGAAGAAACTATCACGATTCTCAAAGGGATTCAAAAAAAGTATGAGGACTATCACCATGTCCGTTATACAGATGCAGCCATTGAAGCAGCAGCGATCTTATCTAATCGTTATATCCAAGATCGCTTTCTCCCAGACAAAGCTATTGACCTTCTAGATGAATCTGGTTCTAAAATGAACTTGACTCTTAACTTTGTCGATCCGAAAGAAATCGACAAACGCTTGATTGAGGCTGAAAATCTTAAAACTCAAGCCACTCGCGATGAAGATTACGAAAAAGCCGCCTATTTCCGAGATCAAATTGCAAAATATAAGGAAATGCAACATGCTAAAGTAGATGATCAAGACACTCCTATCATCAGTGAAAAAGAAATCGAAGCGATTGTTGAGCAAAAAACAAATATTCCTGTTGGTGATTTAAAAGAAAAAGAACAGTCACAACTTATTCATCTATCTAGCGATCTGAAAGCTCATGTCATTGGCCAAGATGAAGCAGTTGACAAGATTGCCAAAGCCATCCGCAGGAATCGTGTTGGACTTGGATCACCAAATCGTCCCATCGGAAGCTTTCTTTTTGTCGGACCGACTGGTGTCGGAAAAACAGAACTCTCTAAACAACTAGCCATCGAACTCTTTGGATCCGCTGATAGCATGATTCGCTTCGATATGAGCGAATACATGGAAAAACACAGTGTCGCCAAGTTAGTCGGTGCACCTCCGGGCTACGTTGGATACGATGAAGCAGGACAACTCACTGAACGCGTTCGTCGCAATCCATACTCACTCATCTTATTAGATGAGGTCGAAAAAGCCCATCCTGATGTCATGCACATGTTTCTTCAAGTGCTAGATGACGGCCGTCTAACCGATGGACAAGGCCGAACAGTTAGCTTCAAAGATACTATTATCATTATGACTTCAAACGCAGGAACCGGTAAAGTGGAAGCTAGTGTTGGCTTTGGAGCTACACGTGAAGGTCGAACGAACTCTGTCCTAGGAGAACTGGGAAATTTCTTCAGCCCAGAATTTATGAACCGTTTTGACGGCATCATTGAATTTAAAGCTCTAAGCAAAGAAAACTTATTGCAAATCGTTGATTTGATGCTAGAAGATGTCAATAAACGACTTGCTACCAATGACATCCACCTTGACGTAACAGATAAAGTCAAAGAAAAACTAGTCGATTTAGGCTATGATCCGAAAATGGGCGCTCGTCCACTACGTCGCACCATTCAAGACCATATCGAAGATGCTATCACCGATTACTATCTAGAGAATCCAACAGAAAAAGATCTCAAAGCTGTCATGACCAGTAACGGTAAAATCATCATAAAAAGTAAGTAAAATGATTTTCTGACACTATCATGGGCTAAATGCAACAGATTCTAAAAAGAACTCCAGTCTATATTTTAGTCTGGAGTTTTTCTATTATTCTACCGGATAACGAAGGATTGTATTTAATTTATCATGTGCTGTCGCTTTTCTTTTTTCAACCAAATAATACAATATGTCAAATAAGCGCTTTGTAGCTATTATCTCACTTCCTTTTCTTATATTGTAACACACCTTTTGGGAAAGAATCTAGCGCTTCAATAACTCTTCTTAGACTTATTTTCAAAATTATCAGAAAATTTCTATTTTTCTATTGATTTTTTCTAAGAAGATGTTATAATAGACAGCAAGAAAAATAAAAAGGAGCTACGTTATGTTGATTATTACTATTATTGTCGTCATCATTATATCTAATCATCTAACAAGGCGTAGCCAGTATTCTCAGATTGGGTAAAATGTACCCATTTTCTCTGAACTTCGCCTTATTCTTTTTGGAATAAGGCGATTTTTATTTTTCAAATATAAAAGGAGTTGTCTATGACAAAAGAAAATACACATTCATCACTCACCCCAAAAACTTTTTTACATAAAGTTCTCAACGGAACAGCTATTGGTGTTATCGTAGCCTTGCTACCTAACTGTATCTTTGCCATTCTCTTCTCTTTGGAATTTTTTAAAAATAATGCTTTCTTTGCTACTTGGAATGTTGCAAATGTCCTCTTTCAATGTACATTACCTGCAGTCATCGGTACACTGATTGCCTTAGAGTTTAATTTCAAAGGTATGAAAGCTGCTCTACTAACTGCTATCGCATTTGTCAGCTCTGGTGTTTCTAGCAAACTCGTTGGCGCAACTGCCCTATTAGCGCATTTACAAAATCAAAAGGCTCCTGCAGAGATCACTGCAACAGCAACAAAAATGGTTGCCGGCTTCTATACAAATGGAACTGGCGATATTATAAACGTTATGTTAGTATGTGCACTTAGCGTTTTAGTCTTGCTCTGGTTAGAAGGTAAATTTGAATCATTTAGCTTTGTATTGCTTCCAATCGTAGGATCACTTCTTGCGACTGCCGGTCTCTTTACACTGCCTTATGTAAAAATGATTTCAACTTTAATCGGTCAAGGAATTGTTCATTTCACTGAATTGCAACCTTACCTAATGAGTGTCTTGATCTGTGTAACTTTTGGTGTTCTGATTGTCGCTCCAATCTCTACAGTAGCCATCGGACTAGCCATTGGACTAAATGGACTATCTGCTGGGGCTTCTGCCATGGGAGTTGGTACAACCTGTATTGTACTTGTTGTACACTCATTCTTTGTAAACAAGCCAGGTGTCACAGTTGCAGTTGCATTAGGTTCTATGAAAATGATGATGACCAATGTCTTTGAACATCCTATATCCTATGTCCCAATTATTGCGAGCTCTGCTGTTACTGGGCTTCTCGTCCCACTCTTTACTATAACTGGTACACCAGCATCAGCAGGTTTTGGGCTAGTTGGCTTAACAGGATTATTTGCATCTGTGTCTGGTGGACTCTCTATTGGACTTGCTGTACTTGCATGGCTAGTTATTCCTACAGCCGTTGCCATTTTCTTCCGCTTACTCTTTGAAAAAGTTCTAAAGCTTTACACAGCTGATATTTTCAAATTTGAATCATAAACTACTATAAAGAGGCTGGGGAGCACCCGCCTCTTCTATTTTACACCTCATATATTATATAGAAATTCTTGACATAAAAAGCATTCTGCTTTATGATAAAAGTAATAGAATGGAAGGGGAACAGATGACAGTAGCAACATTTGGAAACAAAGTAGAAGGCGTTGAGTATAACAATCGCTATGGTGTATATGCCATCATTTCTGATGAAACCAACAGTCAAATCATTCTCGTTCAAGCTCCTAATGGAGCTTGGTTTTTACCGGGCGGAGAAATTGAAAAAGGCGAAGATCATTTATCGGCTTTGAAACGAGAGTTAATAGAAGAATTAGGGTTTACTGCGCAAATTGGACAATATTATGGTCAGGCAGATGAATATTTTTATTCTAGTCACAGGGATAAATATTTTTATAACCCGGCCTATCTCTATGAAATTGTCTCTTTCGAGAAAAAACAAGAACCCCTTGAAGATTTCAATCATATCGCCTGGTTCCCTATTGATGAAGCTATTTTAAAACTCAAACGAGGAAGCCATAAATGGGGAGTTGAAATGTGGAAAAAACAACACCATAAATGATAAATTATAATAGTCCATCTTATTTTTTACGTTCATTTCGTTAGAAATTTAACAAATTATCTGATAAGTGTTATAATAATAAGTAGTCATCATACAGGAGGAGATCTTATGAAGCTTATTAATACGACTAACAGCCATGCCGTACTTGTCCAAAGTCAGCTTGAAAGCACTGATGCCACACTAGTGGAGACCTATTCAGCTGGTAACACAGATGTTGTATTCACTCAAGCGCCAACACACTATGAAATTTTGATTGCCAACATGCATCGAGCAGTTCGCGAGCAAGAAATTGAAAAAATTCGTGAGTTCTTCCTTAAAAGAAAAGTGGATCCTAAGATTATAAATACTTCCGCTATTCAAACAATCTATGCGGACAAACTAATTGAAATTTCAATCCCAATTAAATAAGTGAATACAAGAAATCGAAGAAGATGAAATGTGTTCTTTTCATATAAAAAATGGCTCGCCACTATAGGCAGAGCCATTTTTATTTTTTAAATTCACTAATTACTTCGTTTCAAATCCTTCTGCAACTGCTTGAGCAAAATTTTCTTCTAAAATTTCTGCACAGTGGTCACAGATCAGAGCATGATAGCTACGTTCTACTGTAGTTGGATCGATACGGCGACAACGGTCGCAAACCTCACCACTTGCACGCTCTACAGTGAAAGCGACATCTTCAAAGCTAACCGCAGTATCTGGAGCAGATCCTTCTGCGATTGTCAATTCAGATACAATCAAGAGTTGGGCTACATCGCTGTTCACTGCTTCAAGTAAAGTTTTAACAACTTCATTTGGATAAACAGTCAAGTGTGCTTCTAGAGATTTACCAATAACTTTTTCGTTACGAGCTTCCTCCAAGGCTTTTTGAGCTTGGCCTCGAAAGTCCATGAATGCTGACCAAGTATCCAAGATTTCTTGCTGATTTGGGAAAGTCTGAGCTTCTGGCAATTCAGATAACTGAACAAAGTCTTCCACTTCAAACTCCAAGTAAGACCATATTTCTTCTGTTGTATGCGGTAGAATTGGTGTCAATAACTTAGTAATCTTGATCAAAATATCATAGAAAACGGTCTGCATTTGGCGGCGTTCTAGAGATTTAGCGCCTTCAATATAGACAACGTCTTTCGCAAAGTCAAGGTAGAAGGCTGACAAATCAACATTGATAAAGTTCACTAAAGCCTTGTAGATAGTTAGGAATTCAAAATCCGCATAAGCATCACGAATCGTTTTCACAAGCTGATTAAAGCGAATTGTCATATACTTATCGACAGAACGAAGTTCATCGTAAGCTACAGTATCTTCAGCTGGGTTAAAGTCAGAAGTGTTTGCCAACAAGAAACGAAGTGTATTACGAATCTTGCGGTAAGTCTCAGAAACTTGACTCAAGATATCCATAGAGATACGAACATCATTACTTGAATCTACACTAGTGACCCAAAGACGAAGAATTTCCGCACCAAATTGTTTTTCAACATCACTTGGAGCAATCGTATTGCCAAGAGATTTAGACATCTTTTCACCTTTACCATCAAGGGCAAAACCTTGAGACAAGATTTGTTTGTATGGTGCTTTGCCATGATTCGCAACAGAAGTGATGAGTGATGAGTTAAACCAACCACGGTATTGATCTGAACCTTCAAGGTAGAGATCTGCTGGGTAGGTCAACTCTGGACGATTGACCACTACACCATTCCATGATGAACCTGAGTCAAACCAAACGTCCATGATATCTGTTTCCTTCTTGAATTCACCATTTGGTGAACCTGGATGAGTAAACCCTTCTGGTAAAAGATCCTTTGCATCGCGTTCCCACCAAACAATCGAGCCATGTTTTTCAAAGAGCTGCGCTACGTGTTCGATGGTTTCAGCCGTCATAATTGGTGTTCCATCTTCAGCATAAAAAATTGGAAGAGGAACTCCCCAAGCACGTTGCCGAGAGATAACCCAGTCACCACGATCACGTATCATGTTATAAAGGCGTACTTTACCCCATTCTGAGTGGAATTTAACTTTTTCAATCTCATCCAAAATCTCTTGACGGAATTTAGAAACAGAAGCAAACCACTGTGGAACTGCCCGCCAGATAATTGGTTTCTTGGTTCGCCAGTCAAATGGATATGAGTGAGAGATTTCTTCCTGAGCAAGGAGTGAGTTCCCAAGTTTTTCAATAACCGTTGGCACAACTTTGTCGTAGAATTGCCCTTCAAAATCAGGACCTGCATTTTCCATCATGATACCGCGCTCGTTAACTGTCACAGCAACTTCAAGACCGTTGGCAACACCGACGTTGTAGTCGTCCTCACCAAAGCCTGGCGCTGTATGGACAATACCTGTACCTGAGTCAGTCGTAACGTGGTCACCAAGGATAACTAATTCATCAACAGTCGTATCCCATGGGTGAGTTGTTACGATCTGATTCAATTCTGCACCACGGTGAGTTGCCAGAACTTGAACATCAGTCCAGCCAAATTTTTCGGATAAGCTGTTCAACAATTCTGAAGCGACCACAAACTTACGTTTCTCACCTGCTGGTTGTACTACAACGTAGTCAATATCCGCGCCAACTGTTAAACCGCGAGAGGCAGTAATCGTAAATGGTGTGGTTGTCCAGACAGTAATGTAGGTATCTGTATCTAAAACACCTTTCCCATCTTTAACGCGGTTAGCATAGTACAAAGAAGTAGAAAGTAAGTCATGGTATTCAATCTCTGCTTCTGCCAAAGCAGATTCAGAAGACCAAGACCAGTAAACTGGCTTAGCACCACGGTAAATATAGCCTTTTTTAGCCATTTCACCAAAAACTCGAATCTGAGCCGCTTCATAATCAGGAGTCAAGGTTACATACGGATTATCCCAGTCACCAGAAACGCCTAAACGCTTGAAATCATCACGTTGTTTATCAACTTGAGAAAGAGCATACTCACGGCAAAGTTTCAAGTACTCCACTAAATCCATTTCTTTACGCTTAACACCTTGTTTTGCCAAGACTTGCTCAATTGGCAATCCATGTGTATCCCAGCCGGGGATATATGGTGCATAGTAGCCAGACATAGATTTGGAGCGAACTATGATATCTTTTGAAATCTTATTCATAGCATGGCCAACGTGAATGTTTCCATTTGCATAGGGAGGTCCATCATGTAGGATAAAATGAGGCTTGCCCTCATTCAACTCCTGACGGCGTTGATAAAGTTTAGCATCGTCCCATTCTTTTTGCCAGACTGGCTCTTTTGTTGGCAAGCCAGCACGCATAGGGAAAGCCGTTTTCCCAAGGTTGAGTGTTTCTTTTAATTTCATAACATAGCCTTTCCAAATTTAATGAATGTAACTAAATAAAAAAACCACAAATTTTCAAAAGGACGAAAATTCGCGGTACCACCTTTGTTTAGATAAAAATAAAATTAACTATTTTTATCCCTCTTGTTCCGTAACGTGGAAAAGACGTCATATCCTACTATATTCAGATATAATTTTGTAAAATGATAAGTTAGACAACAGTGATTGCAAGTCTTTCACCCTCACCTGCTCGCTGTAAATGTATTGTACAACTTGTGTTTTTACATTTGCTTTTTATAAAATTTCAATGTCTTCAGAAGAACTTTTTTCTTCAGATACGACTTCCACCACTTTTGTATCAGATAAATCCGAATTTGATTCTGCAATCCGTTGTTGTAAATCAGCCATTTCTTCTGGAGAAAACTGACGAGTCACTTCCGATTCATCATCAGTAACTGGCATCACGGTTTCACCAAGGGCTTCCTGAACAACTTCCTTGAAAACATCATCACTTGTTTGGAGATAAGTAGCTGTCGGACGAAGAATTTCTTCCCATTCAGAAGAATCAACAATACTTAATTGACTTTCAATTGTTGATTTAAGGCGTTGGTGGAATAAACGAGCCTTATTTTTCAATTCCTCAGTTTCAATCGCTACTTTTTTAGCATTATCAGTTGATTGACGCAAAATATCGTTTGCCTTAAATTTTGCATGGTCTAACAAATGCTGCGCTTCTTGTTCAGCTTGACGCAAAACATTATCCGACTTTTCTTGTGCAGCTTGTTTTAACTTTTCAGCAGTGTCCTGCGCAATTAAAACAGATTGACTAAGTGAGTCTTTCATCTCATCAAAATAAGTCAGACGTTCTTCTAAATTTTTAATGCGAGCTTCTTTATTATGATTATCACGCACCAAAGCTTCATAATCACGCACAATAATGTCAAGAAATTCATCTACTTCTTCAACGTCGTAACCTCTAAATTTTGTATTGAAAGATTTATCTTTAATTTCTAATGATGTAAGAGCCATATTTTTTCCTCATTTACTAGATTGTATTTCAACTGTTAACTTATGCTTCCCACTTTTTGAGAAGCCATTTTCTTTCATTACCTTAAATCTTCCATATCTCCTCACACTGACCAAATCTTCTAACCCAATCACCAAACTAGGGTTATCAATAATAGCGTAGTTAACCTTCACTTGTTTACTAAAAATCAACTGTGAAGCAATGTTTCGAGATAGTTTAAAAGTACTAGCTACCAACTTATCCAATCTCATACTGGATACCAAGATATCCTTAGAATCAGAAGACTCATGTGTATGCAATATTTCACTTAAAGAAATCTCTTTTAGCATGACTGGTACTTTAGCAATTTTTGTAATATTGTCAATAAAAAACTGGGTAAATCTTTTATCAACTAAAACCTGTGCTCTAGTTTCTTCTACTAGAATGTCACCAAATGTTCGACGATCTAAACCCAAGCGATTCATCAGCGTTCCAAAAATTTGAGCATGTGTAAGCTGATGAAACTTACTGGGATAATCCACTTCAAGTAAGCTCAATTCAAAATCTTCTAATTCAAGCTCATAATATACTGGAGCCAGTATTACTTTTGCCCATTCGCTGGGAAAAAAACGACTGCTGACAAAAATTTGTAATTGATATTTATTCGCTAAATTTTCAAGAATACTAACTTGATGAGGGTTAACAAAGGATGTCACCACTCTACTATATGTATCTTCTACTCGCTGAATCAATTCCAAACTTTTATCCAGAAAAGTATAATCTTCTGCCGTAAAATGTTGATAGAGGTCTTTATGTTCGTTTATCATATGAAGAATATTGAAACAAGTAAGCGAACAAGCAAATCACTACCAAAGTGTATAAGAAGCAATGCTACATAAACCGTCCAGTCTAAACCTGCGAATTGAAGTGGTAGTCGACGAAAAGGTTTCAAAGTAGATTCTGAAATTCTAAGAACTAATCGACCTAGCGAAGTTTGATAAGCACCAGGGAACCAAGACATTAAAGCGTAGACGACGAGAATTAAAGAGAGAACTCTCGCTGTCAATAAAATAAAACTTACAAATACCATCTCTTTATCTACGTTTCATATCAAAATCAAAATCACTATGTACACCCTCAGGCAACTTAATGTCTTCAATATTGACTACTACGTTGACTGGTGTCAAGAGATACATGGTTCCTGAAACTTTTCTAAGGTTTCCCATCAAAACTTGCTTCGCTCCGTCTAAATAATCGATACAACGACGAGCTTGCACCTCGGTCATATATTGAAAATCAATTAATACACTCTCATTTGCAAGCAAGAGATCAACTATTGTAGGTGCATCTTCATATTTTTTGGGATAACGAACATCAATCGTTACCTTATCAGAAGTCACAACTGTATGGTTTTGCGCTAATTCTTGTTGACGAGCATGCAGACGAGTAATGTTCTCGTTATGCAATGGAGTAGTGCTTGATTGAGACGTCGAGCTAGCTACCATGCGCGGTTGGGGTTGTTTCACTTCCCGAACAGGCTCTTGGTATGCTGGTCTTTGAGTTGGAGTTTTGACGGCTTGTGGTTGCGCCTGAGGTTGTGCAACCTGCGTTTCATCTCCATCTTCTGTAAAATATTCTATAAATTTATCGAATCTATCTTTTAATGACATGGTTCTTTCCTATTTAAAAAATGATGACCCTATCCTAACGAAAGTTGAGCCATGTTGAATTGCTAATGCAAAATCCTGACTCATACCCATACTTATATCAGAAAAGGGCATATTGGTAATTTGTTTACTTTGTAGATTTTGTTGAAGATTATGAGTGGTTTGAAAGATATTCTTTAGTTCATCTTCAGAGGCATCTATTGGTGCCATCGTCATAATTCCTACAATCTGAATACGCTCAAGATTCTCTAGAGATTTCAGTGCAGCTTCTACTTCTTCGATAGCAAAGCCGTGCTTACTTTCTTCACCAGAAACATTGACCTGTAAAAAGCATTTAACAATATGAGTCGCGCGCTTATTGATTTCTTCAGCCAATTTGACTGAATCTAGAGCATGAAAATAATCAACATAGTTAATAATATCTTTTACTTTTCTACGTTGAAGTGTTCCAATTAAGTGCCAAGTCAAGCCTTCATCTTTCAGCTCCTGATATTTTTCCAAAAATTTATCCACTCGATTTTCTCCAATGTGGCTAATCCCTGTTTTTATCAGCTCTTTAACAGTAGAGCTGTCAACATATTTGGTGACAGCTACGATACTTACGGAATTTTCTGGACGATTTGCTGTTTGAATAGCATTCGCTACCTCAGCAAAGACTTGATCCTTATTCTTTTGTAAATCCATTCTTAACGGTTTCTAAAGAATGGTGGTGTTTCTAACTCATCATCTTCTGATGAATGATCTGCATAACGTTCAACTGATGGACGTGACGCAGTTTGATTCTCACGAACAATATTATCACGACGCAAATCCCAGTCACCAAAAGCCGAAGCTTGTGGTTTTTCAGGTTGCGGACGACTTGTTCTTGGAATTTCAACTGTCTCAGTCAAATCAAAGTTACGATCATATGCATGATGCGGACGTCCTTCACGAATTGGTTCTCCTTGTGAACGACTAGTTGAACGAATTCCACTTACTTTTTCAACTCGATCTTGACGAACCCCAGTAGCTACTACTGTCACACGAATTTCATCTTTCATGCTTTCATCAATAGAAGTTCCTAACCAGATATTTACACCATGACCAGCCGCTTGATTGACAATTTCTGAAGCCTCTTCAGCCTCAATCAAGGTCAAGTCAAGACCACCTGTTACGTTGACAATAACATCTTCTGCACCATCGATCGTTGTTTCAAGAAGTGGAGAATAAATAGCTTTACGAGCTGCTTCAATAACACGCTCTTCACCACTACCGATACCGATACCCATGAGAGCATTACCCTTATCTGCCATTACAGTCTTCACATCCGCGAAGTCCAAATTAATTAGGCCTGGACTAGTGATCAAATCAGTGATACCTTGTACACCTTGACGAAGAACATTGTCAGCTTCACTTAAAGCCTCTAAAAGCGGAGTTTTCTTATCAACAATTTCAAGTAAATTATTGTTAGAAATAATCAGTAAAGTATCCACATGCTCACGAAGCTCATTAATTCCTTCGATTGCAAAATTTCCTCGTTTGCTTCCTTCAAAGCCAAATGGACGAGTTACTACTGCAACAGTCAGAGCACCAAGTCCTTTTGCAATACGTGCAATAACTGGAGCTGCTCCTGTACCAGAGCCTCCTCCCATTCCGGCAGTGATAAAGACCATATCAGCTCCTGATAGAGCTTCTGACAAAACTTCTTCACTTTCTTCTGCAGCCTTACGACCTACTTCGGGTTGACCTCCAGCACCAAGTCCACGTGTCAATTTTGGCCCAAGTTGAATAACAGTTTCCGCCTTCGTACTGCTTAATGCTTGCACATCTGTATTGGCAGCGATAAATTCAACACCTGCAACACCTTCTTCAACCATGCGGTTAATAGCGTTACCGCCACCGCCACCGACACCGATTACTTTAATGACTGCACCTTGTGCTGCAGCTGTGTCAAATGAAAATGTCATATTTTTACCCTCTCCTTAATCAAACAGATTGCCCAACCAATTACGAGCACGATCTGTTAATGTTTCTGTCTTTGTATCTTGTTCTTGAAGCGTTGGCACTTCAATTCGAGGTTCTACTCGTGGCTCAACTTCCACCTGCGATTGTTTTTCTTTCGGAACAGCGAAGCGAGGAGAAGCCATTGTTTGTAATGGACGAGCAAAATTACTTGGTTGCTGACGTAACAACTCATCACCTTGGACAGCTGCTTGTGCTAATGCATCTACATCTGTTAGGTTACCAGCATATTCTGACAAGCTAATCACATGCGCAAAAGCTGGATTACGGATACCAATCTGATTTGGCACAAATAATTTAACTGGTACACCAAGCACTTCTTGAGCCAACTCTACAACTCCTGGTAGAATTGCTCCACCACCAATAATGACAATTCCTCCTGGCAAATCCAAGAGATGTCTTCTTTCTAAATCTTGTTTAATTTGCTCAAAAACATGTTTAATGCGCGCTGAAATGATTTCAGCTAAATATTTTTCTGTTACTTCAACTGGCTCAACTTCACCAATTACTTCAACTTGAAAAGTTTCTTGGCTCGCAGCTGGTGGATAGGCTTCTCCGTAGTTAAATTTCAAACTTTCTGCCAATTTTTGTGAGGTTTTCAAAACTTTTGAAATATCTTTTGTGACATAATCGCCACCTTCTTGATAAATATTTGTATATTGAAGTTCCTGATTTCTCACAGAGGCAACTGTTGTTTGCCCACCACCCATATCAATAACGGTTGCACCAAATTCGCGTTCACCTTCATTCAAAACTGACTTAGTCATTGCTAATGGTGAGATAATGATATTTTCTACTTGAACACCTGCACGCTCCACTGTTTTACGTAGATTGTGTAGAATTGTACGAGGTCCGGTATACAGCAAACCACGCATTTCTAAGCGAATCCCCATCATACCACGTGGGTCACGGATTCCTTGAAAACCATCAACGATGAATTCTTCAGGGATAAATGTGATAACTTCACGATCTGGCGTCATACTTTTTGTCAAGGCAGAGCGAACGACATTTTCAACATCAATATCTGTGATTTCCTTTGCATCGTTCGTTACCGGAATCATTCCCTGAGAAGGTTCAATTTGTAGTAAGTTTGCAGGCAAACCAACGTTAACTACCTTAATTGAAATTCCAGCTTTTTCTTCTGCTTGCGCAATAGCAGCTTTGATTGCTCCTGCTGCCGCTTCAATATCTACAATAATTCCGTCTTTTACACCAGCACTTTTAGCGTTACTTACGCCAATAACATTCATTTCATTGTTGACATGTTCTGCTACTAACACTTTAATGGAGCTAGTTCCTATATCTAATCCTGTAAAAAAGCCATCTCTAGCCATTCCATCATTCCTCTCTATCTTCCGAGTTTCCAACTTATCCGATAACTCTTTAAAAATACAGTTATCCATTGCCTATTATAACACAAAAAAAGCAAAAGTGGTGAGATTTTCTCTGTTTTCTTTAGTAATTTACTTCACTAGTTGTTTCTTCAGAAGTTTCTGCTGTTTCAGTTTGAGTATTTTCTTCAGAATTTTTCTCTTCTTCCGACTCTTTTTGAGCTAAGCTAGCTGGATAACTAAAGATTCCGGCCTCCATGTCCACAATACTCGGTTCAGTCAAAAGAGACTGTATTCGGCTATAGTGGGGAAGCTTCTTATGGATATCTGATAAAGGAACCAAAATCTTATGACCATCTCTCATTGTCAAAGTTAAGAGATCTTTGGTTGCTTTACTAGGCGTTAAATCAACAGTTTGAATGTTATTTATTATAGTTTCTGAAACACCTTCCAATTCTTGTACCAATTTTTTAACTTTTGCTTTATCTGACAAATTAAAACGGAGATAATTCTCAGGTAGATTCTCTTTTTTCACAGGTTTATTAATCAGACTACCATTGCTAATTACTGGATAAATATTCCCACTAGAAGCCTCATAAGCAATCACCTTATATTCTTTGATTTTGATAGTAAATGTGGTAGGAAATTGATATAGAATCTCCGCTTTTTCTATCCAAGGATTTGCTTGTGTGAGTTTTTTAGCATGTTTAGAACGATTCAAAAACGTTGTCAATGTATAATCTCGATTGTCGATCTGAGTATTTTTGATGACTTCTTCCTGACTCACACGTTCATTTCCAGAAACGACTATATTTTTTATCGTACTTAAGGGAGTGATGAAGTACAGAGAGCTCAATGCAAGTAATGAACTAACAATAAGAATAGGTAACGCCCGGTAGAGGTGAATCTTCTCAATTTGCTTTTTTTCTGGTTTAGAAGATTCTTCCTGTTCTAAAGTTGATTCATCACCTTCTTCAGCAACTTCTGATTTTTCTGCTTGGTCTGTATCCAATTCTTCCAACTCGTCTAACTCTTCATTTTTAGTTTTAGACTCATCCTCATCATCATTTTTGACTGTTGCATCTGAAGACATTGGTTCCTGTTGATTTTCTTTATCATGAATCCCTTCTTCTTGTTCAGAAGTTTCTTGTGATTTTTTTTCTAGATATTCTTCATGTCGTTTTTGCCATTCAGACAAATAAGTTTGAAGTTCTTTCTGTTCGTCTTTATCTTTTGTCGTCATTTTTTTCCTTTGCTTATATCATTTTTCAAGACAGCATAAAAATCCTCCACTGACTTGATTTCATTGGAATTTTGCATAGCTTGATAATAAGAAGTCTGATTCGCCAAAAGGTCATCAAGTGCTGCCTGTAGATTACTCATATCCAGCTGTTCCTCAGGCAACTGCTTGGCGTATCCCTTTTTCACAAAATAATCGGCATTTTCAATCTGATCGCCGCGGCTGGCTTCGCGTCCCAGAGGAACGATAATATGCAGCTTAGCCATGGCCAAAAGCTCAAAGATTGTATTGGAACCGCCGCGTGTCACCACTACATCTGCCAAGTCCATCAAAGGCTGGTAGAGGTTGGTTACATAGGCTCTGCGAAAGAGACGGTCAGACAGAACATCCAAACTCTCATCACCAGTCAGATTGATGATATTATAACGCTCGGTCAGCGCAGCTTGATTTTTGCTGACAAAGTCATTAAAGACCTTAGCACCAGCAGAACCACCGACAAAAAGCAGGGTGGGCAGCTCTTTATCAAAATACTGACGAATTTCTTCTAGTTCCTGCGGTAGGACTGACTCTTGGTTGCCGACCTTGGTCACAGCGCCGACATGCTCAATCTTGGTCAAACTGGAACTTTGCTCAAAGGTCGCATACATCTTGGTCGCACACTTATAGGCGATTTTATTGGCCAAGCCAATGGATAGATCCGATTCATGAACATAGACGGGCACTCCTGACAGCCGAGCTGCAATCACGGGCGGAACAGATACAAAGCCTCCCTTAGAAAAGAGGGCCTGTGGCCGTACCTTGAGCATGATGCCCAAAGACTGAAAAATGCCCCAGACGACCTTAAAGCCATCCAGCAGATTCTGCCACGAAAAGTAGCGACGAAGTTTGCCAGTAGCTACCGAATGGAAGGTCACGTCCAGTCCCGACTTTTGGATTTCTTGATACTCAATACCATGCTTATCGCCAATATAATGGACCTGCCAGCCTTCTTTGATAAATTTCGGAATCAGGAGAAGGTTGAGGGTTACATGCCCGACCGTTCCTCCGCCTGTAAATACAATCTTTTTCATCTTAACCTTTTAATTCTTCAAATGCAGCGAGGAATTCATCGCCACGGACTTCAAAATTACTATACATATCCCAGCTAGCATTGGCAGGACTGAGCAAGACAATATCTCCTGGCTCTGCTTGAGCAAAAGCCTTATGAGCTGCATCCCGGACATTAGTCGCATCCAGATAAGAAACACCAGCCTGATCAGCGGCTCTCTTTACACGCGGAGCTGATTGCCCTAAGATTACCATCTTCTTGAGCCCTTTGAGGTCAGGCACCAACTCGTCAAATTCATTGCCTCGGTCCAAGCCACCTGCAATCAGAATCACCTTGCTATTGTCAAAACCGGACAAGGCTTTCTGGGTTGCCAAGATATTGGTAGACTTACTGTCGTTGTAAAAGGCAACCTCATTTACCTGCCCCACATACTGGAGACGATGCTTAACGCCTCCAAAAGCTGACAAGACTTCTTTGATCGTCTGATTATCAATACCACGAAGTTTAGCTACTGCAATCGTAGCCAGAGCATTTTCGACATTGTGACTGCCAGGAACACCGATTTCAGCCACCTTTATAATCGCTTCTCCACGGAAGGTCAAGACATCACCATCAAGATAGGCACCATCCACCTTTTCAGTTGTTGAAAAAGGAACAACAGTAGCCTGAGTTTGGCTAGCCATTCCCTTGGCCCAATCTTGATTGAAATTCAAAACAAGATAATCATCAGCTGTCATGTTTTTCTGGATATTCCACTTGGCAGCTGCATATTCCTCAAAAGAGCCATGGTAGTCCAGATGAGTCGGCATGAGATTGGTGATCACAGCTATCTGTGGATGAAAAGCCTCAATCCCCATCAACTGGAAGGAAGACAGTTCCATGACCAGTGTATCTTTGCCACTAGCTGATTGGGCTACTTGACTGGCAGGAAAACCGATATTACCAGACAAAAGACCATTTTGACCACCAGCCGTCAAGACTTGCGCAATCATGGTTGTGGTCGTCGTTTTGCCATTTGATCCCGTAATACCAATAATTGGAGCTTCAGAAATCAGATAAGCCAACTCAACTTCAGTGATAACAGGAATCTCCTTCTCCAGAGCCCGAATAACCATAGCATTATTATAAGGAATACCTGGATTTTTAACCATCAATTCAAAGTTTTCATCCAGCAACTCCAGAGGATGGCCTCCTGTCACCACTTTAATGCCTTCTTCTAGCAAGGATTGAGCAGCAGGATTTTCCTCGAAAGGTTTACCGTCGTTAACTGTCACGATGGCTCCTAATTTATCTAAAAGGCGAGCAGCAGATTCACCTGACTTAGCCAAACCTAAAACCAAGACTTTCTTGTTAGCAAAACTTGCTATATTCTTCATAAAAAACCTCTTTAATTGTACTTCATTCTATTTTACCCTTTTTTAAAGAAATAAAAAAGTCATAGATGCGCTTTATTTACGTCTGTTGTTAACTTGTGAAAAAAATGTGATATTTTTTCTGATTTGCAATGATTTGTAATAGAATTCTAAAAGTTATCAGAGTTTAACTCTTATCCTCCTTTCATTTCACAATCTATAAAAAAAGGCCCAGAACTAAATCAAATTTTAGTTCTTAAGCCAATTTTTAATCTTTGCTTTTATCGTCTAAAAAATCAAACAAACCAGGTTTCTTATCTAATCGAGCAATGTCGCGTAAGGCAAAATAAGCCAAAATAAGCATAGCAGCCCCGACAAATAACTCTCCTGGCATTTGAAAAATCCTAAACGCTGCTAATACCAAGAGAATGATAAACAAAACCAAGACTAATACAACTGATAAGACATTAAAGGTGCCTTTAATGCTCTGAGGAGCAGCAAAAAGGTAATATAAGAGTATCAAAATTCCAATTATTAAATAAACCATCTTGCTACTCCTTTCCCTTTTACTTATTCAGCTGCAGCTGATTTTTTCTTTTTGTTGGCTTTCTCGCGCTCTGCCTTGTTTAGAATTTGCTTACGCAAACGGATAGACTCAGGTGTTACTTCCATGTACTCATCGTCGTTCAAGAACTCAAGAGACTCTTCAAGGGTCAAGATACGAGGTGTCTTGATAACCGCTGTTTGGTCCTTAGTAG
>ERZ773008.1040-NODE-1040-length-19959-cov-3.444283_pt1 | contig 19959 bp, 16 predicted proteins | sample MGYA00580664_ERZ773008 | MGnify/ENA primary metagenome ERZ773008 (study PRJEB29015, sample SAMEA2738016) | human oral metagenome | biome: human oral; feature: human-associated habitat; material: dental | place: China | collected 2048 ... | reverse complement strand
GAGCCGCTTGCGGATGGCGGTATTGAAAGTCTGCACGCCGATGGAAATGCGCGTGGCGCCGGCGTCGATGCAGGCTTGGGCTTTGTCCATGCCGAAATGGGTGGTGCGGTGCTTAGCAAACATTCCGGTTTCGAAGAACGTATCGTCGTCGACAAGCAAATTGATGCGTTCACGTGCGGTGAGCTTGCCTTTGGCGTGTTGTTTTTCAATTTTTTCTTCGCCGCCGCCTAATTCAACCTTATGGCGGGCTTCGGCCAATTGTTCGAGACGCTGCTCCATGGTTGGGTCATTAGCCATGATCTCTCCTTATTACTTCGACGTTATTCGACTGGCTCGACGTGAACGGTTTGGGGGCGGCCACCAACGCTGACCTTGTAGGTGATGGGCTCTAGCACGGGTTCGTTCTCCCGCTTCTTTTGCTTGCTGGGATCTACACCCACATTCTTTGGCCCATCGGGGCGGGTCTTGAAGAAGCCCGGTGCCACATTGGGGAATAGTGCGTTGGTGAGCACGTCTTCGTCGGTGCCGTCGAAGCCTTCCAGCTTCTTGGCGTCGGAAACCAGAGTGTCCCATTCGGGTTCTAGCAGGTCGGCAGGGCGAACCGTGATCTGCTGCTTCTTGGTTTGCTGTTCCGCTTGCTTGATGAGCTCGGGGTCGCGTTCACCGATGCATTCGCCATAATAGCCCAGCATAAGGTCGGCGAATTCGGCGGTCATGACCTTGTAGGGGCCCATGAGCACGTTAAACACCGCCTGGGTACCCACAATTTGCGAGGATGGCGTCACGAGCGGCGGGTAGCCAGCTGCGGCACGAACTCGCGGCACTTCTTCCATCACTTCGTCGATGCGGTCGCCGGCGCCTTGGGCTTGGAGCTGGGATTCCATATTGGACAGCATGCCGCCGGGGATTTGCGACAGGAAGATATTGGTGTCGACCAGGGTTTTCGACTCGAATTCGCGGTACTTCGGGCGAATCGTCTTGAAGTGGTCGCGGATCTTAATCAGGCGATCCATGTCCAGATCGGTGGTGTAGCCGGTGCCTTCCAGCATTTCCACGAGGGATTCCGTGGGGTTGTGACCTGGGCCAAGCGACAGCGAGGAGATGGCGGTATCGACCACATCGGCGCCGGCTTCGATGGCCTTCATAAGCGTGACTAAGGTAACACCGGTGGTGGAGTGGCAGTGTACGTTGATCTGCACGTCGTCGCCGTAGGTGTCTTTGACACCGCGAATAATGTCGTAGGCAGGTTGTGGTTTCAGCAGAGCTGCCATGTCTTTGAGGGCGATGGAGTCTGCCCCCATATCGAGGAGTTGTCCGGCCAGTTTAATGTAGCCGTCGACATCGTGCAGGGGGGATACGGTGTAGCAGATGGTGCCTTGGGCATGGCCACCGACTTTCTTCACCGCGGTCATGGCACGTTCTAAGTTGCGGGGATCGTTGAGCGCATCGAAAACGCGGAACACGTCCATGCCGTTTTCCTTGGATTTTTCAACGAACTTATCGACAACCATGTCTTCATAGTGACGGTAGCCCAGAAGGTTTTGGCCGCGGAGCAGCATTTGCAGCCGAGAATTGGGCATGAGCTCCCGGAAGGTGCGTAGTCGCTTCCACGGGTCTTCGTTGAGGAAGCGAATGCAGGCGTCGAAGGTGGCGCCGCCCCAACATTCCACCGACCAGAAGCCGGCCTTATCGATATCATCGCAGGCAGCAACCATGTCTTCCAAGGCCATTCGGGTGGCAAATAGACTTTGGTGCGCATCTCGAAGAGCTACTTCGGTAACTCCAATTTTTCGTGGACTCATAGCTTTGACACTATTGCAAAATCTTCGGTCACGCTTGGTGTTTTTCAGTTTATGTCGACCCGAAAGCAAAAATATTTTCGTTAAAAAATGTGGGTTTTTGCCCGACCAAACACTTTGTGCTGTTCAAGGCACTGAACACTATTCTATTGGTAACTATCTTGAAAACAGCCTCCCCCCATTTTAGTGAAAAATATCGCATTTTTATACTGAAACTTGTCGCCATTAAGAGGAAATTGTGGGCATATTTTCCCGCTTTTCGACGCCTAACGCAGGCGTTGACACTCCCCCACCACTGTCACTTGCCGCTCTCTGTGAGTCACCAGGAAATTCGGCATGGGGTGGATGCCATTACCCACCCCATGCCAAATCGGTAGGAAACCTTGTGACCGATTTCCCGAAAACCAATATCATCGAACACAATGTCGATTATCTATAGAGGCGCCCCTACCGTTGTGGGATTCCCTGCAGGTTCACACCAAGGTTTTTGAGTGCTGGACCACCGAACTGCATGATCGCGGCAACGATGGCACCCACGCCCAAGGCGCCGAGAATCACAGCGATAATGCCTCGCACACCGGAATCTGTACTGGAGCCTTGGCCACTCTTATCAGGAGCTCCTTTGATAGCTGCCCCTAAATTATTGCGAAAACCAACAGATGCGATGTCAATGTTATCTTTTAGCTCTTGTAATTCTTCCAATCCCAGTGTGGGGAGCTTTTGTTTCATCAGCTCAGCATTCGCCTTGGACATTCGCGCGAGGTGGACATAGTTTTTTAGGCTATCGGTTTGTTCTTTCTTTTCCGCGATAGCAAGCGTTTCGTCAATTTCTTTCACAAACGCATCGATTGCCTGAGAGGTTTCCTGCCGAGCCTTCACCACATCCGCTTCGGAGGCACCAACGTTGCTAGCTTTCCGCTTTACGTCAACAGCAGCTTCTTTCAACACCCTAGCTCGAAATTCCAATGCCCTAAGGACATCCTTATCACGAGTCGTCGCAGCAGCCTCTTTAAGATCAGCTGCTTGTTGCTTGATCTTTGCCGCATCATAACTTTCATTGCCAAGGTCTTTTGCCTGGGCAATAACGATTGCTTCATCGGCAATCTTAATAGTCTCATCCAAGAGAGCAATGATACGTTCTTGCTGCTCACTCATGACACCATTACCAGAAGTATCTTGTTGGTTCATGATATTTTGATTCTCATTGGTGAGATTTTCCTGCTCATCAACAACAACATCAGCAAGTTGTGTATTAGCATCCAGATCTTCGGCAATTGCCAAACCCGCATGAGCCGCCATCGCACTAGTAACTGCAAGAGAAGTAACAACCATCCTCGCGGAATAACGAGATGGAAACACTATAAATAACCTCCGATAAAAGCAACAGATATGCAGCAAATAACATTTTGCTTAAATGCTACATTGATTCATCTTAGTAAAAGTAAAAGTTTGTTGAGGTAGATATCATAAGATATCACCCCATAGCAATACTTCACCTGCAATTATGCCCGTATTATAATGTAAAAATTACCCCAATATGTTCTATAGAAAAATTACTATGTTCGAATCTCCGTGCCGGTAAACAATCCAAGTATGGCAAGCAAGGCTGATCCACACCTGATGCAATCAGATTGCATTCCCTCGAAAATCAAAGAAAGTCTTTAGGGCGTCGACAAGCAAGCAAAGGCCCCTGGCAGGATAGACCGGAGGCTCATTGATTATCGGTTTATAGCCCAGGCAGGTTAATGCCAAAGGCCTTCAGCGCTGGACCGGCGAATTGCACGATGGCGGCGGCAATAGCGCCCAAGCCCAAGACACCGAGGAGCACAGCAATGATAGTCTTCACCTTCGAATTGTCAGAAGACTTGTTTTGAGCATTGGGAACCGTGTCGATGGTTGCACGAATATTACGGAATTCATCCCGTGCACCCTTGAGATACTTTGTAAGATCGTTCAAGGCGGTCGTGGAGGTAATCCCCGGAATGGCCTTCTTGGCTTTTTCGGCATCGGCCTTGGCAGTTTCGGCTTGTGCGACAAGTTCTTTCAGGGGATCGGTTTGCTGCTTCTTCTTGGCAACCTTCAACGCTTCATCAATGTCACGAAGGAACGCATCAGCAGCGTCATTTGCGGTTTTCCTCGCCTTCGCCAGATCTTCTGGGCTGGTTACTTTCTCGATATCCGCTTTTGCACTCTCAGCCTGGTATTTCGCAGCGTCAGCCCGATTCATGAGCTCCATCAGGCCCGGCTCATCGTTGGTTGTTGGCAGTGCCTTTTTGATTGCTTCAGCCTCGGCCTTGGCTTTTTCAGCGCTCTTGACAAAGTCTTTGACGAGCTCTGGATCCTTAGCTTTAGCTGCAGCGATCGCTTCATCGGCTGTTTTGATCGCGCTGTCAGCGAGAGTTGTGATGGTTTCTTTCACATTCTCATAGTTGTTTTTGTCTTCGGTACCGGGAGAACCGTTATTGTTACCGGTGGCCGGATTTCCCTGGTCCTCTTTGGTGACTTCGGCGGCCTGTTCAACAGCTACGGGAGGGGTTTGGGCTTCTTCAGCGGTGGCGACGGTCACGCCAGAAACGGTCAGAGAGGTGGCAATAGTCAGCACAGCGAGACGGGATATACGTTTCATTAGAAAACTCCAAAATATAGCAAAGTTGACTCTTAAGGAAAAGGAAATTTTGGTTAAACTTCCTTGCTAAATAAAACTACCCATATGCTCCGTTAAGTATCCCCATTTAATTAAAATCACCCCCTCAAACAGGGTCTACCTGGGTATTTGTCACGTAAGAATTGTAAGAAACTACCCCCTAGTTTTGAGTAGCATAGTTTCTGCCGATAGGTGTCGTGAGTAAGCACAACAAACCCCCGACCAAAATCCGGCCGGGGGCTGTGATTCAAGATCGTGGTTTTTAGAACTTAGGCAGTTCAATCCCCAGGTTCTTGAGTGCGGGTCCTGCGAACTGGAAGATGGCTGCCACGAGTGCGCCCACACCCAACACGCCGAGGACTACGGCAAGTGCGGTGCGTACGTTCTTGTTTTCCGAGCTGATATTGCTCGATCCCTTCTTGTCGGCAACCTTGTCAATTACTTGTTTTTGCTCTGCCACCGTAGCTTTGGCCTTCTCAGCCTTGTCTTTTTGGGCGTTCAGAGCAGCAACGGTCTTGGTCTCGGAAATCTCTTTCTTGAGGGCTCCAAGATTGGTCTTGAGGGTCTCAAGTTCCTTGACTGCAGCCTTCAGCGAATCGGTTTGTTCCTTCTTCTTGGCTGCAGCAAGTGCTTCGTCAGCTGCCTTGATAGCATCATCGACTGCCTTGTTGGCGGCGTCTTTAGCTGCGGCGATGTCTTTGTCGCTATCAGCTTTCTTATCCGGAAGCTTAGCAATTTCATCCTTAGCGGACTGGGCATCAGCCTTGGCCTTGTCTGCCGCTGTCTGCTGAGCCTTGACTTCGTCAGCGGTCTTGGCAGCCTCGATCTTCGGCTTTGCCTCCTGCGCAGCCTTCTTGGCGGCATTGGCCTTCTCAACATGATCCTTAGCAGCTGCTGCGTCCTTCTTGGCAGCAGCAGCAACCGCTTCATCAGCAAGAGAGATGGCCTCATCCGCAGTCTTGGTGGCAGCCTTCTTAGCTTCGGTCAGATCCTCGGCAGGCTTGTTTGCAGCTTTCTCAATCACGGTCTTTAGCTGGGTGAGCTCAGTCTTTTTTGTTTCAATCTGGGTCTTGATTTCTGTCACGCCAGCAACTTCAGTTTTCGCCTCGATCTGCCCCTTTAATTGCTCGACAGCAGATCGGATGGGCTCGATTTTTCCAACTGCGTCCTTTACTTCAGCAGTTTGTTCCTTGGTCTTCGCAAGATTAGTCAGTTCTTTAACCGAGGCAAGAACAGCGTCAGCAGCTTCGGTAGCAGCCTGCTTAGCATCTTTTAGCTCATCATTTGCGGGAGCAGCCGGGGCGTTTTGAGCGTTGTTGGCAGGAGCAGGATCAGCTTGATTGCCACTGGCGGCAAAAGCGTTGGGGGCGGTCAAACCACCGAAAGTCAACGAGGCAATGACAGCGAGCGCGGAGAGGCGAGATGCGCGTTTCATAAGAAAAATCCAATCGAAAATTGGGAAGATATATAGGGAAAAAGTAGCTTTAGTTAAGCTCCTCATGAACTGAATTTACTCAGGAATCCCAATATGTTCTAGCATCAACTTCACTTTACCCCCATGAACCGTCATTTACCTGGCGCTTTGAGTTATTAAGAAGTGCTAAGCATTACCCCCGATACTTTTGGATAGCATAGTTTCTATCTATTAAAGATCCTCTTAGAATCTGCTACCCACATGCAAAATCCCGCCTCTTGTATGCACAAGAAAGCGGGATTTTAATGTATTACTTCATCTAGGCCACAAACTTCACCCATTGTTGTGGGCATACGAACTCATATGCCCACGGGAGAACGTCGAAAAGCTTGGCCGGCTTCAAAACTTTTAAAATTGCTGGCACATATATGGGCCACTGGCTGCGTCCATTACCGGTCGAACCAGGGTGCATCCCACGTATTCAGAAAGTGCAATGGGAGCAAACGCAGACAAGGCAGCAACGGCAAGCGACCCAAAAAACGCTTGATTCTCCAAATCTTGTGCTGATGCTGCGGAAGCTGGGGATACTGACGTGACGGCTAATGCAGTGCAAACAGTAATAACTGCAACCTTGGTACGACGCTTCATAGTGGAAAACATAATGACTCCCCATAATATTGGATAGCAAACATCCTGCCGATATGAGCGATGATACCTATTGAATTTATTGCCAGTCATGTAATTTGTCATTTACGACCACAATTACCCCCATATGGAAATGGCCAATATTTATGTGTTTTACCATAAAATATAGATTGAATAGGGAATACTCCTCACCGGCTAATCGAACTTTGAAAACCAATCTCGATCGACCGTCGAAAAACAGCACTGGACTTATGAGTCGCGGCACAAGCAAAGAACTGGTCTTTGGACTGTCGTATCTCAAAGCTCCACTTCCGATCAAGCCTCTTGCCATTCTTCTTTACCTAGATCGGAAGTGGAGCTTTCGAATTTTCGGCCAAGGCCAATCTTCCACAAATGGGTACCAGAAACCCTGGCAAAACAAGTTTTATTGTTGACAGCAAGCACCAGAGTCTCCGTGAGACATGCTGAAAGCTCCCCTTCCGCACCTAGGTATAACAAGAGTGGAAAATACCCAGGTTCATCCCGAAAAGAGGAGCTTTAACTTATTTCGATTGCACTAACGCGACCGTTTTCGAGCAGCTATTCCATAGCTATATGCCGCTGTAAGAACGATACCGGAGAGCGCAATGGCAAGGTACACCCACATATTCTCACCGCTGGTCTGCTCCGTCTTCGGAGGCAATGGGGTATTTTCGGCGGTCAAGACGCTCTTGGTGTCACGACCGCTAGTAACGTCGTTCACCCAGTCGACGGTACCCGCCAGCGTAGTAATTGCCGCGCTAGGTGAAGGCAAATCTGGGTCGCCATTAGCAGTTCCCGCGGTGGCGAGACCAGCAAGCTTACCGTTCACGAAGAATGGGCCGCCAGAATCGCCACCCTGCATACCTGCACCGGAAAGCGAATGCGCATCAAGGATAGTACTCGCCATCGACATCATGGCGGCGTCAGCGGGCACATTCTCACCATCGGCTGATACTGCGGGAGTACCTGGAACAGCTACGCTCTCACCGCCGGCAGCTGCTGGGGGGATCACTGCGTTCTCACCATCGACGGATGGCATGGCAGGAGCGGTGATGCTTTCGCCATCCGTAGGTGCAGCAGGGGCAGTGGGCGCAGTAGGTGCAGTGGGTCCACCAGTAGGAGCGCCACCAAGGCGTTCTTTCACCTCCATTTTTGCCATCGGCAATTGTCCCCGACGAGCCATGGAAGAACTACTACTCCAGCCATAAAGGGTGCCCACCTGACCTACCTGGGGTTCTTCCTGCGCAAGGGTGGCTGGCTGGATGAAAGTAACCTTACGGGTGAGGTGGAGCAAGCCTGCGTCAGAATGCGGGGAAAGTGCCCAGGAATCTACGTCATATACTTCCTGGCCTAGCCGAACCTGGGTTCCTTTGTTGTTGACGGATTCAAGGCAATGGCGTGCCGTGAGCACCCACTGGTCCGAAACCAAGGTACCGGTGCAGTCACCAAAGTTACCCACACGGCCAATCTTGAGCGAAGCCACAGTGCGACTTTCTGGGGTATCAGGGGCAAGTTCTCCGTGTTCAAGGGCATTCGCTGGAGTTGCGGACAAGGCGATGATTCCGGTGGCGAGGATAGCTGCACCTAGTTTCTTGAATTTCATTTTTAAGCCTTCTTTCCTTCTGCTGGCACAATGACTTTAATGGCTTTAGAAACAAGCAACTCAAAAGGTCCTCGCCCTACAAATTTCTTCCAGAGGCTGGCAATGATGAAGAAGAAAATTACGAATCCCAACGCCCACATAGTGGAATGCAATGCTACATTCTGCTGCCAATAGTAGGCAGTAAGCACATGCAAAATGTAAATGGTAAGCGACATTGAGCCCAGAGCAGCGAATGGGTAAGCCAACGTTGGAATACGCTTGCCGACGATTAAACACACGTGGAGAACAACTGCGGCAACCGCGACCGAGAGGATGATTTCGCCTGCAACACCGGTATGTCCGGTAAATCGCAACCAACCCGGTACATTTGGATCAAAGCGGAAGTACAGACCAACCACAGCAATGACGAGGCTCACACCTGTCACAACCCAGTGCATGATATTGGCGCGATGATGGGTGTTGCTCAAATAAATTTCGTAGAGAAGCATCCCACCAATGAAGTAAGCGATCCACGCCACCAAGGGGTAAATCTGTGGCAAAGTCTGTGGCGCATACATTACTGTCGCTGCAACGGTAGCGATAAGGAAAAGCGCAACCTTCCACCAGAAATTGAGCGGGGGAACCCAGGAAACAATCACCATGGTGATGCCCATGGCCACAAGCACGATTTGGATCTCGCCACCTACTGGTAACAAGGCAAGACCGAGCAGTATTATTATGCATCCCCGAGCCACTAGCCGCATGAAGGTGGTCAGAGTGTAGTTCCTTCCGATAATCATCAGCGTAATACCAGCGATGATGGCAAATAAAGATGAAGGCAATCCGGAAAGAATGACTTTAGTGCTCCACAGCAACGAGGCCATATGAATGATAATCATGCCAATAATGGCAAGTGAACGGGCTATGTCCAGCCCTACAATGCGCGAAGGTGTAGACGTAGACACCCAGCACTCTCCTTTAAAACTCGATTGAGAAGAAGGAAGCGCACATACCCACCCACAAGCTTGGCAAGCGAATGTACTTCCTAACTCTAGTTCTTATAGTGTCCTTATTATTCATATCGCGCGAATCTGGCAAAGGACTGAGAGTTTCTAATAGTTACGCTGCATCTTCTCTGTATTTTTACGGATTAACATAAACGAGACTAGACGACCATTAGTTCGAATCATATTATGCGCTATTCTTGAATGGTTTTTATACTCATTCCAAAGTAAAATATTGCTGGTAGCATGGTAATTTTTTCAGATAACTTGAGGTCAATATTCACCCGATCAGCAATAGAACTAATAGGCTACCAGTGACCCTAAAAACGAAGAGCATGCCTCTGCATTCTTTTGGGTTGTACGAAGCTCAGGGTCGCCCTTTGCTACTTGGGGATAGTTTCGTTCTGTGTAGTGTGTGTCTTGGTGCCACCCACAAGTATGTCGCTGGTGGCATAATGGGTGGCTCCATCACTTCCAGGCCGGTTTCCCGGCACCTGGGTAATGAGCGATTGTTGGAAGGATGCCCCATGTCGTTTCTCGGAAACCCCGATCATGCACACGCCCTGCAGGATTTGATTGCTGCACACCATGATGGTGGATACATCATCCACGTCGGCGATATACAACAATTCGATGAGAAACATACAAGGGTTATCTCCCATATCGACGACGATCCAGCTGACCACGATATGGTGTTCTGGGAAAAAGACATCCCCAGTGACAGCATTGTGGTAGCAACCCAACCCACCTACCGAGATGACTTCCCAACCACCTACGTTGGCACCTTTGATCAAACCGAATCCGCCATTGCAGCATGCATGAGCATCAAAGACATCAAAGAAGGACGACGCTGGCTCATCCGACAAGCCACCAACACCCACAACAGCCTGCAGCAACGAACAGACTACGCACACACCATCATTAGCACGGATAACATCCTGAAACTGCGAACCCCGAAAAAGATCACCACCCTTGCCCAACCGGTTGGGCAGTGATCGCGCTACTTTGTTAGCAAGCCGCCACTTACAAGGAACGACGCAATCAACGCGAACCCGGCAATGCTCCACGCAATGTCTTCCGCACCGATCACATTGGTGGATAACACCACAGACAACAAAATTCCATCTACAACGCTGATACTGCCACCACCACATCATCCGGGTGCAATCTCTGGCTTTCTTCGGTGAGGAAGGCATGATCGTAGCAAGCCACTAAAACATGTCACCTGACTTGTGCTTACCGCTCAAAACTTCTAGAAGCTAGGCTATGTTTTCCCATTTTGAATAAGCTTCACGGTTGTCTAACGGTTCGGCTGCCACCGATAACGATGAAAAACGCCGACATGACCGCAAGAACAACACGCCGGAAGACATGCGACGAACCCTCACAAGCTAGTACTGCCACATCGTCCACCCCCCATCCAAAGAGTGAAGAACCGCAATCCCCTGCACCATACCCGGCATATAAAAAATCCACTCACCATCTTTTGACAGTTTCATCGTGAACCGATGAATATCATAATGCGGATCGTCTTCCGCATAGAACTTTTCCCCATCACCTATCATCTTGTGCGCATGCTCAACCACCATAAAATCTGGCTTACAAGTAATAATCCGCGCCGCCACCGGCGCCAACGTACCAAAACCCGCCTGGTAAGGCACATAGCTACTGAAATCTTCAGTCTTTGCTTTTTCCTTCTGTTCGGGCCCGAATTCAACATGATCACGCACAACGGTATCGGTGAATTTTCCGCCACCGTAAAACAGGGTACGGTAGTTCCACGCCGCTAACGCCGCACCAGTAGCATCAGCACTATACCCGGTTGGGATCACACCATTATATTTTGACGGGCCAGCCGTTTTCGACCACATGATCTCCGCCTCAGCGTTCTCACCCATAGTTTGAATAGTCAGTTCCGGGGAAATATCACACCGATTCTTACTTTCAACCGGCTTTTTTGTCAGCGGCTTCGGATTCCCCACAGCCGGCGTAATAATCCGTCGACCATTCGGATCAACAGAAATTTGGTCTTCCCCACCACCTGGCGACTCGGCCACAGCCGATTCCGACCCGCCACCACTATCCAGGCTGGAAGCAGCATCCGACGACGGCGCTACCGCACCCGTCATTACCGTGTCCAAGATCGAACGGAAGAGGAAAAACGCTACCACGGCCACAATCATGATGGCGGCAATAACACCAATGGTTTTTACTGTTTTACTCATGAGCTGAACTTAACAAACATGCCAAGGTTCAGATCAGACTTTTCGATAAGATATCCCTCATCCTGGGGTGGGATCACCACCCGCGACTGAGTAGTATTTATGAGTAATCCTATTAGCAAACAACAGTAGCGCTACTCAAGCCAGGCCATGCTACAGGTCTGTTCTCACTGCTAAATATGCTCGGTTTGAAACAAACCCAAGTAGGGTTAAAACTCGCATATAGGATATCCACGGCAAAGGATGTCCTTGCTTTTCACCCGGAAATAAAGCGGCAGCGATTGGGTGAGGCGCTTGGTGTGCAGGGGCAGGCGGTGAGTAAGAAGTTGCGGGGGCAGTCGCGGTGGACGATTGAGGAGATTTATGCGATGGCAGAGTTTTTTGAGGTTGATCTTATGGATTTGTTGCCGCGGAAACTTCCCCGGGGATATGAAATTGGGGCCCCTTTCGATAAGGGGCCCCAATTAAACTTGGTAGCGGGGGCTGGATTCGAACCAGCGACCTCTGGGTTATGAGCCCAGCGAGCTACCGAGCTGCTCCACCCCGCGTCGATTGCTTTGGAAACTTATTCCGTGCAACGATCAATAACTTTACTAACGTCGACATGAAAGCACAAACCCCCAGCTTAAAACCAATATTTTGGCTTAAGCCGGGGCAGAAACCGCGGGATTATTCCCTACTCTTGTTGCTGCGACTGTTGAGTTTTTTGGTATTCTTCCACGGCACGGTCAAGTTCATCAAGCGCCTTACCGTAGTCTTCGTGACTACCGTTTCGGGCTTCCTTCACCTTGTTGAGTGCATCATTAATGCCCTTCACCGCTTCGGCCTCATTCGGGGTGGCGGTATTGGGGGTAGGCACCTCGGCGGCTTGTTGCTGGCTATTATTATCGTCTTGGTTCTTGGAGGTTTCCTGCTTCACCTTTTCGATATCTTGCACTTCATCCAAATCCTGGGCGGCACGCGGATCAATACCCACCTGGGCTAACGCCTCGGACACCGTGGCGGCATAACCGACCTGGCCTTTGTAGGAAACCAACACCCGCAGTAGCTTCGGGAATGCTGATTCTTGGCCTTTGCGTTTGGAATAAATCGGCTCCACATACAGGATCTCTCCCCCACCGACCGGCAGGGTAAGCAGATTACCATTTCGCAGATCCGTGGTTTCCTTCCAGAGGGTTTGATCGCGGGCCACCTGGTCGGAGGAGATCATGGTGTCTTGGGCCTGCTGTGGGCCTTGGGTGAGGGTATCGGTTGGCAGAACCCGCACGGTGATCTTGCCGTAGTTGTCCGGGTCGGAACTCACCGACATGTGGGCCGCCAAATACTGCCGGTTGAGGCCACGGAATGGCGTAATCAACTGGAAGGAAGGCTTACCGGTTTCCGGGTCGGCGGCCACCACGTAGAAGGGCGGCTGGGCAGCCCGGTTGGCTTCGGCTACCGAGGGGTCGTCAGGCACGGACCAGAATCGGTCGTTTGTGAAGAAGTCCCGGGCATCATTGACGTGGTAGCGGGTGAGAATACCACGCTGCACCTTGAACATGTCCTGCGGATAGCGCAGGTGATCCATGAGTTCCTTGGAAATCTCCCCCTTGGCCTTCACCGTGCCGGGGAACACCCCCATCCAGGCCTTCAACACTGGGTCTTCCTCATCAAACTGATAGAGGTCCACAGAGCCGTCGTAAGCATCAACCACAGCCTTCACCGAGTTACGGATATAGCCGATTTCATCGCTGACCAGGGCACGCTGGGTCGACCCAACATCGCCAGAGGTGTCATTGGTGGCGGCGCTCAGGCTGGTGGGGCTGGCGTACGGGAGACTGTTGAGCGTCGTATAGCCATCAACGATCCACTTGATACGACCATCAATAACCGCCGGATAGGTTGTGGAATCGGTAGACAGCCATGGTGCTACTTTATGCACACGCTGCCGCGGATCACGTTCGAACAGGATTTTGGAATTGCTGTTGACGCGCTCGGAAAGAATAAGGTTCATTTCCTGGTATCGGGCCGCAAACGCGGCACGGTTGAACACATTTCCGATATCGACGCCGCCCTTACCCTCATAGGTGTATGTGGAGGAATCGGTGTCGTATTCCACAGAATTGCCGGTTTCGGAGCCCACCACGGCGTAGTCTTTCCCGTCACGGGCGGAAGCGATCAGCGGACCATAGTAGATGCGCGGTTCGTTCACCACGATGCCGAGCTTTTTGGCGTTTTCGTCGGTGGTTTGCAGGTCAGAGACGGTAAACACCGGGTAACCACCGCGGGCCGATCCCACGTCGCGGGCCACCTCGTCCACCTGGTTGGCGCGGGCCGCCACAAACCCATTGCCGTGGGTGTAAACGGTGTGCCGGTTAATCCAATTTTTTTGGTTTTCCCGCAACGAATTGGGGTTGATTTCTCGGGCCGCCACCACAAAATCGCGCAGCTCGTTGTCAATGTTATAGCGATCCATCGCCAAGGATTCGGGGAACCCATAGAAGTTTTTCAACTGTTGGAGCTGCGTAAACGTGGGGGAGATAATCTCCGGATCGAGCAGACGGATGTTCGACACGGTCGCCACATCAGATGCCACCGCTTCTTTTGTTGCCCCCTTGGCCCCCCAATTTTCCTGATAGGTCACCTTGTCTTCGGTAAGACCGTAGGCGTAGCGCGTGGATTCAATATTGCGGGAAATATATTCGGATTCCTTTTCCGCCCGGTTGGGCTGCACCGAGAACCGTTCCATCATGGCAGGCCATGCATACCCAATCACCATCGAAGACAGCAGCATGAGCACGGTGGTCATGGCGGGAATCCGCAGGTCTTTCAGTACAATAACGCTGAAGAACGATACCGCCACCAGCGCGGCAATAACCATGAGGATGATCTTGGCCGGTAATACCGCCTTAATATCGGTGTAGGAGGCACCATAGAAGGTTTCATCACGACTCATGAGCAGGTCAAACCGGTCAAGCCAATAGCCCACGGATTTGACGATCATCCACAGCCCAGCGGTAACAGCGAGTTGGATGCGCGCATAGCGGGAAATGGAACCACGCTGCCCAGCCGCCTGACTGCCAATTATGATATTTCCCAGCAGATAGTGGCCAATGAGCGCGATGAGGAACGAAATAATGAGCAGGAGTGACAATGTGCTGAGGGTAAGCCGCAGCATGGGCAGCACGAAAGCGTAAAACCCGTAGTCAACACCAAACTGTTGATCGGCCACCCCAAAGTCTTGCCGGTTTAAAAAGAGCTGCACAACCCGCCACGATTGCTGCCCGAAGAATCCGGCAATCACCCCGAAAAGCACGGGGAGGAAACGCATAAGGCGGATGGTGGAGCGCTCCAAATTTTTCCGGTAGGCAATGAGCTGTGGGCTAGAATCAAAAAATCGGGTCTCATCACTCTGCCGCCCCTTTTGGGTGATGGTTGCTGTGATCCACACGGCAGCGGCGGCAATCAAACCAAAGGCAACAAATAATGCAATCCGGGTGAGGATTACCTTGTTAAATACGCTCCGAAAATTTACCTCACCAAACCAGAGCCAGTCGGTATAGAACCCAATAAAAGTAGGGATAATGGTGCCGAGTATGAAAACAGCCAGCACAATGATGGACACAAGTTTGGGTGGTCGACCGATTTGCGGGGCTGATGGTGTTGAGCCAGTAGCCAACGCCAACTCCTTTTCAATAGAAATTAGTCAAATTCGTTAATCTATGTTTCTGATTTCATGATTATTCAACGACTTGTCACAATAACTCCTTACAATACCGCCATTAACCAAGTAAGTACTAAGAAGGGCTACGCCGCGTCATGAACAATAAACCTTACGCAGGGATTTCCCATGAGCTCTCCCCGCAAGCGCTAAACAAAGCCATGTTAGAGGCCGTCGATTTTGTCGATGCCAAAGGTTGGGACGCCCCTCCCACCCTGTTTGGGCTGGTCCCTACCGCACTCATCAGACTTGCTCACGACGCGCTTGACGACGCCCCGCTGACCCTGGTCGTTCAGGAGTTACCCAGCGACCTCACCCCGGAATCCGAAGAATTAGGTGCCTATATCAGCCGTGTCACCTGGCCTAACGGAGTGGTGGGCGCAATCCTAGCACAAGAAATCCGCTTCCTTGACCCCAACGCCGATGCATCAACCTCACCCAGGCCGGCCCGATTATTCTCAGGGGTACTCCGAGACAATATGGCACAACTGACACTGCTGCAACTGCGGCCATCCGAATCGGATCCGCAGGCACCCGATCGTCGTGAGCTCCGGGGCGGGCCGGGTGTCGCAACAGGTGTAATTGCGGCGCTTCAGGCTACGTTTGAGTAGAATAATAGCGCTTGGATATGGAGGTTATGATGGGAAAATATGTCCGGCCATCCCAGATCAATCAGGTCACCCGATGGACTGGTAGGTCATTGGCCGTATTATTCACCACAATTACGTTATCGGCATGCACGAACGGCAATACTGGTACGGGAACCAATATGCCCCCCAGCGTCACGCCGGTAACATCACCACTGGGGTCCTCGCTGCCACGGGATACCAGTGCAACGCCAGCATCATCAACGAAACACACTAAAAACAAATCCGAAAAATCCGGGGAACCAGACGAAACCGTGGCAGAGGCCCGGAAAACATTTGGTTCGCTAGCACCCTCATCGCTCTTTGACAAGTTCGAAGTCTGCACCCCTAATGGTGTGGAAGGATCCCTGGCCTGCTCCGGGAAGGAAGTGGGGCAATTCCAATTCTTCGCCTCGGATTCCAAAGCAGCATCATCAACGCAACTATTGACGGGACTGCGAAACTCCCGGGTGATTAAAGACACTGGAAAACTTGTGGTGGGCTGGTCAACCCTGGGTAGCACCGCAGTCATCACGGTCGTGGATAACGAAAAAGGCCTGGTGATGCAGCAAATGGTGTCAACAGATACCGTGGATCCAACAAAACGGATCTACCAATTAGGATTGGCGGACGAATCCGAAACTTCGGAAGTCATGGAAACCACCGAGGAAGAGCAGCCCGAACAGTGATTATTCACAAAGATGAAGGTCTTTCCCAGCCGCATAATTATCCATTTGGGTAACGGCATCCTCCAGGGTGGCGACGGAAACAATTTTCATAGCACCAAAATCCTTACCTCGAAGGTCTGCACAATTATCCTTGGGGGCGAGAAATAATTCCGCGTTATCATCGGCGGCGGCACGGGCTTTATGTTCAATGCCGCCAATATGTCCCACGTTTCCGTCGTCGTCAATGGTGCCGGTACCCACCACATATTTTCCATGGTTCAATTGGCCCGGGGACAGCTTGTCAATGACCGCAAGCGCAAACATCATGCCGGCGGATGGCCCACCCACATCCTCAAGGTTATATTTCACAGTAATATCCCCGGTCGGAACGGTAGTCATGCTAATACCGAGGAAGGGCAGTTTTTTATCGCTCGGATGTTCGGCAAGAGTAATGGTTTTTTCCTCGGTAGTGCCCTGGTGGCGAACCGTAACGGTAATGTCATCACCCGGCTTTTTACTGCGCACAATCTTTTGGGCATGGCCCCCACTATCGACCTTTTCCCCAGCAATACTGACGATGCGGTCTCCCGCCGAGAGGGAACCGTCGGCAGGCGAACCAGCAACAACCTCCGCAATCTCCACCTCTAACGGTTTTTTGAGATACCGCAATGCCGCGGTCGTCGCCGAAGACTCGGACGACAAAAACGCCTGCTGATTCAGCTGGTTCACCTCCTCCTCAGTCTTATTTTGGGGTATGACCTGGTCAATGGGCACCAAATTATCGCTCGTGAGCAGCCACCGGCTAATCGCCTGAACCAGCGTCATATTGGTACGAACAGACACAGTAGTCATATTGAGGTTACCGCTGGTGTGATCAACATCGGTGCCAGTGATCTGTACAACATCCACATCATTGACTTTGCCCAATGTGTTAAACATGGGCCCCGGCCCCTCAGCCGCATACGGTACGGTCAGCGCTATATTTGTGCCAGGAATATGGTCCAAATTCACCAAAGCAGCCAAGGCAAAAACCGGAATAGCACCAAAGGTAAGGGTTGTAAAACGTCGATTCACGGTACTTAAGCGTACCGCAGGGATTTGACAAAACTAGGTATCCCACTAGCCCTCAACAGTATGTGTTTTCAACTGCAATGCTCCCCATCACGTGTGGTAGCTCACGTGTTCGCTATAAGCGTTGTGGTTTTATGGCATTTTCGTGGTAACAGTAGGTAGCGTGTGAGGCATGGCGAATAGTAATTTTGGTTTTAATTTTGGTTTCGGCAAACGCGACGACGGCAACGACGATAATAACGACTTTAGCGGGGGCATAGGAGACTTCCTTAACGATCTCGGACAAATGCTGTCCGGTTTAGGCTCATCAATGAATAGCTCTGACGGGGAATCCGTCAACTATTCCATGACGGAGCGCATTGCCCGGCAACAAATCGGCGCCCAAGACCGCCCCATAACCAACACCGACCAGCAGCAAGTACAAGATGCGGTACGGATCGTAGAATTATGGCTTGACGACGCCACCTACCTGCCGGCATCGGAAAATAAAGTCGTCGCCTGGAATGCCACCGACTGGCTCACCAATACCCTACCAGCGTGGAAACGCATGATTAATCCAGTAGTCGCCCAAATGAATGAGGCACGGTTAAGCGGACTACCGGAGGAAGTGCGCGATGCCATTGGGCCAATCCTTGGCATATTTAGCTCAATGTCCTCGGCAAACTTCGGGGCACAATTAGGCAACGCCCTGGGTGATTTAGCCACCCAATCCCTCTCCGGCTCCGACTTCGGAATCCAAGTAGCCCCCGAACACACCACCGCACTCCTACCGCCCTCCGTCAACCACATCGCCCGCGAAATAGCGGTATCGCCCCAAGACGTGCTCATGTATCTAGCGGCACGAGAAGCCGCCCGGCAACGACTCTTCCGGCATGTGCACTGGCTCAGCGAACGCCTTGTCTCCTCCGTGGAGGAATACGCGGCCGGCCTGGAATTGGATAACTCCGCCATGGAAGAAGCCATGCGAAACATCAACCTTGAGTCGCAAGACCCGGCAGCAATCCAAGACGCCCTCAACCAAATGCAGGGCATGGATCTAGAACCAAAAATCCGGTCCCGCAACACCGGCGCCACAACCCGGCTGGAAACCCTCTTAGCCTTGGTCGAAGGCTGGGTGGAACTCGTGGTCACAAACGCGCTCGGCGACCGGGTGCCGGCCACGGCAGCGCTCAACGAAGCATGGCAACGCCGCCGACGCACTGGTGGCTCCGCCGAAAAAGCATTCGCCTCAGTGGTCGGCATTGAATTCGCCGCCCCGAAAGTAAGCGAAGCGAAAGAACTATGGAAACGCGTGACCGTGGCCGTCGGCGAGGAACGCCGCGATAAAGTATGGGACCATCCCGATTTCCTGCCGCTTGCCGAACACCTGGACAATTCCGCCGAATTCATCGACTCCCTGCTTGACGACGCCGACACCGCCAACTTCGACCCCATCGCTGAAATCACCGCCCTGGAAGAAATGCTGGCCCAAAAATCCGAGGAAGAACAAGCCGAACAGAAAGAATGGCCCAAGCCAAAGGATCAAAAACCCGAGGACAACCAGGACAAGAAATCGGACGATTCCGACAAATAACTCCTCATTATTCCTCGGCAACAGTCATCCGGCCCCACGCCTCCAAAAACCCCTTGGCCCGTTCAGCGTCGGGTGCTTTGTCCGCCCACGACCAAAAATCGGCGGAATGCCCATCGTGGATAAACGTGTGGGTGAGCTCATGCACCAACACCGAATCCAACACATAATCGGGTACGTTCCGCAACCGGTGGGAAATCCGAATGTCCCCCGTGGCTGGTGAACACGAACCCCACCGTTGACTCTGGTTCGTGACCCACCTGACGCTACCGATGGTGGCTTGACCATCAAGAACCGTCCGGTTCAGCACCTGGGCACGCCGGGTCAGATCGGCATCAGTCCGGGCGGTGGCGGTGGTTTTTCGATTGATCTTTGCAACAATGTCATCAACAAGCTGCGTTTCCTCGTGCGGCAATAGGTTCGCAGGAACGCGCACCTGGATGCGCCCATCAACGATTCGGCCGGCAGCAGTGCGGGTGCGGCGGGCGGAACGAATGATCTCAATATCAAACGTGTTTGGTACGGCAGCCATGGTGTCTCATTCTAATTCATGACATGGTAGAACCATGCCGGGGAAAACCAATATTCAGCACCCATTACCCAACCCTGCGGCGCTTCCCGGCATCGACCCACCCAGCCTTGACCTTGCCGAGCCACAGGAACCCGACACGGCCCCACTCACCGCCGGTGAAATACTCAAAGCCGCCCCGGCGCGACATGGTGACAAGCACCTGGTGGTATTGAGCCCCAGCGCACATATTATTCGCCGACCAAACGTGGGTATTCAATGCGGTGCTGATGCCACAACCGCTGGGGTATTTGAGGTTCAGGGGCCGCCGCAGCGCCTGCTTGTGCCGATTCTCATGTCGTGCATTAATCCGGTCAGCGTGGATGTTTTGCACCGTCGGGTAGAGATGACGGGTCTTTCTGCGATCAAAGCCAGCCTACTCATTGATGATTTGCTGAATCATGGTGTGCTGGTGCCGTTCGAAC
>ERZ773008.1039-NODE-1039-length-19992-cov-3.982896_pt1 | contig 19992 bp, 13 predicted proteins | sample MGYA00580664_ERZ773008 | MGnify/ENA primary metagenome ERZ773008 (study PRJEB29015, sample SAMEA2738016) | human oral metagenome | biome: human oral; feature: human-associated habitat; material: dental | place: China | collected 2048 ... | reverse complement strand
ATATATATATGTAAGCATATAGATTCTACTAAAAATAGAATAAGATTGTTTTTATCCAATCCTGTTTTGTACTATTTAATTTTTATATTGTGGGTAGTTTATGATTTTTCCAAGAATGGATTTCATCCATGGAATTATTAGAAGAGTGTAGTTATAAGAGCAAAACGCTCCGACTTACAGTTTTTTTATCTTTGGTTTTTTTGCTTTCTTTTTTGTAAATGTTTAAAGTAAATGTCCAAATCGAAAAAAGCTACCATAATTGCAACGAAAAGAAACAGGATACTGATGAAAGATTTGACAAAGTGATTCTATTAAGAAGAATTGTACAAAAAATGAAAGATAGTAGTTGATAACGATTTTAATATTATTTTTGATTTGCAATAGGGATTTTGAGAGAATGACAAAACTATTTATTTTTATATTCTATCTTCCAAAACAGGGGTTATTTTTGAGAAAAAATATGATATAATAAGTAGGAAATGATTTGATATGAATTTTTGGAGATACGGTTGTTTGACTTGAACGATATTTCGTAAAGATATTATTTTGAAACAACTTGTCTTGCAAAAAATGAAATAAGATGAGAATCGATGCTACGGATAATTTTTTGTACTGTAGTTATCACGATAGAAGGAGGACGAATTGAAGCGAATTGAGACATTAAGAGAATATATGGGAAAGAACAACATTTCCGCAACGTGGGTGACAAAACCGGAGGACATCTACTATTACAGCGGATTTACAGGTTCAACCGGCTCTGCTTTGATTACAGAGGAGGCCTTGTACTTCTTTGCAGATTTCAGATACACCAAGCAAGTATCTCAACAATGTGTAGGCTATACCATCAAAGAGGTTTCAGCGAAGAAAAATACGGTGGATTACCTGAAAGAGTTGGTCGTTGGAATATTGGCGTATGAAGACCAATATATGAGTGTTTCTGAATACAATGCATTGAAATCGGCAATTTCGGAAGAGAGATTGGTTCCTTTAAAAAATACAATCACAGTGTTGCGTGCTATAAAGGATGAGGAAGAAATTGTTAATTTGAGACAAGCTGCCGCTATCGCAGACAAGGGATTTCTTCATGTATTGGATATTGTGAAACCCGGAATGACAGAGAAAGAACTTGCGTTGGAGTTGGAGTTCTTTATGAGAAAGCAAGGAGCAAGCGGATTGTCTTTTACAACGATTGTAGCATCCGGAATTCGTTCTTCTATGCCACACGGGGTTGCAAGTGATAAGGTTATCGAAAAAAATGATATGTTGACATTGGATTTTGGTTGTATGTATAATGGATATTGCTCTGATATGACAAGAACTTTTGTGGTGGGAACTGCAGATGAGCGTCAAAAAGAACTGTATAACATTGTCTTGGAAACGCAGTTGAAAGTGTTGGATGCAATCAAGCCGGGAGCACGTTGCAAAGAGATTGATGCTCTTTCTCGTGAAATTATTGGAGGATATGGATACGGCGAGTTCTACGGACATGGTTTAGGTCATGGAGTAGGTCTTGAGATTCATGAGCTACCGGTGTTGAACGGGACTTCTGAATTTGTTTTGGAAGAAAATATGGTTGTGACGGATGAGCCGGGTATCTACCTCCCTGATTTTGGTGGAGTGAGAATCGAAGATACCGTTTTGGTAACAAAAGACGGATATGACTTGATATCCAGATCAACGAAAGAGTTTATCGAAATAAAATAATGGAGGATTGAAAAAATGATTTCAGCGGGAGAATTTAGAAAAGGGATTACATTTGAAATGGACGGACAACCATACTTGATTGTAGATTTCCAACACGTAAAACCTGGAAAAGGTGCTGCGTTCGTTCGTACAAAGTACAGAAACTTGGTAACAGGTGTATTAAGGGAAGAAACATTCAACCCAAATGATAAATATCCACCTGCACCGATTGAAACAAAAGAAATGGAATATCTATACAATGATGGTGAAATGTACTATTTCATGGATAGTGAAACATATGATCAAGTTCCTTTGAACTATGAGCAAGTAGAAGATGCAATTCGTTTCTTGAAAGAAAATGACAGAGTAGTGATTCGGTTCTACAAAGGAACTGCATTCCAAGTAGAGGCTCCAAACTTTGTAGAGTTGACTGTTACAGAGACAGAACCGGGGGTAAAAGGAAACACTGCTACCAATGTAACAAAAAATGCTGTCGTAGAGACAGGTGCAACAATTCAAGTGCCGATGTTTATCAACGAAGGCGATAAAATTAAAATTGATACTCGTACAGGAGAATATTTATCTCGCGTATAATTGGGTATCTTATTAAGTAGGTATGAAATGGATGATCCGTTTTTACAATATAATCAATAAAGGAGAGATGAGCATGGAATATTTGAACGAAAGAGCTGCTTATTTAAGAGGTTTATGTGATGGGTTGGATATTTCAGAGGAAACCAAAGAAGGAAAAATTATTTTGGAACTGATCGATTTAGTAGCTGATCTTTCCGATGCTTTGGTAGAACTGAAAGATAATCAAGACGAACTTGAAGAATACGTGGAATCAATTGATGAAGATCTTTCTGATTTGGAAGTAGATTTTTATGATATTGATGAAGAAGACGAATTCTACGATGACGATGATTATTTGGAAATGACTTGTCCAAATTGCGGAACAGAAGTGGAAGTAAGCGGAGAAGATTTGGAAGATGAAGCATTGACCATTCATTGCCCTGAATGTGATGAAGTGTTGATTGAAAGTGTAGAAGAGTCTGAGGACGAAATGTAATAGGTTCTTTCAGAAATTTGGAAGAATGGGATTTTGGAAAAGGGGAACTTGTTTGAGTTTCCCTTTTTTCAAAATAAAAGTGAGTCCGTTTGTTGAATGATAGTAACAAGATTCAGATGTAATGAAATAGGATGGCTGATGACAGCCCTCTTTGATAATCATATAAAGGATAGATTTGTGTGATTATCAAAGAAAAGAAGGAGTGAAGATGACCTTGAAGGAACTAAAAGAGTTTCAAAAAAAAATCGGATATACTTTTCGCAATGAAAAGTTACTTCGAGAAGCGTTGACCCACACTTCCTATATCAATGAAAATCGCAACAAAAATTTGAGACCGAACGAGAGATTGGAGTTTTTGGGAGACAGTATTTTGGGAGTTGTGGTAAGCACCTATCTGTTCGAAAAGAGAAAAGACCTTCCCGAGGGAGAATTGTCAAAGATTCGTGCATCGATTGTATGTGAAGATTCTTTGCAATTAGTTGCGAAGAGATTGGATGCAGGCTCTTACATCTACGTGGGAAAAGGTGAAGAAATGACAGGTGGAAGAACAAGACATTCCATCTTGGCAGATATGGTGGAAGCCTTGATTGCTGCTATTTATTTGGATGGGGGAATGAAAGCTGCCTCAAAATTTATTTTTTTATTTATGGAAGATGTGATGAAAAAAGCAACCAGGGGAGATATGGACAAGGACTATAAGACAAGGCTGCAAGAAATTGTGCAACAAAAACCGGATCGCAGTATAGAATATCGTGTGATTGGAGAAAAGGGACCGGATCATCGCAAAATATTTGTGGTAGAGTTATTAGTAGATAAAAAACAGGTTGCAGTAGGAGAAGGATACAGTAAAAAAGAGGCAGAGAAACAGGCGGCAAAAAAAGCCTTGCAACTCATGTTGTCTTAAGGGGAAGAAATATGACGGGAAATGATAGGAAGAAAAAAATTACCATTCCGATTTTTGTACCTCACAAAGGGTGTCCGAATGACTGTGTGTTTTGTAATCAAAGAAAGATTACGGGAATGACAGAGGAAATGACAGTATCTCGTGCAAAAGCTACCATAGAAGAATTTTTGTCAGAAAAAAGAGAGGATGCTTTTTATGAGATTGCATTTTTCGGCGGAAGTTTTACAGCAATTTCAGATGCAAGGAGAGTAGAGCTGTTGCAACTGGCTCATCAATATATTTTGAGCGGAGAAGTGAAGTCCGTTCGTATTTCCACAAGACCGGATGCGATTGATGAGATGATATTGGAAGAGTTGCAACAATATGGTGTGCAAGTGATAGAATTGGGAGTCCAATCCTTGGATGAAAGAGTGTTGCAAGAGAGCAATCGAGGACATGATGCGGCATGTGTCTATCGTAGTGCAAAACTGATTCAGGAGTATGGGTTTCAGCTGGGATTGCAGATGATGATCGGACTTCCGTTTGACAGTGAAGAAACAGTTTGGTTTACTGCAAATGAATTTGTGAACATCAAACCGGATATGGTACGAATTTATCCGACTTTGGTGGTAGAAGATACGAAGCTTGCCACATGGATGAAAGAGGGAAAGTATCAGCCTCTTTCGTTAGAACAAGCGGTGGAACAGGCGAAAAAATGTAAGGTGCTTTTTGCTTGTCATAATATTCCTGTGATTCGAATGGGATTGCAGGCGACGACGGAAATACAGGATGGTAGCTCCGTTTTGGCAGGGCCGTTCCATCCGGCATTCGGTGAGATGGTCTACTCTGCCGTCTATCAAGATTTTTTGGAAGAAAAATATTTGTGGAGAAAAGAAGAAGAACAGAGAGAATTGATGTTTTACGGACGATTGTTGGAAGATGATACGGTTGTAAAAGTTACGGTCCCTAAGAGGCAAGTTTCTCGATGGATTGGGAATCATGCAAGTGTCAAAAAATATTTCCGAAAAAAATATTCTGTTTCATTGCATACAACGGGAGAACCAAGAGAGACCGTTCGATTGTACGGAAGAGAGTATACAGAGAAAGAAATTTTTGAGATTGTCTTTCAAAAATATGAAGAAGAGAAAGAATCGATTGGTAGGGAGTAGGATGGAGCGTTATGTCGAATCTAATCAAATTGCCGTAAATTTAAAAATGTCTCTCGATTGCGGTATACTTGAATCAGTACATTGATTTAAGAGAAAGCAAGAGTATGGACAGCAATTTGGAATGATGATAGAAAACAAATGAAAGAGATAAGAGTAGAATCAGAGAAATGAATTTCTTTGACAAAGGATGAGGTGTCATAGGTATTGAAGTTAAAGTCGATTGAGCTAAAGGGCTTTAAATCCTTTCAAAACAAAACAAAGATTGTATTTCCCGTAGACGGTTTGGTGAGCATTGTAGGACCGAACGGAAGCGGTAAGAGCAATGTACTGGATGCTTTTCGTTGGGTGCTTGGAGAACAGAGTGCCAAAACGCTGCGTGGTGAAAAAATGGAAGATGTTATTTTTTCGGGGACACAGTTCAAAAAACCGTTGAATATGTGTGAAGTGGAGATTGTGTTTGATAACAGCAGTCATACGCTTGATTTGGATTATGATGAAGTGAGCATTCGCAGAAAAGCGTATCGGAGCGGAGAGAGCAGTTTTTATATCAATAACAAATCTTGTCGGTTGAAAGATATTCGAGAGTTGTTTATGAATTCCGGTATCGGACGGGAAGGATATTCCATTGTAGGACAGGGTAAGGTAGATGAAATTGTAAATGCAAACTCTCAGGACAGACGAAAAATATTTGAAGAAGCTTGCGGAATTACCAAATATCGATATAAAAAAGAAGAAAATGAGCGAAAACTGTCTCGTGTTAAGGAGAATTTGGAGCGAATCGAAGATGTGTATGCGGAAATAGAGCGCCGAGTATTGCCTTTGGAGAAAGAAAAGGAAAAAGCGGAGCAATATTTTTTGCTGAAAAAAGAATTGAAAGTTTCTGAACTGAATTTGATTTTGAAGGAAACCGAAGGAATTGTGGAACAGATTCAAACCGATGAAGAGGAATTACATCAAAGAGAGCAGGAACGGTTGTCCAAAGAGTTGCAACTGGAGAATTTGCAAGAGCAGAAGGAAGAACATGACAATTTTCGGAAAGAACAGGAACAGTTGCAGGAACGGATGCAACAACAGTTGATAGAGAAATCGGAGCAACAACAGACGCTTACCTACAATATTCAAAAGAATGATGAGATTGTGAAGTCAATTCATACACAGGAAACTTATTTGAAAAATGAGTTGATTTCTTTGGAGAATGATGTCATTCGATTGAAAGAAGATAGACATAAGCAGGAACTCTTGTTGCAACAAAAACAAGGCGAAGAAAAGGAAAAGCAACAACAACTTGAAGAAATGACTTCGAAAGAAGGAGAGGTTGTCTCTTATTTCAAAGAGTTGGAAGAACGAATCAAAGAAGAACAAAAGTTATTTTTTGATAAAACAAGTCAAAAAAATGTACTTTTGTCCAAAAAAGAACAGCTTGAAGTACAACAGAAGGAATCTAAGACAGAAGGAACGGAGCATGAGAGTAGAAAAACAGAGTTGGAGGCAGAGAGATTCAAAGTTGTTCAAGAGGTGGAAAAGAGCCGTCTTGCATTGGAACGAGCAAATGAAGAACAACTGACTTTGGAACGGGACTTCGGTGAACTGCGACAAAAAATGGAATCATACAAAAAACAAGTAGATTCTTTGACCGGAGAGTACAATGCATTTCAGGTAGAGGTCAATACCTTAGATTCCAAACGAAAAATGCTTGAAACGATGCAGAAAGAGTATGAAGGAATGCCACATGCGATTAAGCCGTTGATGAAGGATTTGAAGTTGGATGGAATCTATGATGTGGTGGCGAATTTGATTGATACGGATAAAAAATATGAGACAGCGATTGAATCTGCATTGGGAGGAGCAATCTATCATATCGTTGTAGAGGACAGTTTTGTTGCCAAAAAAGCAATTCAGTTTTTGAAAACAAATAGATTGGGTAGAGTGACGATGCTTCCGATTCAGAATATGAAGGCGAAATATCCGCATAGCCTTGCAAAACAAGAAACTTTTGCCAATCAAGTAGTGCGTGTAAATCCTAAATACCAAACAGTCATTGACTCGTTGCTTGGAAGAACGATTCTGTGTGAGACGATTGACCAAGCGATTGAAACCTCTAAGAAATATGACTATCAGTACAAAATTGTAACCTTGGAGGGAGATATCTTTAATGCCGGCGGTTCCGTAACAGGCGGTTATCGTTCTAAAAAGGTAAATTTGCTTGCAAACAAGAGGTTGCAAAAAGAACAAGAGACCCTTTTCTTGCAAAAACAACAACAATTATCAGACTTACAAAAGAAAAGAGAACAGTTGTTGAAAGAAGAAAAAGAGAGTTGGCAACATCAACAAGCCTTGTGGAGTCGGTTGGAAGAGAAGAAGAAACAAAAGGAAGAACTGCAATTTCAGACACACCAACTGGAACAAAAAGAAATGGAGTTAGAACGAAGAATTCAGGAAAAAATTGTGTTGTTGCAGCAGTTGGAAGAAAGACAAGAACAGCGCAACAGTCAGATTGTATCATTTGAGAAAGAGATTGCAAAACTGGAGGCCGAACAATCTGCTCATCAAAATTTAATTTTGGAAAAAGAGCAGGAAAAAACCGGATTTGAACAACAGAAACAAATGCATGGGAAAAAATTGGAAACACTTCGATTAGATGCAATTTCATTGCTTCGTCAAATAGAAGGATTGCAACATACCATTCAAATTCAGTCGGATAATTTGGCGTCCGTTTCCAGACAGATTGCAGAAAGAAAACGACAGGAACAAGAAAATCAAGAGAGAGTGGAGCAACTCATAGCAGAAAAAGAGCAATTTTCTTTGGAGAAGAAGAAATTGGAAGAAGAGAGCATTGCGCTGAAACAGCAACTTGTTGAACAGCAACATAAGGGACAAACAAAACTTGAGTCGGAGCAACAGTTGGAAGAAAGAATAAAACAGCTGGAAAGCGAACAGCTCAAAGAGATGAGAGCATCATTTGAGTTGGAGAAACGACTCAACAAGAACAAAATGATTATCGATCATTACAATGAAAAACTGGAAGAGGATTATCATCTTGAAATCGGTCAAATTCAAGCATTTTACGATGAGAACGCAAATACGAAAAAGACATATATTCAAGAGTTGAGAAGAAAGATAGATTCCTTAGGGAATGTAAATTTGAATGCTATTGAAGAGTACGCCGAAGTAAAAGAACGATATGAATTCTATCGAGAACAAAAGCATGACTTGACGGAGGCGATGGAGACAACGGAGAAGGTCATTCGAGAGTTACAGTATACGATGTCGAAGGAGTTCAAACAAGAGTTTGCAGAAATCAATAGCTGTTTTCAACATACATTCCGTGCTCTGTTTGGAGAAAGCGGAACGGCAGAATTGGTTTTGGTAAACGAAGAAGACTTGTTACAGTCTGAAATTGAAATTAAGGCACAACCGCCGGGAAAAAAATTGAAGAGTATTGCGGCAATGTCGGGCGGAGAAAAAGCCTTGACAGCGATTGGAATCGTGTTTGCGATTTTGATGAGAAGACCGGCTCCGTTCTGTTTTTTAGATGAGATTGATGCGCCTTTGGATGATATCAATGTACATCGATTTAACGAATTTTTGAGTCATCTGTTAGAAGAGACACAGTTTGTGACGATTACACACCGACGGGGAACGATGAAGTCATCCAAATACATTTATGGAGTGACGATGGAAGAAAAAGGAATTTCCAAATTGTTGAGTATGGAGTTACAAGAAGCGGGAGACTTTATTGAAGAATAGAAAGTCAGCTTGAAAAAGATGTTATCAAAATCAAAAAAAGAAAGGAAATAGAAGGATGTTTAAGAAATGGTTTTCGTTTGGAAAAAATAACGAAGAGGAAACGGTAGAAGATATCGTGGAAGAGCAGGTGGAGGAAACACCGGAAGAACGGGAAGATATTGTAGAGGAACAGGTAGAAGAAACATCGGAAAAACCGGAAGATAGCATAGAGAAACAGGTAGAAGAAGCACCTGTAAAATCGGAAGATATTACAGAACAGCAAGCGGAGGAAATATCGGAAGAACTTCACGATATCACAGAAGGACAAGTGCAAGAATTATCGGAAGAGCATGATGATATTGTAGAAGAGCATGTAGAAGAAGTGCCTGTAGAATTGGTAGATGTTACAGAAGAGGAAGCCGAGGAAGAACCTGAAAAGAGAGGTTTTTTTGCACGCTTGAAAGAAGGACTGTCTAAAACAACACAAAACATTACGGGAAAGATAGATCAAATGCTTGGAAATTATACCAAGATTGATGAAGATATGCTGGAAGAGTTGGAAGAAATTTTGATTACTTCTGATGTGGGATATGAAACGACCGTCGAGATTGTGGATCGATTGCGTCAAAATTTAAAAGAAAAATTGATTGATGATCCTGCACAAGTGAAGCCGGAACTGAAACTTGTGATTGAAACCATGTTACAAGAAAATCAAGAAAGCTTACGAATTGAGCAATCTCCGAGTATTTTGGTGGTAGTAGGAGTGAACGGGGTTGGGAAGACAACTTCGATTGGAAAATTAGCACATCAAATGAAAGGACAAGGAAAGAGTGTGTTGCTTGCAGCTGCGGATACTTTCCGAGCGGCAGCTGCGGATCAACTTACGATATGGGCAGAACGAGCGGGAGTGGATATTGTGAAACATCAAGAGGGAGCAGATCCGTCCGCAGTTATCTTTGACGGGATTCATGCAGCGAAAAAGAGAAATATTGATGTTTTGATTTGTGATACAGCAGGAAGATTGCATAATCGTAAAAATTTGATGCAGGAATTGGGAAAAATCTTCAAAATTGTAGAGCGTGAGTATCCGGAGGCAAACAAAGAAGTGCTTTTGGTAATTGATGCCACAACAGGACAAAATGCGATGAATCAAGCAAAGGTGTTCCAAGAAGTAGCACCGTTGAGTGGAATTATTTTGACAAAGCTGGATGGAACGGCAAAAGGCGGAGTGGTATTGGCAATCACTCAAGAGTTGAAAATACCGGTAAAATTTATTGGAGTGGGAGAACAGATTGACGATTTACAAATGTTTGATGCTTCCTCTTTTGCAGAGGCAATGATTGGAGAATAGCGTGGGTTTGAAAAAAGTGATGTTTCAAAACGACATCGATTGATGACGGAACAACAGCCTGCGGCATTTTCTTAACCATTGTAAACCGATAGATTATTCTTACGGTTTTATTACAAAACCGTAAGAATATACATATCCGTTTCGTTTTGTAGTATAATCAAGATGACTTTATCAATGAATAAAAATTTGTTTCTTACAAAAAAGGAGGGGTTTTTGAATGAAAAAAAGAATAGTGGCTGTTGCGACAATACTTGCAGTTTCCTTGACGGGGACCGCGTTTGCTGCGACAGGTGCTTTAAAAGGAGTTTTTGTAAAACCTTATGTGTATGTGGTGAACGGACAAGCTAAAACCATGGGTGCCGGATACCAAACTTTGGAATACCAAAACAGAGCGTATGTGCCGGTTCGTTTTGTATCGGAAGCACTGGGAATGAACGTGCAGTATGTAGAAAAAGGGCAAGTAATCAATATCACTTCTCCGAAGAAACCGATGACAGAGGACGAGATTTGTCCATATATCACAACAAATGATAAAATTCGGGCATTGGAAGAAAAAGTGAAAAAATTGGAAAAAGAAAATGCAGATTTGAAACAAACATTAAAGGACAACAAAACTTCGGTTGAGAACGAGTTTTTGAAAAAAACAACAAATCACCATTTGGATAAGCTCCCTGTTTCTGAATTGGACGATAACATTAAGGTTACAGTCAAGGGATATGGTTTCGATAACGGCGATAGAGATTTATACCTAAATATCCGTGTTGAAAATGTGAACGAAGATAATGAATCATTCCAGCTTTCTCCATCAGAAACAAAAATTTCTCTTAACGGAAAAGAGTATAAGGGGGATGTAGGGAACGGAGGACTGACATTATATAATATGTTGAGTAACAAGAAGGATCATACAGACGGCTCCGTTGTATTCAAAGGAATTGATCGTTCAAACGAAAATGATGAGTATTTAATTCGTTTTGTATACACAGATGCATCAGGAGTGAAAAAACAAACATTGATTACTCGTTTCAAATTAAAGTAGACCATTTTTTAAAAAAGAAAGGAAGAGTATTATGAAAAAAAGAACAAATGTACTTGTAGCAACAGCATTGAGTTTGGCTTTATTACCAACCTCTGTATTTGCATCCACTTTGAGTGTAAGTAAGGAAACAGCAAAAGAAGGAACTCCTGTTCCGTTTCAAGCGGTGTTGAGTGCAGACTCGGCAGATATGGTAAAACAAGGAGTTATGACAGTTTCACTGGAAGAAGGATCTTTTGTTGTAAAAGAAGGAAAAGTATTTTTAGGCAACAAAGAAATTAAAAAAGATGTTTCTGTTTTTGAAAAAAGCATTTTGTGGAATGTAACAAAAGAAGATGTTGCCGCTATCAAAAAAGGAGATACAATCAAAGTCACCGGAATGGTAGAGACACAAGGTCTTGGTGAAAAGAAATTGACGGTAGATGCAAATGATATCGGACTTGGAGTAGATACCAAAGTATTTGCAACAATGACAGAACAAGATACCACTTTTGTGAAAGTGCTTGAGAAAGCTCCGTCTGTGGGATATCAAAGAGACTCTTTGAAATTTGCACAAACTGTTGTGGCTGTCAAAGGTGGAGAGCAATTGACAGTTACCCTTCCGGCAGGAATAGCTTGGAATGAAACCGAAATGAAAAAAGAAGATTCTTTGAAAAATGCAACAATTGTATCTTTGAAGAAAAATGTTTTGACAGTGAAAGCGAACAAAGGAGCAACACAAGTGTTTGTGAAACCGGATGTATTTGTACCGGAAGAAGCTGCGAAAGGTGATGTAGCAGTAGAATTCAGCTCTGCAGAAAGAAAAGCAACTGCAGTATTGGCAGTTGTAGAAGAATACCAAGTAACCATGACTGTAAAAAAAGGAATGAAGAAAGAGTTTGTAAATAAAAAACAAATTCCGGTAACTGTTGAGTTGAAGTCAAAAGGAGGAAAACTTCCTAAAACATCTTATGTGGACTTCAAATTAATCGGCGGAGTTGCTACTGTGGAAGCAGTTGGTGCAAAAGAAACCGGAGAGAAAGCTAAAATTACAAAAGAAGTAGAAAAATTTGCATTCCGTACCAATGATGCAGGAGATACAATGCAATTGAATCTTGTGGTAACACCAAATAAAGGCAGCAAATTAGTAACTTTAGAAGCAGAACTTAGAAATGCATCAGCAAAAGTTGATTTAATAGAAGAAGTTGAACCCGTTACTGTAAAGAATACAGTAAAAAACATTCAAGGCGGACAATTGAACGAAGAAGTTGGGGATGTAGTAATAGAAGAAGTTGAACCGAGAGCATTAGAAGCAGGAGAACTTTACGTTCTTAAAGTGAAAGACACCAAGTTAAATCCTGTACTATTCGGTGACAATGCGAAATTAGATGCGAAAAATGTTATCGTGAAAGATTTCGGTTTAACAAAAGGAGATGATGCGATTCAGTTTATGTTAGATCGTGCGTCTGTAGCTCCTAACAAAGGGTTGATTACAATTTCAGATTTGAAAATTTCTACACAAAGAACAATCGCGAACGGAAATTACAAAGCTGCATTATATAAAGTAGTGAAAGCAGACAAAGAAAAAGAAGAAATTGTATTGAATGACGGAAAACGTTATGGATTGGAAGAATTGGCATCATTTGAATTGTTCAGCATCGGAACAGAACAAATGAAGAAAGAAACTATCTTTACATTGGGCTCTAAAAAGTATACCGTAGAGGGAACAGAAAAAGAATTAGAAACTGCCGTATACACAAAAGAAGGATATACAATGTTGCCAATGAGAGTTGTTGCTGAAACAATCGGAGTAGATGTAGCTTGGGATAATACAACAAAAACAGCAACCTTTACAAAAGGAGATGTAGTTGTAAAAGTTGTTTCTGACAAAGCGGTATTGAACCGAAACGGTGTAGATATCAAAATGAATACAGTAAGTGAAAATGTAAAAGGCAGATTGTTCTTACCGTTGAGCTCCTTAGGAGATGCATTCGGTTTGGAACGCGGTCAAGGATATGATTGGATGCCTGAAACAAAACAAGTAGTGGTAAGATACTAATTTCATCATAAAGAAATGTTTGAGTGAGAGGAGAACATCCTCTCACTTTTTATAGTAATGTTTCAAGTAGCTTATGGAAAGAGATTCCCGTGGCAATAATAAAACAGAAATAGGATTTTGCAAAAAATGTATCATTACAAGAATATAATACGAAAACTCAATAGAATTACTTCATTATTTCCTGAAAAACGAAGTGTTTCAGACACTTAAAAAAGTTATGGATAGACTCTGTGAAGGTGTAAATAAACTGATTCATAAAACAATCAAAAGCATAATTTGTAGAGATTGGATTGATTCAATCATTTAATAGGGTTTTAGTATAAAAACAGATGAGAATGGCTATTTATTACAAATATTCCGTGTTTTTTTTATAAAATGGGGTATCATAGTACCTATCAGTGATATGTATTCAGAGAAGATATCAGTGTAAGAAAAATAGAAGAATTTTTAAGATACCATAATGATTTCAGGAGGGGATTGGCTTGAAAAAAAGATGTGTGGCAGTAACGTTGTTATTCAGTATGGCACTTACTTCGATAGGATTTGCACAAACGAAACAAGAGCCTAAGACGTTGAGCTATGAAAAAGCGATAGAACTGGCAATTCAAAATAGTTTGGAAATAAGACAAATAGATAGAAAACTGCAAAAGGTAGAGACGACAAACAAAGAGCTGGACAAAATGTCTAATCGACTGAGTTCTTCTCCAAATGATTATCCGGGAAAGGCTGAGCAGTGGAACAAATTAGTATACTCGTTGGAAAAAGAAGATAAGGAAAAGAGTTTGAATGAATTTAGTATCAGATATACCAAGCGTATGCTGGAGGATACTATTCGTAAGTTATTTCATTCCATTGAATCTTCCGTAACGGAAATGAAAGATTATGACAAGCAAATAGAATTAAAACAAAAAGAACTTCAAATTGCAAAAGTGAGATATTCTGTCGGAAAAATCAGTCGATATGACTATGATTTGTTGCAGACTTCTTTAGAGGGAATGAAACGCACGAAGGAACAAAAGAGACTGGAATTGCAAAAACAAAAATTAGAGTTGAACAAGTATTTGAGATTAAAAGACTTGGACGAATATACATTGCTTTCCATTCCGTATCAATATCAACCGATTTCGTTGACAGATGGACAATTGGATTCGCATGCATTGAGAGCCTCTCACGCCAATATGTCCATTGTTGCCAAGGAGAACGGAATCTCTTTACAACAGTTGCTGATTGATCAAAATCTTGTTTCAGGAAATCGAAAAATTCAGCAGGAAGATGTGTATATTGCAAACACGGAAAATCTCAAATTAAAGGAAGATATTCGCGAGGGAGTGAAACGAGAGTATTCCAACTTAAAATTGACGGAAGAAAAAATAGAGCTTTTGTTGCATAAAAAAGAGACGATGAAACAGGAAATCGAAAACGATGAAGTTCGTTTGAAATACGGAAAAATTTCAAAATTCAGTGTAGAACAAAAGAAAATGCAACTTAGTGAAATGGAGCGTCAGTATACAGAGTTGACAAAAGAGTATGAATTGGCAAAAATTCATTTTGAAAATTTGTATGTAAGCGGATCCAATCTATAGAATCAAAAAGAGGAGAAGTGCCGAAAAGTGCAGCAGAACTCAAGAACATTTTGTTTTTGGATTCTACTTAAAATAACATTTCAGGGCTTCTCTTTTTGATTGCCCGTCTTTATCTATGATTCATACGAAACACTATTTAATACTATTAGATATTAGAACTGACAGGTTGGATGCTTTGAACTATATGATTCTCCAAATTATTTTTCAGTAATTGTACATTCTCCATACCCGGTATTTTAAACGGAGAATGGTATAAAAATATAGACATAGTGTATGATTATGAAAAAAAGAGAATAGAATAGCATTAAAAAAGCAGAGTTTTATTATAATTTTAATCAATGATTGATTATGATACGGTTGTATATCGTGATGTTATTCAAGGCATGATTCATGTTTCAAGAAGCACTTTCTTATGATATAATATTGCCTATAATATATGAAAAAAAGTTCTGAAATTCTGAGTAACAGAGAATTGGAATAAAATAGATATTGTTGAAGACGGATAGACTATAGAGGAGGAACTAAGGGAATATGAAACATCAGCCGGAGGAAAATCAGTCTGTAGAAAATGTAAAGAACAGTGAATTAACGAAGAATCAAGAGTGTTCAAAGATAGAAGAAGCTGTAAAGTCGGATGAATTGGAGAGTTTTCAGGGATTCGAAGAAGATAAAGAGAGTTCCGGACAGATACAGGATACGGATACAGAAGAAAATATTTTGCAGAAACAAGATGAAAATTTGATAGATAGTTCTGTAGCAGAAGCTTTCGTCAGTGATAACATAGAGCAGAAGGTGAAGTTGCAAACAGAGGAAGAGGTTGCGGAGAAAAGTGATATAACCGAAGAAAAGGAATTGTCACAAGAGAAAGAAGACACAAATAAAAAACTTAGTTTTTCAGAGAGAAGAAAGAAAAGAAGAGAAAGGAAATTATTTGAAAGACAGCGCAAGGTCTATATTTTTTTGAAAACCGGAACGAATTGGTTGTCTTTTGTTCCGTTTATCATACTGATTGTGTGCTTGCCTTGGATTTCTTACATGGTATCTCCCGACAGTCTTTTGAAAATTGCTCCAAAATGGTCAGGTGCTGCACCGACGGATTATCTCTTGTATCAAAAATCTCTTTGGTTGTTGCTTATACTGCCGTTGTTTGTATTATTCGGACTGTTGTATCAAAGGAAGATGGAGAGAAAAAAAGACATCATTCTAACCTTGGCATTTTTGTTTTTGACAGGATATTCCGTTTTGGTGATTGTATCAGCCGTACTATCTCGATATACGGAGATTTCCTTTTGGGGAGCGGAAGAACAACGAGAAGGAATGTTTGTGCTGATAGGGTATGTGGTACTTTGTTTGACCGCTGTTTCACTCTATCGCAAGGAGAAGGACTATAAGGTGATTTTTTGGTCACTGTCTGTTTTGACAGGAATTTTGATATTGTTCTTAGTCGCAAATACAACGGAATATGATTTTTATAATTCTGTATTTTTACAAGGATGGAAACAAAGTTCCGCCTTTGACGAGATTTCTTCGGAAGTGTTTCAATCTATGGAATTATATGCTTTGACGTTACATTATACTGAGTTGGGGACATTGTGTTCGTTGTTGTTGCCGTTCTTTACCGTAATGGCAATTTTCGTAAAAGAAAAAAACGTGCGAGTTGTATCGATTGTGATGGCGGTTTGTTCTTGTATTCTGCTTTTTTTCAGTATGTCGAGAGCAGGAGTTGCAGGAGTGTTTGTTGCGTTTTCGGTATTGCTTGTGACATGTGTTCGAAAATGGCTGATACATTACAAACAGACACTCGGTGTAATAGCTGTGTTTATGGTGTTTTGTGCAGGAGCCGGCATTGCAACAAACGGAGAGATTTTTTCGAAAGGAATTGAGTTGAGACAGGATTTTTATAGCCTGTTTCAGAATCAGGAGAATTTTGATTATCATAAGGATATTCCTATCAAACAGGTTGCTATAGACGGAAAGAGACTGTTCTTCACAATGCAACAGGAAGTGTTGGAGCTGGACTACACAACGGGTGCAGTCAACTGTTTTGATAAAGAGGGACAGTTTGTTGAATTTCAAAAAGGAGAAGGAGTCCGTTATATGACGACGGATTCTCGTTTTGCAGATATTTCTTTTGCAACGGAAATCATCAAAACAATGGATAGAGAGAAAGAAGAAAAAAGAAAAGTTTTGAGACTATATTATCAGGACAAACAGATTTTTATTGTAAATTTGGCAGGATTGCCGCAAAAGGCATTTTTGGACACACAATACAAAAACTTGGATATCGTAGAAGCACCTTACTTTGGGTTTGAAGGAAAAGAAAAATCTGCAAACAACAGAGGTTATGTATGGTCAAGAACTATTCCGTTGTTAAGGGAAAGACTTTGGATAGGTTCCGGGGCGGGAAGTTTTTCAAAAGAGTTTCCGCAGGGAGATGTCTTGGCAAAATGGTATGTGTACGGAACGCCGAATATGACAATCAAGGAAGTGAACAACCGATATTTGCAAACGGGAGTAGAACATGGGCTGTTGGCATTGCTGATTTGGATTGTGGTACTTTTCTTCTATTTTGTAGACAGTTTTACACTTTATATTTTTAGAAAAGAATATAACGCCACCGAAATTTTCGGACTTGCAATCTTTGTAGCTTTGGTAGGATACAGCGTGAATACATTTTTTGTCAGCACGTCAATATCGGTAGCACCGTTGTTCTGGTGTTTGTTTGGATTCGGTATGGGAGCAAACTACTGGGTAAGAAGAATGCGAGAGCAAAAGATGTTCAAATAAGCACTATAGAAAAAATCTGACACCAAAACCTGATAAATTGTCATAAGTTTGAAGTTGAATCATGTTCCTCCAGCTTGTTCTTCTCAAAGTTAGGACAAAATTTTAAGCCATGAATCACAACTTGCAACGGTGATGGTAATGGGAACAAACAAGACATGGTATCAACGAATAACAGAATGAAAGAGAAAAGCACTCATTTTGATGTAATCTACAAAAGTTTAGATTAAAAATTCGACTTTTGAAAGGAATACAGCTTGAGTGCTTTTTGTTTATGCTTCGTTAAAGTTTTTAGAATCATCTTTCTCTTCCGAATCGATGCCGGCAATTGCTTTTCGATAGTAGTGAAAGATGTGTTTTTGAGCATTTTCTTCGAAATAACTCAGTAGAGAGTCATCATCATTGTTAGAAATCAATCTTTGTTGTAGAGAGTCGTTGTTCAAAAGAACATACAGTTTAGCAATAAAATCTCCATAATCATCCGGTGTGTACAGCAAGCCGTTCACTTCACTTTCAATCAAATCTACATGACCCTTGGTAGCAGAGGCAAGTACCGGAATAGAACATTCCAATGCGTGAACGATTCCGCGCGGCACACCTTCAATCAGAGAAGGAGAGAGATAAATATCACTGATGGCATAAAGTTCTGTCGCATCTTCTTTTTCTAAAAACAGCGTATTTTTGTAAATACCTTCCTTTTCGACAAGTTGTTTCATGGTTTTCAAGGTAGAACCTGTGCCGTTAAAAATCAATTTGAAATGAGGAAAATGTTCGATGATTGGAGCGATATTTTGAATTAAGAATTCATGATTTTTATCTTGTTCAAACACATTGTCATAGAGCGCAACAACATGGTTTTTTGTAAGTTGATACCGCTCTCTTAAAATATTTTTGTCTATTGCGGACACCTTGCTTTTGATAGATGGAACACCGAGCCCGTACAACTTGACAATGATGTCTTGAGAAAAACCGTATTTTTCTGCGATGTTAAAGTCTGTTTCACTGGACACAATCAACAAGTCTGTTGTTTTGCCTGCTTTTTTCTGTCTTTCAAAAGATTTTTTTTCGAGGATTCCGCCGGAACTTTCATAGAAAGGATACTCTGAAGAGAGATGGAACATTTTTGGACGTTCGAATTTTCTAAAAGAGGAACAACGGCCTGCCATCCTTGCTAAATATCCCGAAATATCCTCATAAGAAATGACAACGGTATAATCTTCTTCTCGATAGAGTTGGCGAACTTGTTTGATCATTTTTTGTTCTTTCAAAAAACTGCCTTCTGCAAAAAAATCAAAATCAATCACCTGATCTACAAAAGGGATATCGATACCGGTATCTTCTCCTAAAAGATGAACGATATAATGATTTTTTTTGAAAAATTCTAAATGTGAACTCAGTTTTTTGTTTATATTTGTTATGGATGAACCAACGAACAAAACTTTTTTCATAGGAATCCTCTTTTCTTATCACAATGGTATGATTTTATATTTGAAATATAATCATTTAGAATTATATCATATATTGATAGTGTTTTCTATAATCCTTTTTAATATAAAATCTCACCTTAAAACAGTAAGATTTTTTGACATAACTTTTTTGTAAGATTATAATGTAAGAACAAAACAGAACCGTCTGTTTCTACCGATATCCGTCACTTGCTTGCTGTTATAAACTTAAACTACCGTTCGTATTTTAATCTTCCGGTTACTTTATATCAAGCGTTTCAATTCGTTCAATGTTGAAGAAGATATTTATTTCATGTGTATGAATATGCAATCGGAGTTTAGTATCGAAATTGTTTATAAATCATGCAAACGGAACAAGGAAGCAAGTTTTATAACATAGGTGTTAACAAATAAGAACAAATGACTATTAAAATCCATTATTATAACTCTTCCTTATTTGAATTACCCAATATTGTCATTGTTTCAAGTTGTGATTCATGGTTTAAAGTTTTGTCCTAATTTTTAGAAGGAAAGAGGCTTAGGAATATGGTTCAGCTTTGAACATATAATAATTTTATGATGTTTGAATAGTAGCAATTCAATATCTATGAATAATAGTTCTAACTCATATGTTTTATCATTATCCGTCTTGCGCCACAGTGATATGTGAACAAATGAAAATACAGAGAAGAAAATCCTTGTTTCCGCAAGATAATTGTGATATAATGTGTTGTATTTTAGTGGATTGTGTATTCCGCTGGCAGATGAATGGCTAAGAATACAGTAGCTCAAATTATAGGAGGAAGAAAGACATGGAAATTTTAAAACAAATTGAACAAGAACAACTAAAAACAGACTTGCCTAATTTTGGTCCCGGGGACACTGTAAAAGTTCACTTGAGAGTAAAAGAAGGAAAAAGAGAAAGAATCCAAATTTTTGAAGGATTGGTAATCAAAAGACAAAATAGCGGAGTAAGAGAAACATTTACTGTAAGAAAAATTTCTTTCGGAGTCGGAGTTGAAAAAACTTTCCCGGTACATTCTCCGGTTATCGAAAAAATTGAAGTAACTCGTCGTGGTAAAGTTCGTCGTGCAAAAATCAACTATATCCGTAAGAGAGTTGGTAAGGCTGCGAAAGTAAAAGAAAAAAATATGCGATAAGATATGATGAAAAACAGAACGGAAACACCGTTCTGTTTTTTTGTATAAAGAAAACCACGCGATGGTCG
>ERZ773008.1036-NODE-1036-length-20012-cov-19.285965_pt1 | contig 20012 bp, 19 predicted proteins | sample MGYA00580664_ERZ773008 | MGnify/ENA primary metagenome ERZ773008 (study PRJEB29015, sample SAMEA2738016) | human oral metagenome | biome: human oral; feature: human-associated habitat; material: dental | place: China | collected 2048 ... | reverse complement strand
CTGTGATTAAAGTTGAGAAATTGAGTAAGAAAATAAAAGACAAGGAGATCTTGCGGAACATCTCCTTTGAAATCAACGATGGTGAGTGTGTCGCCTTGATTGGGCCTAATGGAGCAGGAAAGACAACCTTGATTGATTGCCTCTTGGGTGACAAGTTCATGAGTTCAGGTCAGATAGCCATTCAAGGATTTGCACCAACAGATCCTCGATTAAAGCAGCTTGTTTCTGTCTTGCCCCAAGAAAATGCAGTTGTCCAAAGCTTGAAGGTGAAAGAACTTCTATCATTTTTCAAGTCACTTTATCCCGACAGCCTTTCAAACAAAGAAATTGATGACTTGTTGAGATTTTCAGACAAGCAGAAAAATCAGCTAGCGGGCAAGTTATCTGGTGGGCAAAAACGCTTGTTCTCTTTCGTGTTGACTTTAATCGGTCGTCCGAAAATTCTATTTTTAGACGAGCCAACTGCTGCCATGGATACCTCGACACGTCAGCATTTTTGGGAAATTGTCAATCAGTTAAAGAAAAATGGTGTCACCATTGTCTACTCTTCTCACTATATCGAAGAGGTAGAACATACGGCTGACCGCATTTTGGTTCTCCACAAGGGTGAATTGATTCGCGATACGACACCTTATGCCATGCGTGGTGAAGAACAAGAAAAGCACTTTACGGTGCCTCTAACCTATCAGGATTTTGTTAGTACCTTGACTATGGTTCAAGAGATTGAAATCAAGCAAAATGCTCTTTCCTTCACCACCAAAGAAGCCAGCCAGGTATGGGAAGCCTTGCAAGAACAGGGCTGCACGATCGAAGAAATTGAAGTTCGCAACCGAACTCTCTTAGATAGTATCTTTGAAACGACTCAAGACTAAAGGAGATTGACGATGAAAAATATGACAAGTCTCATGAAAGTAGAAATCATTCTGATGAAACGGCAAGCCATCTACTACTTGCTATCCATCGGACTTCCAAGTGTATTTTACCTTATTTTCTCTGGTATGATGTCAGGATCAGACATTCCAGAAATCGCTCTTCAAGCCTATCTCTTTGCCATGACGCTCTTTAGTATCATGTCAAGTGCTTTTTTCAGTATCCCAAGCACACTCGAGTCTGATAAGACAAACAACTGGCAAAAATTGATTCAACATTCTCCCGTATCTATGGTAGAATATTATGTATCAAAACTGTTCAGCACTCTGCTAACTTTCTTGTTATCAGTTATAGTTGTCTTTTCAGTTGGTCATTTTGTCCGTGGAGTGACTCTGCCTTGGCTTGACTGGATGGTAATTGGTGCTATTTTGCTGATCGGAAGCGTGGTCTTTATCAGCATGGGGGTCTTGGTGAGCTTGCTACCCAGTGCTCAACTGATGACGGTTGTTGGAAATATTGCCTATATTGCTTTGGCTGTTCTAGGTGGACTGTGGTTCCCCTTGGATTCCTTCCCAGAATGGCTCCAATCTATTGGAAAGCTGACTCCAACCTATCAACTGATGCAGGTCGTCTCTACTTATTTGGAACACCATGAATTTAATATTCTTTCTGCCTTGGTTGTGCTAGGCTATACAGTTTTCTTTGGTGTACTGGTAATCCAGCTGAAAAAAAGGATTGAGGTAAAATAAATCTATGTTGGAAAAATTTAAAAACATTCATTATATGTTTCATATTTCAATTGTGTTTATCATCTTTCCTATAGCGGGTGTCATCGTTGGAGATTACCCGCTTTTAACCTTGCTATGGACCCTACTATTTGTACTTGCCTTCTATTCGGTTTTAATCAGTCAGAATCGCACCGTGCAGTGGCTAGCATGGTGGTCCATGCTTGTCTACATTTTTTATACATCTGTTTGGCTAAGTTCAGGTTTCACATGGTTTATCTTTTATTTATCCAATCTCCTTATTTATGAGCTGGATGAGATTTCTTTTCACTCTTGGCGTTTTGTCAGTTTTATTGTCCTGCAACCATTTATTCTGACCGGAATCTATATGGTCGATCAAGTTAGTCCCTGGCAGCTACTCTTTTTCTTGGTGACCTTTATCTTTTCCGATGCAATGACCTTTGGTCTCTATCGAATTCGGATAACAGAAGAGCTAAAAGAAGAAAAGATGAAACAAAATGCCAAGCTCAATCTTTTCTTGGCTGAAAACGAACGCAGTCGTATCGGTCAGGATCTTCATGACAGCCTAGGTCATACCTTTGCCATGTTGAGTGTGAAGACGGACCTTGCCCTCCAGCTTCTTCAAATGCAGGCCTATCCTCAAGTGGAAAAAGAGTTAAAAGAAATTCATCAGATTAGTAAAGAATCCATGAATGAAGTTCGTACAATTATCGAAAATCTTAAAACCAGAACCCTAGCTTCCGAATTTGCGACTGTTAAAAAAATGCTGGAAATTGCAGGAATTGAAACGGAAATCAATCACCAACTAGATACAGCTAGCCTAACTCAGGAATTAGAATCAACGGCCTCCATGATTTTGCTTGAGTTAGTGACCAACATCATCAAGCATGCTAAAGCATCGAAAGCTTACTTGAAATTAGAACGAACTGAGAAAGAACTCATCCTAACAGTGAGAGATGATGGCTGTGGCTTTGCTTCACTAAAAGGAGATGAACTCCATACCGTTCGAGACCGTGTCCTTCCTTTTTCAGGAGAAGTAAAGGTGATCAGTCAGAAACATCCGACTGAAGTGCAGGTTCGGCTACCTTATAAGGAGAGAAATTAAGATGAAATTACTTGTTGCAGAAGATCAAAGTATGTTGCGAGATGCTATGTGCCAGTTGCTTACCTTTCAACCAGATGTATATTCTGTCCTACAAGCCAAGGATGGCCAAGAAGCCATCCAACTCTTAGAAAAGGAGCCCGTAGATATCGCCATTCTTGACGTAGAAATGCCTGTTAAGACAGGCCTCGAAGTCTTGGAGTGGATACGAGCAGAAAAGCTAGAAACAAAGGTGGTTGTAGTAACGACCTTCAAACGCCCCGGATATTTTGAACGTGCGATCAAGGCAGGAGTGGATGCTTATGTCTTAAAAGAAAGGAGCATTGCAGATCTCATGCAAACCTTGCACACTGTTCTTGAAGGACGCAAGGAGTATTCGCCTGAATTGATGGAAGTGGTGATGACGCACCCCAATCCGTTAACAGAGCAAGAAATCGCTGTTTTAAAGGGAATCGCTCAGGGTTTGTCTAACCAAGAAATCGCGGATCAGCTTTATCTATCAAATGGAACCGTCCGAAACTATGTCACCAATATTTTTTCGAAACTAGATGCTGGTAATCGAACAGAGGCAGCCAACATCGCAAAAGAATCTGGTTGGCTTTGATAAGAAGGGTTAAAAAATTCCGAAATGACAACTTGAATCAAAGGGAAACCATACTAGAAAGGAGGAGGCAAATTGCCTCCTTTTCTGGTTTAGAAAAGCGGTGAAAGCTAGTGTCAAAGAGTTAAAAGATCAGAATAAAAATGAAAAATATCTTGACAATGAAGGAAAAATTGTGTTACAATAATAGACGGTACTTTTTACTTTTGGTCTCTCAAAAGTGTACAGGGACGTGCTGACAAATGTTGCAAAAGTACACACAGATGGTAGCTGTCACCAAGTGTATCATCACCAAAAATAAAAAAACACAGGAGAATGTAGATGCCTACAATTAACCAATTGGTTCGCAAACCGCGTAAATCAAAAGTAGAAAAATCTAAATCACCAGCTTTGAACGTTGGTTACAACAGTCATAAAAAAGTTCAAACAAACGTTTCTTCACCACAAAAACGTGGTGTTGCAACTCGTGTTGGAACAATGACACCTAAAAAACCTAACTCTGCCCTTCGTAAATTCGCTCGTGTACGTTTGAGCAACCTTATCGAAGTTACTGCCTACATCCCAGGTATCGGACACAACTTGCAAGAGCACAGCGTGGTGCTTCTTCGTGGTGGACGTGTAAAAGACCTTCCAGGGGTACGTTACCATATCGTCCGTGGTGCACTTGATACTGCAGGTGTTAACGATCGTAAACAAGGCCGTTCTAAATACGGTACTAAACGTCCAAAAGCATAAGGAAAGGGGATAAAGAGAAATGAGTCGTAAAAATAGAGCTCCAAAACGTGACGTATTGCCAGATCCGCTTTACAATTCACAACTAGTTACTCGTCTTATCAACCGCGTTATGCTTGATGGTAAACGTGGTACAGCTGCTTCAATCGTTTACGGTGCTTTTGAGCAAATCAAAGAAGCTACTGGTAACGATGCACTTGAAGTATTTGAAACAGCTATGGAAAACATCATGCCTGTACTTGAAGTACGTGCACGTCGTGTTGGTGGTTCTAACTACCAAGTCCCAGTTGAAGTTCGTCCAGAACGTCGTACAACACTTGGACTTCGTTGGTTGGTAACAATCGCTCGCCTTCGTGGTGAACACACAATGCAAGACCGTCTTGCAAAAGAAATCTTGGATGCAGCGAACAACACTGGTGCAGCAGTTAAGAAACGTGAAGACACTCACCGTATGGCTGAAGCTAACCGTGCCTTCGCACACTTCCGTTGGTAAGAATAAGATACTACGAGCTTTTAGCTCGAGTATCATTCAACTTACCATTTCGTAAGTTGAAACCAACAAAAAAACAAGATAAACATTTAGAACGGGTAGGTCCTGCCTATCCGTTTTTTCTAAATAATGTTATAATAGATTGTAAAATAAAAAATAGGAGAAACTAACCTAGGATCTGGGCAGGTAAAACTGTTGTCGGCGGTGCCTTCCGCAATGACGGTGTGCACTACTTCGCCAAGTTCGCGGGTAATGAACACCATTGATTGCTGACGTCCATGCGGTCTCGCAGTATTTGCGGCAGATCTTTGTGAAGCAAAAAATCTACCTCATTGGGGAATCATGGGGGAGTGCATTGGGCATAATGGTGGCACAACGATATCCGCAGGATTATGCGGCTTTTATCGGCAGTGGGCAAATAGTCGATTTTGTGCAAACTGAAAAGATCGATTACGACCTGGCGTTGCGTATCACGCGAGAACGCGGCGATCAGAAAATGGTGGACAAGCTGGTCGCGCAGGGGGAGCCGCCATATTATGCCGACAGCATTATTCTTGACACCATCCGCTACCTGCAGTATCTCGACGGTGAAGTTGCGGCGCGGGGCCAGGTGCATGCCCCAAAATCTAGCCTGTATGCCTCAATACTCGCACCGGAATATGGGCTAGTAGATAAATATAATTGGATAACTGGGCTATTCCGAACCTTTGACCAGGTGTTTCCTCAGCTCTATGGCGTGAATTTCCGGGAGTCCGCCACCACGCTCAAGGTACCCTGTTATTTCCTCATTGGGCGTCATGATCTTAACGCACCCACGCAGTTGACCGAGGAATACGACAACCTACTTTCCGCACCGAAAAAGGAGTTGCTCTGGTTCGAACACAGCGGACATGCACCATGGAATACCGAGGCCGACCGTTACACCCAAGAGGTCAGGTGCATCGTGGCGGATAATCCCTGATTGACGTCATGTCTGTGTACCAACCCCGCAAGGTTCCAAATCGACAACCGGATCTACAGTGGCGAACCGGAAAAGGTTTTCCCGATCAAGCGTAACAATAGGGTTATCAAAATCATCATTCATCTATGTGGCAAGAAATGGTTCCTTCGAGTTCGGCAGTCGACAATGAGGACACGAATCTGATTAGTCACGTCACATATTCTCCGTCCGGGGCAGAGAAACATCCAGGTAAAACCCTGTGTCAGTGGGGCCGGCGGTCATAGTGCCACCCAGCTGCGTGGCCCGTTTCCGTAACGATCGAAGCCCATAACCGTTCTCGGTGCTGCTAGCCTTGACAGGCACCAATGCATGTTCCTTATCCGAATAATCCTCCACCGTCAGCGTGATGGAATCCTCATTGACCCGCAGATGAAAGTGGATCATCGTGGGCTGACCATGCCGGAGCGCATTCGACACACCCTCCCGCACCGCAATCTGGAATAGTTCCCCCTGTGCCGCCGCCAGCGCATAATTATCTTCTGGTTTATCAATCTGAAACTCTAGGCCAGTGCTCGAAAACGTTTGCGATAGCGACTGCATGGCTGCCACAAGCTGGTCGCTGGTGTGCGGCGTGGGGGTCTCCGGCGGGTCGAGTGCCCGCACCCACCGTCGCAGATCAACCAGTGCTTGCTTTGCGACGGCCTGGGCGTTGTGTACCTCGGACCATGCCGCCTGCTCGCTTGTCGACTTCAGCGCCTGTGCCACGTCGAGGGCCACAATGGTGGTGACTAATTGCTGGCCCAGGCCGTCGTGAAGCATGCGTGCCGACTCGGCCTGCTCCATGCTCACCGCCGCCTCTACCGCATATCGGCGTTCTTTCTCGGCGCTTTTCTCCAGCGCGGTGAGAAGCCAAGCAAATGAGAAGTGAACGATGACTATTGTCTCTAGGAATAAAATATAATGAATATCGTCACGTTGGTATTGGCCTGCTAACGATCGGGGAAGTGCCATGAGGACCATGAGGATTCCTGCGATGCCCATGCATTGCCGCATACCAAATGCCTGCTGAATAACCCAGAACACAATCGCTAATGTCGCAGTCGAGTAAGAACCGCCTATTATAAATAACACAAAACTGGTGGCTGCTACTGCGCTAGCTAGACATTTGTCATCGGGATTTCTTGTCCATCGTTTGATGAGGACCACATCAATAATGGTGGCGATAACTGCCACAACCATGAGGAAAATTGTTTGAGGATTAAGTTCATAGCAAAATATCGTGTCGCAGAACGTGATGAAGATGGATCCCAGGGCGAAGGCAATGAAATAAAAGTGGAGGGGGCGGCCGGCTATAGTCATGATCCCAGGTTAATGAGGAATATCATGGGAAAACATGACAACAGTCATGACTTCATGACGAACAGCACAAATTACCCCCTTCTGCGTGTCATAACCATTTCATGACGATTCACACTGGTTATTCCCGGCGTTTTGTTCGATCATAGTATTGATGGAGTTCTTCGGTAATCCTGTTTCGCAGTATTGCTGCTCCATGTTGTCAACCTAAGCTATCGCTATAAGGTGCGCCAATGAAAGTTCTCCCTATTATTCTGCGTGTTGTCATTGCGGCGGTGCTCATGTTTGCCGCCTCGTTTTCCGGGATGCTGACGCAGCTTATCCCCGGTTATGAGAGCATTCTTGCCGGTACGGTAGTGGGACGCAACACCACCGGCTTGCTGTTGGCATGCGGCGCAATGCTCATGCAATTCGCCTGTGCCACCGCCGTCGCCTACGTGGGGGTGCGGCTTTTGACCCGCTACCTGGATCATCAGCCGCCCGCCATGCTGAAACTACAGCCCACAAAAGCCGGCATGCTTTGGTTTGCCGCCATGATCGGGGTGGCGATGGTCATATTGCTCATTGCGGGTGGGGTCACCATATTATTAGGCACCACCGGTGAGCCCCTTGCCCAACACGGCGACCAGTGGTGGGTTACCCTGATCGCTGTGTTAGGCATGGCCTTCCTACTGCAAGGCATCCCCGAAGAACTCGTGTGGCGTGGCTGGCTCCTGCCCTCACTGGGGGCAAAAACAACCATGCGCTGGTCCGTGGGCCTGAGCGTGATCGTGTTCGGCACCCTCCACCTCACGTCGAACGGCGGGCAAAGCAACGCCATCGAACACGTCATCTACCTGGCCATGCCGCTCGGGTTCGCCTACGCCGCCGCCATGGCCAGGCTCGCCGCTGACTCCACCTGGGCCGCCATTGGGGTGCACGGTGGATATCACACCGCCATGCTGCTTGCCAACGTGCTCCCCATCAATAACTCACCAACCCTGTGGGTGCTGATCGGCGCGCTGTGGTTTGCTGTTGGCCTCGCTATTCGAGCCTGGCAACGCCCGTTCGCACCAGCGCAATCTGATCCCCAAGAATCTGCGCCTGCGTGAGATCGCCCGTCTGAAGATACGCATCTACTGACTGCATTGCCGACCCCGTGAGCTCCCGCCAATAGGATGCCGATATTGGTTGGTTATAGGCCGCGGCCTCGGCAAAGACCGATTGCATCGACCCCAACACCTGTCGGTGCAGCGGGGACAGCTTGTCCTGGTCAATATAAAACACCGGCACGTTCGTGTCATCAACCCGTGAGGATGAAAGCCATATCGGAAATAACCCCGAGATCGCGCTAAGAAGGTACCACGCCTTGGTCACTGCAATCAGGACCGCTATCAGTGTGAAAAGCAGCAGCGTAAGAGTCACCTGGAGCGCCATGGTGCTTCGCTTCTGCGGAAACCTATTCCGCTCGGCACCTATTTTCTGTAGGAACTCCTTCCTGTCTTTACACACCCACGCCGACTTTCCCGACGCCAGCAGTCCTATCGAATCCGCGGCCAGCGGCACCAACGCCTTGCTCTGCTCCGGTGGGGTTTCAAAAAGCGCTGACAAGAATTCGCTATGATCTGGCTGGTTAGCCAGCACCCAATCGCTGAAATCCGCCACCGATACAATCGGCTTTCCATAATCGGCGGCCCGCCGCACCTTGGCCGTCGTCAAGCTGTCTGCCACTACCGCGTCACAGCCGGTTTGCGACACCGCGGTCTTATACACCAACCCCACCTCACCGCACAGCGCGCGTAACTTCTCCCCCTGCGGCACCAATTCGTTATTCACTGTGATCCGGCCACTAAATGCCACCCGCGCCCCGGGCCGTAACACCTCACCACCAGATTGATAAGAAACCATGATTCCTCTCCTTGATGATTATTAAAGATTATTTTATGCATGGCTGATTATTTTTAAATCTGCCACATAAGGAAGACACGTTAATGGCGCTAGCAACCCTCTTATCGCAATAGCAAAATTCCTACTGTAATGAGGGGGAAGGTGCTTCTACCATTTACGATAATCGCAACGATGGTCAGACGGGGGTAATTTTGGGGTTATATAAGGGGGCGATGTTATCCATTTATCTATCGTTATAAAACTCCATACACTGCACATATAGATATGGCGGGGAAAAGATGAAGGAATTTTCATCGTGTCCACATGTTCTACTAATTAGCGATTACTAAGATTAATCACCGAATCGTTATGGCAAGATTTCGATTTTACCTCCGCAAACCAGTGCGGATGAGTGCAAGCAAAACATTAGTAGATAAAACAGAAAAGGCTGGTTATGGCCCTATATGGCTTATTGACTGTCGCAGCGTTGGCACTTATGGGATATGCGGTGACACCCCGGGGGCGGTCAGTTTTCTTCCGGAGATTCGCCGGGGGGACACAATTGCAAATGGCATACCTTATGGTGTTTACCATTATCATCATCGCCCTCGTTGCCCTGATAGTCATCCGTCATGCCACTCTCGCGGAAGAAGTCGCCGTTTTTGCGGCTTTAGCAGCGTGTTTTGCTCTCATTGTCGCGCTATTGCGGAACCGGATTGCCTCCCCGCCGAAAACTGCCACCCCCTACACTGTTCTCACCGTCGGTGCCCACCCCGACGATCTAGAAATCGCCTGCGGGGGTACTCTTGCTCGCCTCGCCGATGAGGGGCATAAAATTCACGCCATCGTCATGAGTGACGGATGCGCAGGGGGTGATAATAGCGTGCGCCCCACCGAAGCCCGGAACGGCGCCGCTACCATGGGGCTGGAAAAAATCGAGATTCATTCCCTCACCGACACTCGGTTAGAGGACCACAACATGGAAATGGTGGACATTATTGAAGCAAAGATCAACGAACTCAAGCCCGACCTGATCCTGACTCACTCCAGTCACGACCAACACCAAGACCACAAGGCCGTGCACTTCGCCGTGCTGCGGGCCGCCCGTAAACAACCGTCAATTTTGTGTTTTGAATCCCCCTCCGTGACCAGCGAATTCAACCCACAACTCTTCATTGACATTACTAACTACATTGACATTAAAATCCATGCCGTCCAAGACCACCGCGACCAGGCCGGTAAACGCTACCTCCGGTGGGATCGGCTCAAAGGCATGGCCAATTTCCGCGGCGCCCAGGGGAAACTGGAACTCGCCGAAGGATTCGAAATCGTCCGTCTCAAAGACTCCATCGCAGGATTGAAATAACCATATGAACATTCTCATCACCGGTGTCGGCGGCCCCGCCGGCCGTGCTCTCGTCAGCCAACTTGCCACCACCAGCCATAATGTTGTGGGCGTGGACATGCAGGAAGTTGCGCTCGCCGACATTGATTCTTTCGAACTGGTGCCCGCCGCCAACGATCCCGACATGATTAACCAACTTGCCGCACTGGTCGACCATTACGACGTGGATCTACTCATCCCCACCGTTGCCGACGAGCTTCCCATGGTGGCAAAAGCATCCCAACTGGGTCAGCTAAGTAACGCCCAGGTCGTCATTTCTCCCCTAGAAGCGGTGGAAAAATGCTTCGATAAGCTGCTGACCATGCGGGCGCTGCGGGAGGCCGGTGTTTCGGTGCCTCCCTTCGGCCTGCCCAGCGATTTCACCTCCTCATACGATGTGTTCGAACAGCTCGGCGGTGCCATTATCACCAAACCGCGGGTGGCTCGTGGCGGTCGTGGCTTCGCCATTCATACCAGCCCCGAAAAATTCCAGCTCGAATCGTACGACGACTCCTACATCATTCAGGCATTCGCCCCCGGAGAAGAATTCGCCCCCATGGTGTACATCGGCGACCAACCCGGCAACGAAACCGTTTCCATCGTTGCGAAAACCCAGGAAGAATTCTGCGAAACCGCCGCCCCCATCGTCCGCTCCGTCGACACCGCTAACGCCCTCGACGTGGCACTACTCGCCGTCAAGGCCTGCCACGCCCTGAAGCTGAAAGGTCCCATTGATTTGGATGTGCGTCGCATGGCTGACGGTCACCCGGTTGTGTTAGAAGTGAACGCCCGATTTGGTGCCAATAGCTCCCTTGCACCAGAATTATTGGCAGAAGTTCTTAAGTCAGCCGCATAAAAAAATAAGGAAACACCCATGTCTGCGCTAGCAGTCGTTGTTCTCATTGGGCTCAGCACACTCATTTTTTGGGTGGGCATGATTAAGCTCCTTTTCATACCCCTGTCCCTCTATTTTGAGATCCGCCAAACCTGGCGCAACCATCGAAAAGTAAAAACTGCCCTGGACGATGAGCCCCTCGTGAGTATCATCGTCCCCGGCTATAACGAGGAAAAAGTGCTGGGTGCCTGCATCAGCTCTATTCTGGCCAGCAGCTACCAGCACTTCGAACTCATCATGGTCAATGATGGGTCCACCGACAGCACCGCCAAGGTGATGCGGGACCTCGCCGAGGCCAATCCCTACACCGTGATCTTTGTCGACCAACAAAACTCCGGCAAGGGGGCTGCGCTGAACACCGGTACCGCCTACGCCAATGGTGAGTTCATCATGTACGTGGATTCCGATGGGGTCTTTGGCAGGGACACCATTCGGCAGATGCTCAAGGCCTTTGATAGCCCCAAAGTGGGGGCAGTCAGTGGTGATGATCGGCCGGTGAATCTCGACCGGGTGCAGACCACTCTTCTTGCACTCATTTCTCATGTGGGCACTGGGTTTATTCGCCGGGCGCTTGCCGTCGTGAATTGCCTGCCCGTGGTCTCTGGGAATAATGGCCTGTTCCGGCTCAAGGCGCTCAAGGCCACCGGGCCACTGCGCACCGACACGCTGGGAGAGGACCTGGAGCTGACCTGGCGAATTCACCGTGCCGGCTACCGGGTGAACTTTGCCCCGCAGGCCGTCGTGTATGCCGAATCACCGTCCACGTTGAAGGGGCTGTGGCGGCAGCGGGTGCGGTGGGCACGGGGGATGCTGCAGGCCACCCGGATTCATAAGAATATGATTTGTAATCCCCATTATGGGGCATTCGGAGCATATTTGCTGTTTAACCTGCTCAGCATGATTATTGTGCCGGTCGCGCAGATCTTTGTGCTGCTGGGTATGCCTATCGTTATTATTAACGACCCCGACGCGCTTCCCACAACTGCGTTAGGATGGGTGGGGTTCCTCGGGTTGGCACTAGCGCTTGTTATTTTGATATATTCAATCGCACTAAACCGGGCCTGGGGAGATTTACGCCACATATGGGTCTTTCCCCTTTGGCCCATATACTCCACACTGGTTGGTTTCACGCTTGGTTGGGCCATTATCTTGGAAGTGAAGGGGGCGGAAAAGAATTGGAACAAACTGGAGCGTACCGGCACCATTAGTGTGAGTGGCCTCAGTGTCGATAAGCAAGAAGCGAGTCCAGCATGAAACGCAGAACATTTTTAAAACTTTCATCCTTGTCATCTATCCTGTCGTTCCTACCGTTTGGGTCTTCCTCCTGCGGAAAGGGTTACGAGTTGCGGAAACTCAAAAATTCACCGCTGCCGGAAGAACGCAGCGTGAACTTTGGTTTCGAGGATGTTTCCAATCCTCATTACGACTGGAAGGCCATGTCGCAGCGGCTTTCCAACGTCAATGCCACCGCCGCCTCCATCTGTGTGGGGCGGATCGAATGGGTGTGTTTTGACTGGGAGGGGCACCCAGATACTCAGGCCTCTATTAACGGGGCCGACTGGGTGCAGGATGCCATTGATGCGCTGAGGCCGCTCACTATTAACCTCACCATTGATACTTTAGTACCCAATACGATCCATAAAAACCCCGAACTAGCTGGGGTTGATCCCGGGGGAGAGCGTTCCGATAAGTTCGCCTCGGTGACCGCTATCCGCGATGGAGCGGTGGGGGATGGGATTGTGGAGTTGGCGAAAACCATTTCGCACCGCTACAACCCCGACAGTATTTCCCTGACCGAGCTCATGTTCGACAATTACACGTTTGGGGAGGATGACCTGGCTTCGTATAAGAAGTTCTCCGGGGCATCCGACTGGCCGCGGAAAGACGGTGAGATCAATACTCGGGATCCTAAGCTGGGGGAATGGCGTTCCGAGGCGTTGCAGCACCTACTCGACCGCATTAAAGGGGTCATCCCCAGCAATGTTGCTCTGGATATGGATGTGCGGGCTCCCTGGAACGATCCGGGGGCGGATCGGGCCATGTCCGGCCACGATTATGACCTGCTGCTCACCGAGGCCAGCCGCATTGCCGTGTGGAACTATAACGGCATGGAGCCCAGCGTGCAGCCAGATTATTCCGAGAAGCTGGCGGAGAGCTTTAACCGACGGTTTGGGGATAACCGTTACGTGCTGTCGACGGGCCTGTGGGCGGAGGATGAGGCCAATACTATCTCTGCCGATGATATGGCCCTTAACCTGCGGTATTCTGCCAAGGGTGGTGCGTCGGCGGTGTCGGTCACCCCGGCATCACGGATGAGCGACGAGCATTGGAAGATGCTGGAGTCTGCTTGGAAGGGCTGATAATAGCCTGGTGGCAAACTTCGTAGAATGGCCGGTGTGGCAGTACCACCGGCTGTTTTTTATCGCCTATCGACGGATTTCCACCCCATAAGAGGGTAATTTGGCGAAAAATTAACATGATAATTGCCCACAACTATAGTGAAAAGGGGCCAAATTCTTGCCAAGAGACGTCTGAACTAAATCGTCTGATCTTAAGCAAATCCCAAAAAAGTCTCATGTGAGTACGGTGAATAATGTCCGATTGGTTGGTTCGGGATTAATTTGTTTTACCCCGGATAAGTCCATAAGGGGGTGGGTAATTCTGTGAGATACCACAAAAAACTGGTCATAGTTGTGTGGGTGGGGTGGGTGACTTATTACAATCGGAACCATTCGGGTCCGCACAGTATTGAAGGAATAACATGCCAGAGTACATTAACCTCAACCCGGTTATCCGTGAGATCAGCGACGTGCAGAATAATATTCTTCTGCTCAACGGCAAAATGGACACCATGGGTGCGCAGGTTGGTGCGGTCACCCAAGACCTCAACATCACCCGCCAGAAGCTGCAAGAACTAGCGGAGGCTTTCGAAAAATTCTCGCGGCAGGCCGAGCGTATCGCCGTCGTGCAGCGCGCCGAAACCCAGCTCGGCAATCTCAAAAGTGAACTCGACCGGGTTTATGGGCACTACGCGCTCGTCCGCCGCACCAGCGTGGGCGTGCTCCAGGCCTTCGACGTGGGAAACGTCACCAACGATGTGGTGGCGCAGGTGTCCGAAGAGCTCATGATCCAAAGCCCTAGATATTGGCTGGCGCCCGCGCTCGTGGGGTTGGCCGCCTGGTCCCGGGACGACAAGGCGATCTGCGAAAAGTCCGTGCAAGAGGCCTTTACCCGCGATGCGGCAAAAACCTCCCTCTTCTTTGCGCTCATCTTACGACGCGTCAACCGCCACGATGAGGCCTACACCTGGCTCAAGCACTACCTTATGAACTGTGATGCCACCAAGCTCACCCGCGAATTCGCCGTCATTCTTGAGGCCACCGCCCGCGGCGCCTTCGGAACCCAGGCGGAACAACTGCTCACCAACCAGCTGGGGGAGTGGGACGCCGAACTGCGGCAAAACGCCCAGCTGCGGACCGCCCAAGTGACGGCATGGGTGGAAGAAATCGCCAGCAACAGGGAACAGCTTGTTGTTGACGACTACGAGAATCTGCGCAAGCTCAGTCCCGACTTTGATCGCATGCGATCACTGCTGGAATCCGCTACCGCCCTGGGGGTGACCGCGAAAAAATACGAAGAAATCCGCGACCGGCTCGATGCCCCTGTCGGCAAGATCGAAGACCTGCTCGACGACCTGTTGGAGAAGCTTCACGGAATACGATGCGGAAGAACTACCGCTGCGTCGCAAAGCTGCTTATGCCGAAGCCGTCATTGAATCCAACGGCGACTTGGCGCAGGCGCAGGTCAAGACCGACAAATACGTGCGGGCGCTAGCGAACACTGTCGACGCCGTAAGCCTGCAAACCCAAGCCGCCATTACCCCCGAACGATTGGGTGTTTCCATCAGCACCCAACGCACCGCCATCGGCAACGGCCTCGACAACGTGCGCGCCGCTATCGACGAATACACCAGCCGCTACCGGCGGGGTTTCCTCCCCGCCGCCACCATCATCCTAGATGGCACCCACTCCGGCTACGCCTCCCAATTCGGGTTCGTCGAATTCCGGTGCGCCACCAACGAAGATGAGCAAGCCGTCCGCCAGCGGCTCGGCGAATACTGGGAAACCCTCTTCACGCCGCACATCAACCAGGCAACCTTCCAACAGTCGGACATGATTATGCCGATCATGGTTGGTGTCATCACCTCTATGGCGTTCCTCTTCGGCATGAAACTTCTCGGCCTGCTCATGGTGGTGTTGGTGGTCATTGCCGTGGCGTTTTATATCCACCGGAAGAAAACCCTGGCGGAACGCAATGTTGCCGAATTGCATGTGGCGAAAGAGCAGGCCATCCAAATCTCGAATAACATTATTACGGAAGCCCGCGCGGAATTCACCGACCTCATGCTGGAATTCGAAGACCGGGACGCCGAGCAGGCGGAACTCAACCGGGTATTCGCCACCTGGCCATCATCCCGCACCACCAATGCTCTTCACTCTTCCACGACCCATAATGAGGCGCGTTAACATGACCCAACCACCAGAATCCCACCTGCCCGAACAGTCGAACCAACCCCCGGCGAGAATCAACCCATACGCAGCTGCGCCGGCACCAATGCCGCAGGCCGGGCCGCCGGCAACCCAACAACCCGCCCAAACACCAGGCCAAGTCCTGCCCACAATCCGCCGGGAGCGGCGCCGACCCCGATTCACCACACCCCCGCCACCCGAAAACCAACAACCCCGCGAAACCACCGTACTCGACCGCATGAGCCTGCTCGGCGAACTTCACGACGACAACCCCCAACCAGCCTTCGGACGCAACCGCAATATCGCCGGCAGCCTCCCCGACTGGTCACCCCAACCACCAGGGGAAATCCTCATCAACCGGAGGCGGCCCTAACCATGGCAAATGCGTACGAAACCTGGGCCCGGGCCCTCCGCAGCTGGGCCACCGACCCCACCGTCACCCTCGACGGCCTCCCAACCATCACCGCGGAATCCTTCAACCCCACCGTGCACCGCCGCCTGCTCAAACACATCGAACGGGCCCTAAGCATTGCCGATAACCGCTGGTCTGAAACCCTTACCAACCTCCCCGCCACCGCCGACTACCACGAATTCGAACGCTGGTGGCTCACGACCCGAAACACCCTGGCCCGCCGCATGCACCTCTGCAACCACCCAGGTCTCCCCGACGAGATACGGTCAACCCTGCTGAGCGACGCCCAAACCCGCATCGGCAATTGGCAACACCACATCGAAAGCATCCTCCGCCGCAGCTCCGTCACCGGGGAACTCCCCACCGCAACCGAACAGCGCATCTACGACCTTGTCCGCAGCACCCCACTCACCGCTGTTCTCGACCCCACGGCACCGCGACCCGCCTCACCCACGCACTCGAACAATCATAATCATGCCCAACTATCTCGAAACCACCGAAATCATCACCCGCTACCTCAAAGCCCGCGTCCCCCTCATCGTCGTGAAATCCACTGAGCCGGTCCGGGTCTTCAGCATCCTCCGCACCATCAGCACCAATATTCCCTCCCTCCCCTTCTTCTACTACTCCGCCGCCGACGGCCTCCGGGAACTCGCCTCCAACCAGCTCGTCCTCGAAGACCAATCCCTCGCCGCCGCCCTCGACCAGGCAAAAACCATGTTCAAAGCCCGGCGGAACGTGAACTTCATCTTCACCGAAATCGACCACCTCGACTCCGACACCCCCACCGCCCGACACTTCTGCCAAATGGTGCGCATCGCCGAAGAATACCAAGGCGCAATCATCCTCCTCGCCGACAAACCCGTCTGGTCCGGCCTCGCCCGGCTCGGCATGTCCGTCACCCTCGACCTCCCCACCACTGAAGAAATATTCGAACTGGTGTCCGGCATGATGAAGGGGCATTCCACCGCCATCCCCGTCGAATGGGCGGAATCCGACATGCGGGCCGCCGCCGAAATCCTCACCGGCATCACCGAAGCCGAAGTCGTCAACGTCCTAGCCACCATGCTTGTCAAAGGCGCAATCCGCGCCGAAGACCTCGCCGAACTCTCCCGATTCAAAGACTCCATCTTCGGCGAACTCACCGGCATCGAACGCATCCGGCTCGACGACAACTACCACGTGGGCGGACTCGACAACCTCAACGCCTGGTTGAAAAAACGCAAAGCCCTCATGAAAACCGACCTCTCCGGCACCAGACTCCACCCACCCAAAGGCATCCTCCTGTGCGGCGTCCCCGGCTGCGGTAAATCCCTCTCTGCAAAAAACATTGCCGTCCAATGGGAACTCCCACTCTACCGGCTCGACATGGGCGCCATCCTGGGCATGTACGTCGGCGAATCCGAACAAAATCTCCGCGAAGCCCTCGAAACCGCCGAACGCATGGCACCCTGTGTGCTCTGGATCGACGAAATCGAAAAAGGCCTCGCCACCGGCTCCGGTGACAGCTCCGTCACGAAACGCCTCATCGGCCAATTCCTCTTCTGGCTCCAAGAATCCCAAGCCAAAGTCTTCATCGTCGCCACCGCCAACGACGTCTCCACCCTCCCACCAGAACTACTTCGCAAAGGCCGCTTCGACGAAATCTTCTTCGTCGACCTCCCCACCGAAACTGAACGCACCGACATCATCGACCTATGCTTCTGGAAATACACCAACCACGCCATCCCCAGCCACCTCGTTGCGGAACTTGCCGAAGTCTCCGAAGGATTCGCCGGCTCCGACATTGACGCCGTGGTCCACGACATTGGTTCGGAAATGCTCTTCAATAACACCACCGAACTGCCCCCATCCGACTATATTCGCAGCCAATTCCGCAACGTTGTTCCCTTCAGCCAAACCAACCCGGAAGAACTCGCCGCCATCCGCGATTGGGGTCGCCACCGGGCGGTACCCGCCGGCCGCACCATCGCCGACTCGCCCGACAACAACTCCGTCTTCGCCGGCCGCACCATCGTCCTCTAACCCACAATCATTGCGTGCAATTTTCTACCCGTTTGCGTTTCCGCCGATGGGTGGAATCCGCAACATACGGCTCAAACTCTACCCGGGGCGGCACAAACCCCAACCGCTCCGCCAACCCATCCAGCTCGGCCCGCACCCGATCCAGCACCTCACCCACCAGCGGCGCCACAAACACCACCAGCCGATCATCCGAATGCCGCTCCACCCGAAACTCCGAAACCCCAGGCACATACAAAAAACACCGCTCCACCATGTCCGGAAACACCGAAACCTGACCATCACCTCCTACGGCTGGAAACGAAAACACATCATCCTCCCGCCCCGCAATCTTCGCCACAACCGTCGTCGCCTGGCCACACCCACATACCTGATTCGCCGCCAACGTCAACACGTCGTTAAGCCGATAACGCACAATCGGCTGCGACCGCCGTCGAAAATCAGTAATAATCGGCACAAACCGGGAATCGTCCACAAACTCCTTCTCAAAATAACAAATATCCTCATTCAAATGCACCGACCCAAACGGGCACGTATACCCCAAAAACCCCTCAGTGCACTGGTACGCCTGAAAAATCACCTCCTGCCCAAACACCTCCCGAAACCGCCGCTCATCAAACGACGTCAACACCTCAGCCACCGAAATCACCCGCGCCGGGCATAGCCGCAACTCCCCAGCGACCACAGCATCCGCAAGCACACTCAACACCGACGGGGGCGCCACCACCACGGTTGGCCGATACGACCCCAACGCCGCAATATGCTCCGCCATCGGCCGATACACATCAAAAAACCGAAACTGAATCACCCGCGAATTCACCGTCTCATACAGATTATTATTCGCCCGCAGAAAAAACGCGATCCGCTGCCCCGAAAGCGACGGCAAAAACCTCGCCAACACCGCACCCGCCCACGCACACCGCTCCCGATCGCTCACAATAAACAAACCCCGATGCCCACTCGTCCCCGACGACAACCCCACCGAAACCCCACGATACATAGGAGAAAAATCCCGGGACCGCTCCGCCGCCACCGCAATCTCCAACGCCCGATCCCGATCCAACCCCACCGTATTGAGCCGATTAAAATTCGCCATCATCGACTCCTTATCCATCACCGGCAACTTCCCTAAATCGGCACGAGAATCCACCTGGGGAAGCGTCGCAAAATACGGCGAATACCGCCGCAAAAACCGAAACTGCCGCCGAACATACCGCTCCTGCAACCTGTCAATAGCCGCCCGCGACCGCAACCGCCGCCACCGACTCTGCGCAAAATACCCGGCAATCAGCAACGACGTCACAGTAGCTCCCGCCGATCATACTGTCCATGACTGAAATACACCGGAATTCCCCGCTCCACAACCCCCTGCACCAGCGTCGCCGTCTCCTTATACGTCTCATAATCCCGCTGAATCAACCTCGTAGGCAGCCGCAACTGCGACGAATACGGCAATAAATCATTCCCCCACGACGCATCCGTCGCAATAAGCAACCGGCCCGGAATATACGCCCCCACCTGGCCCGCCGCATGACCCGGCAACCGCACCAACAATAAACTCCCATCCCCAAACACATCATGACCAACAAGCCCCGTGTCCGGATCCTGCACCAACGACTGCACCGGCATCACCGACGCATTCTGCGCCAGCCACGACGGCACCAACGCCGGAAACACCAAATCCCGCACCCGCGCATTCCCCAACACCTCATACGCATCCGCCGACATAATAATCTCACTCTCGGGGAAAAACTTCACCCCACCAATATGATCAGGATGCAAATGCGACAACACCACCCGCCGAATCTGCCCCACATCAATCCCATCCCGAGCCAACTGCGCCGGAATCTCATCCTCCGCCGTCACCCGCGTCGGAGTCACCTTGTTATACAGAAACCCCCGCACCCCAGAACGAAAAATATCCTGCGAATACCCCGTATCGAGCAGCATATAGCCCTCCGACTCGTGCTCAATCAGAAACACCCCAGCCGGAAACGCCCGACCAGGATCCATATCACGCGGCAACCCCCGATACATGACCCGCAAATTATTCATGCAATAACCGCA
>ERZ773008.1034-NODE-1034-length-20037-cov-5.022320_pt1 | contig 20037 bp, 17 predicted proteins | sample MGYA00580664_ERZ773008 | MGnify/ENA primary metagenome ERZ773008 (study PRJEB29015, sample SAMEA2738016) | human oral metagenome | biome: human oral; feature: human-associated habitat; material: dental | place: China | collected 2048 ... | reverse complement strand
TCATTCGTCACTCATCATTTGTCATTCGTCACTCATCATTTGTCATTCGTCACTCGTCATTTGTCATTCGTCATTCGTAATTATATAAAGATTTTCCCCTGCGTATAAAAGATGATAGTGCAGATTTTGGTGACTGTATAATTTATAATCTTTGTAGGCTTCTACACTTTCTTTATCTTTTTTGACATAAAAGGATTCAGTATTGAGTTCTCGTTGATAATTGTATGATATATCATAATCCGTTTTTAGGTGAAGAACAGCGTCTCCTACATTGAGATTGACAAACAACTTGCCTTCTCCTGAGAAAATACGAAAATGGGCAGGAACCTCATCAAAATCTCTATTGCGAGTAGTATAGATTTTTTCATCTAAATAGTACATAGGTACAATATTTTGGCGTTTGAGCGTTTCGTGTTTTTTCACATAATCAAACTCCTCAATTTTTTGGTTATTTACAAAATCGTTATTAGAACGCCATTTAAACACATTGATAATAGCGTAAGACAATTTGCTTTCAGGAGTTACACCATATTTTTCTTCAATATATGCCCGTTGTTTATCTATATATGTGTGATATTCTTTTTTGTCAATTTTGTTGCTATCTTCTAAAGCTATACTATCGGTTACCTTCCCCCAAACATCATATTTTAGCACGTATGATTTGAGAACACTGTCTTTTGTAGAAAGGTAATAAGTAATAAGAGCATCATCAGGAGCGATATAAAAATGCTCTAACCAATATTTTCCCTTAGCCAAAATAGGTTCAATGTGTTTTTTCCCTATTTGAAGGGGTTTATTGTTAAGGTAATGATACGATTTAAGTGCCTGGGGGAGGTTCTTTTTGGAAGTATAAATTAGATATTTTGCATAAATATCCCCTCCATAGAGCACTTGTAACACTAATGAGATGAAAATAAACGCTCCTATACCAAAAACGTATTTCATTTTCTTAGAATGAAAAGTGCTGTAAAACAATATTCCCAATACAAATACCCAAGGCATCATCGTTGCTAACGGACTGCCATCACCTGTGAAAAGTCCATATTCAGAGACGAGTATAAAAACATAACCAATTAGAAAAGCAAGCCCCATAAGGAATGCTTTAAAAAGTTTTTTCCCTTCCATAGCAGATAAAAGAATTGTTTTGAACGTACAAAGATAGCAAATAATCTTGAAAAAGGCTTACATTCTTTCTATATTTTTCGCTCTTGCTTTCTTTTTATTCTGTTGTTTATCAAACTGCTACATTTTTAGTTATCTATATTTTCACTATTTGATGTTTTTAGTATATCTTTAACGTTTTATCTTTGCGGCAGAATTAGGTCTTAGGGGACAGGTGTCAGGCATCAGGGGACAGGTGTCAGCTCTTACCTCTTACCTCTTAACTTTTAACTAAAATGAAAGGAAAACAAAGAACTTTATTAAACAGTATTGGCAAGCTAGCCTTGCTACTACTTTTTAGCTTGCTTTCTACCGCCCTTTCTGCCCAAAACAAAAAGATTAGCGGAAAGGTAATCGATGAAAAACACCAGCCTGTGCTGGGTGCATCGGTGGTGGTGAAAGGCACTACTAAGGGTACTACTACCGATTTCGATGGGAATTTCACGATAGATGTACCTGCTAAAGCCACACTATCGGTTTCATTTATTGGCTATCACACCCAAAATGTAGCGGTAGGCAACCAAAACCAACTCACTATCGTGCTCAAAGAAGAACAAGAGCAGTTAGACGAGGTAGTGGTGGTGGGCTATGGTACCGTCCGCAAGAAAGACCTTACGGGAGCGGTTACTTCGGTGTCTAACAAAGCCCTCAAGGAGAAACCTATTGCCAACGCTGGGGAAGCGCTCCAAGGGCGTGCTGCTGGGGTGCAAGTAACCTCGGCGGGAAAACCTGGTGACAACGTGTCGTTTCGCATTCGCGGTATCAGTACAATTAACAACAGCGAACCGCTACTGGTTATCGATGGGGTACCTACCGACCTCGGTATCAACGCGCTCAACGTAGATGATATAGAAAATATCGATGTGCTAAAAGATGCTTCGGCAACAGCGATTTACGGTTCTCGCGGTGCCAATGGGGTGGTGCTTATCACTACCAAAAAAGGAAAAAATGGCGACGGCAAACTATCGTTTAGCACCAATGTAGCTCTTCAACAAGCTACCAACTTACCTGTGATGCTCAACGCCCGCGAGTTTGCTTCTTTTCACAACGAAATGATTGCCAACTACAACCGCACCCCTGGGGTAAGTCCGCTTACACAACGCCCTGATTTCGCCAATCCTGAGGACTGGGGTGAAGGCACCAATTGGCTCAAAGCGCTTTTCCGTCCTGCTTTTATGCGTAACTATTCGCTTTCATACTCAGGTGGTAACGACAAGAGCAATTACTACGTATCAGCTGGGGTGTTCGACCAAGATGGGATTATCCTCAACACTTCTTACCGCCGTTATACAGTGCAGTTCAACGGCGAGTCGCGCGTAAAACCGTGGATTAAGTTTGGCAACAACCTCACCCTCAGCCACGACGAAAAGAAATCTGGCGACTACAACATCCGTATGGCGATGGCTTCTTTGCCTACACAACCTATTTACAATGAAGACGGTAGCTACTCAGGTCCGGATTCGCCTGCCCATCAGTACAGCGATATCCGCAACGTGGTTGGTACTGCCCTTATCAACGGACAAAACACTACCAAAGGCTATAACATTTTGGGGAATATCTTTGCCGAAATTACTCCTATAAAACATTTGGTATTCAAAACTACTGGAGGGCTTGATTTTAAATATTGGGACAACCGCAGTTTCTCCCCTAAATACAACTGGAAACCGATACCTAATCCGCTCTCTAACCTCTACCAAGATGCTAACAAGAGTACTACCCTCCTCTGGGATAACACACTCACTTATACCAATACTTTTGCCCAAAAGCACTTCCTCAATGTAATGGTGGGCACCAGTGCGCAAAACAACGTGTATAGCAAAATCAATGCGAGTGTGAGCAACTTCTTGAGCGACCAGCAAAACCAACTCAGCAAAGGCTTAGAAAACCCTACCGTAGGCGGCACGATGAACGATTGGGCTATCCTCTCCTTCATTGGGCGACTCAACTATACCTATGCCGATAAGTACTTGCTCACTGCTACCGTGCGTCGCGATGGTTCTTCGCGTTTCTCCAAAGAAAACCGCTGGGGTACTTTCCCTTCATTCTCTTTGGCGTGGCGCGCATCAAACGAGTCTTTCTTCCCTAAAAACGACTATGTAAACGATGTGAAATTGCGCGTGGGTTACGGTATGACGGGTAACCAAGGCGGTATTGATAACTATGCTTATTTCACCAAATTGCGCACAGGGCAATATGTGTTCAACAACAATTTGGTGTCTACCCTCTATCCTCACGTAATGCCTAACCCTAATGTGAAATGGGAAACGGTAGAGCAATTCAACGGGGGTATTGACCTCGCGCTACTCAAAAACCGCTTGAACCTCACTTTCGATGCCTATATCAAAAACACCAGCGATATGTTGGTACCTATGGCGGTATCGGTAAGTTCTGGTTATTCGGATATTGCGGTACCGAGTATCAACGCCGGTAAAGTGGAAAACAAAGGGGTAGAGCTCACAGTGTCATCAGTGAATGTGAATAAAAAAGATTTCCAATGGAATACTGATGTAAACGTATCGTTCAACCGCAACAAAATCGTGAAGATGAACGATGGCGTGCCTTTGTTCACTGGTTTTGAGGCATTCCTCACCAAATTGCAAATCCTCTCCGAGGGTCACCCTGTAAATTCTTTCTATGGCTATGTAATGAACGGACTTTTCCAAAACCAAAGCGAGGTAGACAACTATGCTACCCAAGTGGAAAACGGTACCGCCCCTGGTGATGTGAAGTTCCGCGACCTCAACAACGATGGGGTCATCAATGCTGAAGACCGTACTTATATCGGCAATCCATTCCCTGAATGGACATTCTCTATGAACAACAATTTCAACTACAAAAACATCGATTTACAAATATTTTTACAAGGCGTAGCAGGCAACGATATCTACAATGCCAACCGTATATGGCAAGAGGGAATGTCGGTGCCACAAAACCAAATTGCCAAAGTAAAAGACCGCTGGACTGGCGAGGGCACTAGCAATAGCATTCCGCGTGCTATCTATGGCGACCCTAACCAAAATGCGCGTCACTCTACCCGCTTTGTAGAAGATGGTTCGTATTTGCGCATCAAAAATGTAACTTTGGGGTATACACTTCCTAAAGAGGTTACTCAAAAATTCCACACCGATATGTTGCGCATATATCTGTCTTGCCAAAACCTCTATACGTTCACCAAATACAGCGGTATGGATCCCGAAGTAGGCACTGGTGGCGTTGATGGCGGTACTTACCCTGTAACTCGCACAGTTAGCTTTGGATTAAACGTGCAGTTTTAGGGGTCAGGTGACAAAAGAATCACTACAAATTGTTAATTGTTAATTATGAATTGTTAATTATGAAAAAGATATTATACATCACCCTATTAGCATTTCCGCTCTTCACGGCTTGTTCTAAGTTTTTGGACAAGACCCCTTATGAAGATTCAAGTGCTGAAAACATAAGCGATGCGGCATCGGCAATTGCCCTTACCAATTCGGCTTATAAACCCTTGCAACGCTCTAACCTCTACAATATGCGCCTCTGGACGCTCGACATCGTAGCAGGCAACAGCATCGTAGGCGCTGGAGGTGGTAACGACGGACTCGAAACTATCACTCTTTCCAACTTCAACGCAACTGCCGATAACCCTTTGGCGCTCGAAATATGGCGCGGTTGTAACCCTGGTATTCTCTATTGCAATACGGCTCTGAAAGCTTTGCCTTCTGCCAATATCCCTGAGGATATCAAAAACCGCTGTATCGGGGAAGCCAAATTCCTCCGCGCACACTACTATTTCCTTTTGGTGCAACTCTTTGGCGATGTGCCTCTTCAGCTCGACCCTAAAGAGAGTTTGACTAACAAAACGCCTTTCCGCCAAAGCAAAATGAAGATATACAACGAGGTGATTATTCCCGACCTCAAAGAGGCTTTCAACCTATTGCCTACACGCGAGCAATATAGCAATGCCGATAAAGGTCGTGCCACCAAAGGCGCTGCTGCGGGTATGCTCGCCAAAGTATACCTCACCTTGGGCAGATATAGTGAAGCCCTTGAGATGTGCAACGCTGTCGAAAACCTCGGTTATACCCTCAATCCTGATTATTCCGATTGTTTTGGTGCTGCCGAACGCAACAAAAACACTGCTGAGTCTATCTTTGAAATTCAGTATTACGGACTCACCAAAGATGATTTTTGGGGCGAAGAAAACCAAGCTTCTTGGCTCAGTACTTTTATGGGTCCTCGCAACAGCGGTTGGGTAGGGGGTGCTTATGGGTGGAATCAACCTACTCAAGAGTTTGTAGACCAATATGAGGCTGGCGACCTCCGCAAAGATAAGACGATTCTCTACGAGGGTTGTCCTAATTTTGAGGGGAATGCGTATCGCGCTTCAATGTCTAACACGGGGTATAACGTGCGCAAGTTCTTAGTGCCACTAAGTCAGTCGCCCGATTTCAATACCAACCCTGCCAACTTTGTAGCGCTCCGCTTTGCCGATGTACTCCTAATGAAAGCGGAAGCCCTTAACGAGTTGGGTCGCACCACCGAAGCTGAAGTGCCTTTGTACAAAGTGCGCACCCGTGCGGGTCTTACCCGTCGCGCTGATATAGAGAACCTCACCCAAGCGCAAATGCGCGAGAAAATACGCCACGAACGCCGTATAGAACTCGCTTTTGAAGGACATCGCTGGTTTGATATGATTCGCTGGGACAACGGTCAGTATGCGCTGAACTTCTTGCACTCCATAGGTAAAACCAACGCCCGCGAGAAACACCTGCTCTTGCCCGTCCCTCAAAAAGACCGCGACGCCAACCCCAACCTTACCCAAAACCCTGGTTGGTGATAATAATGACGAATTACGAATTACGAGTGACGAATTACAACAACTCTTATCTCTTATCTCTTAACTTTTAACTAATATGAAACCATACCATTTATACATCGCCTTCCTCATACTGCTCCTTACGGGATGTAAAAAAGAGGACTATATGGAGCTCTTCAAAGAGGGAAAACCCTTTGAATTGAAAGCTCCTAAAGAAAATGTAGCCTTAGACGCTGCCAACCCCGAACAAGAAGCGATTAAGTTCACTTGGACGGCAGCTTCTAATTACGGCACTAATGCCGCTATCACCTATACTTTCCAAATGGATGTGCAAGGCAACAACTTTGCGGGAGGTATCAGCGAGAATGTAGGTCGTGAAGCCTATGAGAGAGTGTATAAAAACGAAGAACTCAACAACCTCTTGCTCAACACTTTCAAGGTCACAGCAGACACCGAAGTTACGATGGAAGTACGCATCATTGCCCAAGTAGCCTCTGGCGAAGGAATGAAACAACACACCAATGTGAAGACGGTGGTTTTCAAAACGCATACCCCTATCAGCAATACGCTCTATATCATCGGTAGTGCTGCTCCCCACGGTTGGAGTGCCGATCAAGCCGAAGAGATGAAACCTGTTGAGGGTACTCCTAAAGCCTTTGCGTGGTCAGGACGATTGGCTGCTGGCGAAATCAAGTTCATCACTACCAAAGGTCAGTTTATACCATCGTATGGCAAAGGCAGCAATAACAACGAGTTGCACTTCCGCAAAACCGATGCCGATACCAGTGATGAGAAATTTACAATTGCCGAAAGTGGTGTGTATACCGTGAAAGTGAACCTCATCAACCTCACTATAAGCATCACCAAAGGCGAAGCGCCTGAATATACCGAGTTGTGGTTCGTAGGTGAACCTACCGGTTGGAGCTTTAAGAAAATGACCGTAGACCCCGCCGACCCATTTGTGTTCCACTACAATGCCGATTTAGGCAATGGAGGTGAGTTCAAAATAGGTACTAAAGAAGGCGATTGGTTAGCAGTATTTTTCCGTCCGAAAGAAAATAATACGGCTGAAGGTAGCGACCTCCCTGTGAAGAAATGGGCAGGCGACCCCGATAACAAATGGAAAATTGCAGCAGGCACTTACAAGATTACCCTCAACACTCGTACGATGAAGATTGACATTGTGCCTTTCACTCCTTATGCGGGAATGTATATGATTGGTAGTGCTACCGATGCTGGTTGGGATATCAACAATCCTATCGCTATGACTGTCGATAACAGCAATCCTAATGTCTTTACGTGGGAAGGCGACTTGAAAGCGGGCGAACTCAAATTCTCTTGCGACAAGAAAAGCGATTGGGGTGGCGACTGGTTCTTGGCTGCTAAAGCCGACAAAGCCCCAGCAGGTGTGGAAGAACCGATGATTTTCAGCGCCCACGGTTCTAACCCTGATAACAAGTGGAAAATCAGCGAGGCAGGCACCTACAAAATCACCCTCAACCAACTTACCCAAAAGGTGATTATTAAAAAACAGTAAGTTGAAAAGTCTCCACATACCCAGCTGTGTGCACTCGCTGGCTTCCCCCAAGGGGAGGGAGTTTAAGAGAGTTCAAGAACAAAACATCTTTATATGTGTTAAACAACCCTCCTTTCCGTTCGCATCTGCGGATTGCCCCTCTCTCCTTGGGAGAGAGGGAACGGGAGAGAGGCATTGTTAATTGTTAATTATTAATTATTAATTGAAAATGAAAGTTTTATATACTCTATTCTTCGCCACTACGCTCAGCCTCTTCTCTTGCGAGAAGAACGATACACCGAGCAACAACCCTATTACTTATGGCGAAACTTATTTGAAAATAGATATCAGCACCGATAAGGCGGTCTATACCCCTGGTAGCACAGTGCGCTTCTCCTTGGCAAGTATGCCCTCTGGTTCCTACAAAGTGCGCTACTCTCACTTAGGAGAAATCATTAAAGAAGAACCTCTTACCAGCGCCTCTTGGCAATGGGTAACCCCTGCCGATGACTATCGAGGTTATCTGGTGGAAATATACCAAGAAGCTGGCGGTAAACAAAATACTTACGGCAGTATTGCTGTGGATGTCTCTTCCGATTGGACAAAATTCCCCCGCTACGGCTTCTTGTCCTCTTACGGCAAAAACGAACCTATTGAGAAGAATATCGACTTTATGAACCGGTGCCATATCAATGGCATTCAGTTCTACGACTGGATGTACGACCACCACAAACCACTGGCTGGCACCCCTCAAAACCCTTCTAATGAGTGGCCTGACCTCTTCAAACGTCCCACTTTTCTTTCTACTGTACGTGGCTATATCAGCGCTGCTCATAGCAAGGGTATGAAAGCGATGTTCTACAATTTGGCTTTTGGGGCGCTCAAAAATGCCGAAGCCGATGGAGTTGCCAAAGAATGGTTTCTCTACAAAGACAATCAGCACAAAGAAAAAGATGCACACCTGTTAGGCGACTTTGCCCGCAGTAGTATCTACCTCACCAATCCTGGTAATGTGTACTGGCAAAACTACTTAGCAGGGCGCAACAGCGATGTCTATGCCGTTTTTGGTTTTGATGGTTATCATATCGACCAACTCGGAGGGCGTGGCACGGTGTACGATTACAATGGCAATAGCGTAGACCTCTTGCCTCAATACGCTTCATTTATCAATGCGATGAAAAGCGCACAACCCGATAAACGCCTTGTGATGAATGCGGTAGGACAATACGGTCAAACTGAAATTGCAGGTACCAATAAAGTGGATTTTCTCTATACTGAAGTATGGGACGAAAAAACCTACGACCAGTTAGCTCGCATTATCCTCGACAACTACAATCGTAGCAACAACCAACTCAAAACGGTATTGGCTGCCTATATGGATTACGAAAAATCTAAGAATGCAGGTTTTGTAAACGAACCTGGCGTATTGCTCACCAATGCCGTGATTTTTGCCTTCGGAGGGGCTCATTTAGAGATAGGCGAACACTACCTCGCCAATGAGTATTTCCCTAACAAAAACCTTCAAATGAAAGCCGACCTCAAAAAAGCGCTCATCACCTACTACGATTTCTTGGTGGCTTACCAAAACCTATTGCGTGATGGCGGCAGTTATACTTCAGCGCAGGTAACTGCCGAAAATGCAACCATAGCGGCTTGGCCTGCAGCGAAGGATAAAGTGGCGGCTCTCACCAAAACCGTGAACGGCAAGGATATAGTGCATCTTATCAATTTCAATGGGGTAACCTCTATGGACTGGCGTGATACCAACGGTACGCAAAAAAAACCTACCACAGTAACCGACCTTAAAACTACCGTTGCTGTAACTGCTCAACCGAAAAAAGTGTGGTTCGCCAGCCCCGACCTCTTTGGCGGTGCTCCTCGCGTGGTAGAATTTACCTATAACAACAACCAAATCACCTTCACCCTCCCTTCCCTTAGCTATTGGGATATGGTGGTGATAGAGTATTAATAAAAAAATTAGCAAATTAGCAAATGAGAAAATTTGCTAATCTGCTAATTAATAAATTTACTAATTATCGTTATAGTTTTTCTTTCTTTAAAACCTCTAAAACAGTATAGTGAGGTAGATATGTCTCATCTTGATAGGGTTCTCGGTTAAGAATTTTTTGTTCGCGAAGTACTTTTACAGTATAACGATAACCCGCTTCATAAGTATTGAATTCTAAATCTCCTTCGGCGAGCCTGAAAGTTTTGTTAGATTCATCAGTAACCCTGTAACATTCTGTTTTAAAGTTGCCTGCACCCATTTGAAGAGTACATTCCTCTAAATGTCCATCAATCACAAAAGTGTGATAGCTCTTTTGAATTTCAAATTCAGGTTTTTCTTTTTTACAAGAAAGCAAAAACAACAAGGTAATAAGTGTGTAAAAAATAGTATTTTTCATAAGGAATAGATTTTAAATTCAAGACAAAGATACTGTTTTATTTCTATAAATACAAATTTTATACTAAATTTTAATCTTTATTTTCAGAGATTATTCCCTTCACTTTTAAGAATTGTCCCTTTCGGGGAAGTCAACGAAGGCTCATAACTGAATATGTAGACCACAATTGTAAGTAAGTGAATAAGGGAACAATCCACAAATTGACAAATCAATGAGATTTCTTACTTTCATAACAATAACTATCCTCTCCTGTGCTACAGCAGTAGCGCAGGAGTTATTTTCGCCTAACAAAGCGCTGAAACTCTCTTTTTCGCTCAACGCGGAAGGCACTCCTACCTATTCGCTTTTTTACAAGGGAAAAGAAGTAGTTAAACCGAGTAGATTAGGTATTGAACTATTTAGCTCCAATGAAGTGAAATTTGGCGCTGAAATCACCAAAAAAGAGGGAGTAAACACCTCTCTCTACCATAATTTTGAAGTGGTGAATACCCAAAATACAACCGTTGATGAAACTTGGCAACCCGTATGGGGCGAAAGCCAAAACATTCGCAACCACTACAACGAGCTATTGGTGAGCCTCAAACAGAAGGACACCCACCGAGAGATGAACCTGCGTTTTAGACTGTTTGACGACGGCTTAGGCTTCCGCTATGAGTTCCCCGAACAAAAACAAATGCCTTACTTTGTGATTAAAGAAGAACGCACCGAGTTTGCAATGACGGGTGATCACCAAGCGTGGTGGATACCTGGTGATTACGATACCCAAGAGTACGACTATCAGCAATCGCGCCTCTCCGAAATACGCGCTATCAACCAAAAAGGGCGTCAGGCAAATTTAGCACAAACAGGCTTTTCGGATACGGGCGTACAAACTGCCTTAATGCTCAAAACCGACGATGGGCTCTACATCAACCTGCACGAGGCTGCTTTGATGAACTACGGGGCGATGCACCTTAACCTCAACGACAAGAACTTTACTTTCCAATCGTGGATTACCCCCGATGCTAACGGTGCTAAAGGTTATATGCAAACTCCTGCCCAAACGCCTTGGCGCACAGTAATTGTAAGCGATGATGCCCGCGATATTTTAGCTTCGGATATTACCCTCAACCTCAACGAACCTTGCGCTTTGGCTGATACTTCGTGGATTCACCCGATGAAGTACGTAGGGGTATGGTGGGAAATGATTACCGGTATGAAAGAATGGTCGTATACTTACGATGTACCCAGTGTGCATATCGGTAAAACCGATTACACCACCCTCAAACCCCACGGCAAGCACGGGGCTACTACCGAAAACGTGAAGAAATACATCGACTTTGCCGCCGAAAACGGTTTTGATGGCGTACTCGTAGAAGGTTGGAACATCGGGTGGGAAGATTGGTTTGGACATTCCAAAGATTTGGTATTCGACTTCCAAACACCTTACCCCGATTTTGATATCGAAGCTATTCACCAATACGCCAAAAGCAAGGGAATTAAGATGATTATGCACCACGAAACCTCCTCGTCTATCCGCAACTACGAGCGTTTTATGGACAAAGCCTATCAGCTGATGAACCAATACGAATACCCCGCCGTAAAAAGCGGTTATGTGGGCAATATCATTCCGCGAGGCGAAAACCATTACAGTCAGTGGGTGAACAATCACTACCTTTATGCTATTAAAAAAGCCGCCGACTACCGCATTATGGTGAATGCTCACGAGGCTGTGCGCCCTACGGGTTTGTGTCGCACCTATCCTAACCTCATAGGCAACGAATCGGCACGCGGAGGTGAGTACCAAGCCTTTGGCGGTAGCAAGCCCAATCACGTGTGTGTGTTGCCCTTCACCCGACTTATTGGCGGACCAATGGACTATACCCCTGGGGTATTTGAAATGGACATCAGCAAGAACAACCCCAACAACCATTCACACTGCAATGCTACTTTGGCAAACCAATTAGCATTGTACGTAACGATGAGCAGTCCGCTGCAAATGGCTTCCGACCTGCCAGGGAACTACCTCCGTTTTCCCGATGCTTTTCAGTTTATCAAAGAAGTTGCCCTCGATTGGAGCGAAAGCCACTATTTAGAAGCCGAACCAGGGGCTTATATCACTGTGGCACGCAAAGCCAAAGGCACTCGCAATTGGTTTATAGGCAATACTGCCGGCAAGGATTTTACCTCTAAGATTCATTTCAGTTTCTTAGAGCCCAAAACTACTTATGTAGCCACTATCTACGCCGATGCCAAAGATGCCAACTACCAAACCAATCCGCAAGCCTATACCATTCAAAAAGTATTGGTAACCAACAAGAGCAAACTCATCCTGCACTCAGTAGCAGGCGGGGGTTATGCTATTAGTTTGTACCCCCTCACCGATAAGGCACAAGCCAAAGGATTAAAAAAACGATAGCAATTACAGTAATATAATAGTGAAAAAAAGCTGCTAAGCGACGTGCTTAGCAGCTTTTTAAATGTTAAATTTTCTTTAAAGAAATTTAGGTTATTGTAAGGTGAATGGGTGGAGGTCTGACCACCTCCGCCCTATCTCTTTTTTATTTTATGGAGCAAAGATAATACATTTTTTTGTGACCACCAAACAAATTTACCAATTTGCTAATTTCCTAATTTTCCTTATTTTTGCCTTTAAAAATAAAATACTATGAAAAAAGACCTCTTTTTCCCTGCTATTCTTGTAGGAATGCTTTTTGCTGCCCTTTATATCTACCTTGTTGCTGAATTTGCTACAAGTGCCTACTCTTTTTTATACTTTGTAGTTATCCCCATCCCTTTTGCTTTAGGAATGTGGATGGTTTTCGCTCTTGCTTCTGAACGCGGACTCATACGTGCAGCAGCCATATTAGTTATCAACCTCACTTTTTTTGGCTTTGCAATGTGTGAACTTTCCATCTCACCCTCCAAAATCTATTCAGATAACCGTCTGCCTTATGTTTACAAAAACTATCAAGAACTCAATGAAAATTTAAGAGGTCCGTTTTACCGAATGCCTATTTATGCAGACAATTATAAGGTAAAAGCCTCTTTCTTTGATTCTCAAGATGATTTAGTGCTCTATTGCGAAGAAGATGTTTACTCCTCTCCAAATACTAAATTTCAGAAGTATGACTCCTTAGGTAGAAGTGAAAATATAAGCTACGCTACCTATCAAAAAATTGCCCATAGACCTGATGTTTTTTCAAAGGATAGATTTATTAAAAAAGAAGAAAGTTTGAGACGAGGCAATATTCGTCCTCAATATATGCAAAGATATTTTGAAAATGGAGCATATATAAGTATTCTGTATTTTGATTTAGTTACTGACCAAGGAGTTGAGCACCTAAAAATACGTGTGAATTATGAAGTAGAAAACCCTGGTGAACTTCTCAAAAGTCCCACTACTTATTATGAAAACGACACTGAGAAGATAGAAGTTTTCGGGAGCTTTAACTTTTATAGCAATAAACGTTTACAGTACCAACTATTAAAAACAAAACGCGAGTTATATATGATAAGAGACTAAAATCTAATTGGCAAATTGACAAATTTTCCTTATTTTTGCCTTTAAAAATAAAATACTATGAAAAAAGCCCTCTTTTTTCCTGCACTAATCGTTGGCATTGTCTTTTCTGCTTTCTTTATCTTCCTTGTCAATGAATTTGCCACAGGTTTATATACAGAAGCGTGGTTTCTTTTTCTCCCTATCCCCTTGATTTTAGGGATATGGACATTCTATGCTATCTGCTGCAAGCACAAAATATCCTCCCTTATAGCGATAGGTTGTACCATTGCTTTTTTTGCGTGGATAATGGACGAATTAGATGTTTCTTTCTCTAAACTGAGAGCAGAAAAAACCTTGCCTATAGTTTACCGAGATTATAAAGATTTAGAGTATGATATATCAACTTGCGCCGAAGAAGGAGGAAATTGTATTTACGAAGTTCCTACTAATGAATCGGAAGATTTAACAAGTTGTTTTCTCAATCGCCGAAATGAAGTGGTTATGGTTAAAGAAGATAGAATGTCTTCTTATATTTTGAAATTCGATACCTTAGGCTATCAACAATCAATGGGTATTGCAACCGATAGAGACCATAAAAAAACTGCTTATATTTTAGATGATTATGTAATCAATATAGATAAAAATACCTATAGCACATTCTTCCTAAACGATGGTGAAAATTTCCTACCAATGACCTTTATCGAAGCATCTAAAAAATGGACACCAGCACAGCAACAAAACTTTTTTGAAAACAATGTGAAAACTAAAGCCTCTTGTTTTAAAATAGTAAAGGGAGAACAGAATAAAGTCTTCTTCTTAAAAGACGACAAATGGCAATATTTCTACACCGATATAGAACGTGCTTCCTTTGGCAAAGACACCCTAAAAACACAATACAATTACCCTGAACTATTCGATGAAAAACGTTTTCCTAAACAAGAAAAAAGCTTAACTCGCAACTATATACGTCCGCAGTACGTACAAACCTACCGAGATAACTTTGGCTATACTACCATTTTGTATTATCATATTGTGAAACCTTCACTTACCTATCATCTAAAAACTCGTTTCAAAACTGTAAAATCTCAAGAAGAACTGCGTTCCCTCCCTACCTATTACTTTAAAAATGATACCGAAACTATAGAAACTTTTGGGTGGATAAGTCTGTATAGCCATAAACATTTGCAATATCAATTATTGAGAATAGGAAATCAAACATATAGAATAGGAAACTAAAATCTAATTTGCTAATTGACAAATTGGCAAATTGACAAATTTTTCTTACTTTTGCCTCTGAAAATTAATGTTTGAAAATGAAGTACAAAAGCCTTATCATAACCCTCCTACTACTCCCCTACTGCGCTCTAGCGCAAATGGCGCAAAATCAAACGCTCATTCACAACCTCACTGCACTTATCAAACAGAAAGATAACTACACCCAGCAAAAAGAACGCAAAATAAAGGAAACTATCGACTTGCTACGAGTGCCCAATGCCTCTGCTGAACAACGTTATGCTATCAACCAACGCCTCTTCGACGAGTTTAAAACTTATATATCCGACTCGGCGGTGTACTACGTGAAAGAGAATATCCGCATCGCTGAAGAACTCCAAAAAACCGACCTCCAAAACGATTCCCGCCTTTCCCTTGCCTCTCTCTACATCATTTCGGGCAACTACTTAGATGCTGCCGACCTGCTCAGGGCTATTGATAAAGAACAACTGCAAGAACCTCAGCTCATTCAGTACTACAACTGCTACCTCAACCTCTACAACAACTACGCTTTCAACAACCCCGATGCCAAAACCTATATCGCCAAAAGCGATGCCTATCGCGACCTCCTCCTCAACTTAGTAGATAAGAATTCCACCCACTATATCCTCCTCTATGCCGGTGTACTCACCGATGCTGGTCATTACGATGAAGCCGAAAAACTTCTCCTCGACCGCTTCGCCCTAATGCACACCGATGAACACGAAAAAGCCGTATTAGGCTATGTGCTCGGCACGCTCTACAAAAAGAAAAAGAATGTCCCTAAACAAATAGAATACTTTGCTATTTCGGCGAGTTGTGACATCAAAGATGCTATTAAAGAAAACGCCTCAATGCTCGAACTTGCCTCAGCGCTCTTTCAATTAGGCGAAGTAGAGAATGCTTACACTTGCATCAAATCGGCGATGGAAGACGCTACTTTTTGCAACGCTCAACTGCGTTCCGATGAAGTGATGAAGATTTTCCCTATCATCGAAAAAGCCTATCAGGAACGCATTCACAGTCAGAATACCAAACTGCGCAACGCCCTGCTGTTAGTAGGATTGTTTGCCGTTTTCCTCATCATTGCCGTAGTATTGGTTACCCGCCAAATGAAGCGCATCGCCAAAATACGCAAGGAACTCTACCACAAAAACCAAGATTTAGAGCAACTCAACGAACATCTACGAGAGGTAGTAACCCAACTCAACGAAAGCAACGAAGTAAAAGAAGCCTATATAGGCGAGTTTTTCAACTTATGCTCGGTGTACATCAGCAAATTAGAAAAGTATCAAAAAATGCTTACCAAAAAGGCAAAAGACCGCAATTGGGACGAACTCAACAAAGTACTCCGCTCTACCGAGATGATAGAGCAAGAGCTGAAAGAGTTCTACAAGCTGTTCGACGATATTTTCTTGCATCTATTCCCCCACTTTATCACCGAGTTCAACGCTCTATTAGCCGAAGACGAGCGTTTTGCCCCTAAACCTCACGAAATGACCCCCGAGTTGCGCATCTTTGCCCTTATCCGCTTAGGTATCACCGATAGTTCTAAAATAGCCACTTTCTTGCACTATTCCACCAATACGATTTACAACTATCGCACCCGCGTGCGCAACAAAGCTATCGTACCGAGAGAAACTTTTGAAGAAATGGTAATGAAAATCGGGAAACGCTAACGCAAAAAACAAGCTACTTTATTGCCAATCATTTTCTTTTTTGTAATTTTGTAGCGATAAAATAAAAACAAATGACTTACACAATCGCCATAGACAATAGTCCGCAAGCTTTATCATTTATAGAATTCGTTAAGAATCTTGATTTTGTGTCGATTACTAAAACTAAAGAAAATAGTACAAAATCAAATGTTGTACTTAATGAACAAAAAGAACTCAAAAAACGTTTTTTTAAAGCGTTAAAAGAGGCTGACGACATACGTGCCGGCAAAAAAGAAGCTATTGATTTAGACGAATTACTCAATGAACTATAAACTCCCAAAAATTAATATTTGTGAACCCCTATAACAATTATTTACATATACGCTTATTACCAATTTTATTCATCAGTTGTTGTCTATTTAGCGGCTGTGAATATTTCTCATCCTCTCCTGCCCAAGAAGAGACAAGTAAAACAGCTGATGAGATTTATACAGAAGAGGAGAATTCAGCTGAGAATATAAACTCTGAAGATGAAAAAATAGGCAATCCTATTGATTATAAAACACCTACTATCAAGAAAGTGTTTGTTACCACTCGTGATGGCATTGAGTTTTACGAAGGAGCTGATGATAAAAGTACTCGTCTTGGCAAACTACCTTACGGAGAAAAAGTGGAGGTCATAGAAGAACTTATGTATTGGTACGCCATAAAGTATAACATTCAAAGGGAATACAAGACGCCTAGTGGAAATAATGTAACTATGTGGCAATGGGAAAAAGTTTTTATAAAGCAAGAGCAAACTGGCGATATTAGCCAGATTAAACTCAATTACAAAGACCTGATTGCTACTGAAGACAAGAAACCTCTAAAGAAAATAAGCATTCGCTTTGTGACTGAAGACGAATATCTCACCGAAAAAGCCAACGCTGTTGATTTTTTAGATACTACCAATGTCATCAAACCGGTAAAAGGAAAACTACGATTGCCTTGCGAAGAATGCAAACAAAAATATATTACTTATCTTGATAGCCTTCATTCTTATTATGGGTGAAATACCTCCTCTAAACCAATATCTTATCAGTGCTATGTACTATGATAGTTGGGGGTGTGCCTTGGTTGATAAAACCACAGGTAAAAAACTTATCTTATCTGGCTATCCTTATATCACCCCCGATAAACAGCATTTTATGACCCTTGATGATATTGATCCCGAAAAAGTTATGGAGTTTTCACTTTATAATGTTGATGAAACAAATAAAATAAAGAAAGTATTTTCAACTACTTTTACTGAATGGATTGTTATGTATGATAAAGAGGGAAAAGTAGAAAGGTTTATGGGTAGTAATGGAAAACTATATGCCAAAGTTTTTTACGCATATATTAGTCTATTTGAAGATATAGATAAATACAACCAATATGGACAGTACATCTGTATCAGCCTTAAATAATAAATGTGACTCAATTAATAAACAAATGAAAAAAATAGTAGTAACCGGTGGATTGGGCTTTATAGGCTCTCACACTGTGGTAGAATTGCAAAACGCTGGTTTTGATGTGGTTATTATCGATAACCTTTCCAATGCCCAAGAAAGCGTGTTAGAACACATTACTAAAATCACTGGCAAAAAGCCTCTCTTCGAGAAATTCGACCTCCGCGACAAAGCCGATGTGCAAGACTTCTTCAAACGTCATCGCGATGTACAAGGACTCATACACTTCGCTGCCTCTAAAGCGGTAGGCGAAAGCGTGGAAAAACCGCTTTTATACTACGAAAATAACCTTACCTCTTTGGTATATCTGTTGCAAGAACTCAGCAAGTTGCCTAAATCACACTTCATTTTTAGTTCGTCTTGCACTGTATATGGTCAGGCGGACGAGTTGCCTATTACTGAGAGCGCTCCTGTAAAAAAAGCCGAATCGCCTTATGGTAATACCAAACAAATCAGTGAGGAGATTATTGCCGACACTTGTAAGGTTACCCCTTCGCTCAACGCGATTGCCTTGCGTTATTTCAATCCTATAGGGGCACACCCTTCAGCCGAAATAGGCGAACTCCCCTTAGGCGTACCTCAAAACTTAGTGCCTTATATCACCCAAACGGCTATAGGCTTGCGCGAAAAACTCTCCGTTTTTGGCGACGACTACCCTACCCCCGACGGTACTTGCATTCGCGATTATATTCACGTAGTAGATTTGGCTAAAGCCCACGTAATTGCCCTCCAACGCTTATTAGAAAGCAAAAATCCCGAAAACTACGAGGTCTTCAATATCGGGACAGGTAAAGGTAGTACCATTCTGGAAGTTATCCAAAGCTTTGAACGCATATCGGGCAAAAAACTGAACTACCAAATCGTAGGACGTCGCGCAGGTGATATCACCGCTGCTTACGCCAATACTGATAAAGCCAATAAGGTACTCGGTTGGAAAGCCCAAAGTTCTTTAGACGATGCAATGCGCTCGGCTTGGCAATGGGAACAGAAAGTGAGAAGTGAGAAGTGAAAAATTAAAAGTGAAAAGTGAAAAATGGCTGTTCAGTCCTCGCCTGAACAGCCATTATTGTTTAAAGGTTTAAATTTTTTAATTCCTGCTCTACATCAATATTGAGGATATGATAAAGCGTTTTGCGCGAAATAAAGAATTTAGGATAGATAAACTCTCGCCAAATCACCGTAATAGGGATATAACGCGCATCGTGAGCGTTGAACTCATTCATTACCGCTTGGTAGCGCAGTAGTTGGTTGCGACGGCAAGTCTCCCGACTCCCGTTGCCTTTAGATTTCATTGTTGTTTTCATTGTTGTATAAATTGTTATTGATTATTCTATAAATAATTGTAACACATAGAGAAACACTAAAAAGGTGGTGATCTATTCATAGTTTTGCGATTTATTAACCCTGCAAAAATATAGACTTTATCTCTAATTCACAAATATTTTTTAGAGTTTTTTTCTAAAATTTTTAGAGTAAGAATATAAGATATTCATCGTCAAGACAAAAAACCTCCCCTTGCAAAAGATTTGCAAGGGGAGGTTGTTATTTTACCTCAAGAGACTATCTAAAAAGGGGTGGTGTTATAAAAAGTATGATACTGATTTAGATATATCCATAATTGATGTAAAAGAAAGCTAAGTTAAAGGCGTTAAAATGATTAAACAGCTTTTTAGAAAAACAACAAGTCCTGCGAAAAACACGTTTTATTCTATGTCGCAACCTACAGTTATTTCCTTCTGTTCCAACAGTATAGGATTTCCCTATTTGATGGTTATCTTCTTTAAAGGTTCTTTCTTAGGTGTTATAGAATAATCTGATTTAGCTAAAACAGTGAGTACTTTTCCTGTACTAACATTCTCTATTACAGATATATTTCTAACGCCTACGCCTCTGACAAGCATAAGTTTAATTCTGTGATTAATGATAGAATGACAGCCTTTATAAAGGTTGTGATCTCCAATAAATTAGCGACCGCATTTCTCATTTTTGCAAAGATAATTTTGTTTCCTATTGCTCTTTATTCCATTTTTACTATCTTTGCGCTTTGGCAATTGGGGCAATATAGTTCTATTTCTATTTTCACAAAACAAAAATACAACTTTTTGCTCTAATTGCCTTCTTTTTACATCATCATACTTTTTCAATCACTTCGACAATTTATTTTTCAAGATGCAAACGTATGACAAAGTCTATAATCACTGAACAATTTAAAAATAAACAAAAATGAAAAAAACAATTTACACACTTTGTGCAGGCGTATTTGCCCTGCTTACA
>ERZ773008.1033-NODE-1033-length-20037-cov-265.437394_pt1 | contig 20037 bp, 15 predicted proteins | sample MGYA00580664_ERZ773008 | MGnify/ENA primary metagenome ERZ773008 (study PRJEB29015, sample SAMEA2738016) | human oral metagenome | biome: human oral; feature: human-associated habitat; material: dental | place: China | collected 2048 ... | reverse complement strand
GAACCGATTCACTTGGTGCTTCAGCACCTTAGAGAATCGTTCTCTTTGAGCTAAGACGAGGCAACGCCGTACTGGTTTAAAGTTAATCCACTATAAAAAAGCAGTCCGCAAACAAAAACAGCCTTGATGCAATATCAAGGCTGTTTTGCTATCAGTCATCAACAAACCCGGCAGACATTTTCAGACGACCCAAGCTCGAGGTCGTCTGAAAAGATTGAAAGACCGATGCGTGGGGTGAGTCTTCCGACATGAAAAAGGACGGCGAAGGGTTTGTGATTGCGTCTTAATCCCCGATGAGTGGGGCAAGTCTTCCGACCTAACCACATTGCTGAGTTCACTGAATCTGATGTGTCTTAATCCCCGATTAGTGGGGCAAGTCTTCCGACAAAATGGACAAATCAACACTGAAAGAGTTTTACACGTCTTAATCCCCGATTAGTGGGGCAAGTCTTCCGACGTAACTGCGCTTAATGACCCTAGTGTAGCTTACGCGTCTTAATCCCCGATTAGTGGGGCAAGTCTTCCGACGTAATTACTCTGCCATTTTGAATACGCGCATCAGTCTTAATCCCCGATTAGTGGGGCAAGTCTTCCGACTGATAAAATAATCAAATGGTTGCCGCTATTTGTCTTAATCCCCGATTAGTGGGGCAAGTCTTCCGACTGCACTCAGTCAAAAAATTTCATTATTTTCAATCTTCTATCTAGTTAAGAAAAGTTAGTATTTTTCCTTAAACAACAAAGACATTATTTAATAAAACCTTAACTGAAAAGAGCAGCCGAAAGACAGACTTTTCGCCATCCGTCGGAAAACTTGTGATACGGATTATAGCCGTGCGCTTTGCATTCGACAACGCTTTTTAACTATTTTACGGCTTTAGGTCGTCTGAAAAGCTAGTGCTTCGATAAAGCCGAAAATCTATTCGCCGCGCAGCTTCTCTAAGATGTCAGTTAGAGCATCTTTGCGTTTTTTGTTGTTCAACCAGTTTTTGTGTTCCTTTCTTATCTTATCGACTAACTTGGCGATTTCGGCTTTTTCGACGGCGCTGTAAACGGGGTTATCAGTAACAGATTCCAAATCTGTTTTCCACTCTTCATAGAGTTTTGTGTGCTCATGATTGTTTACGCTTAAGCTCGTTTGCTTTGCAAAACGAGATTCCCATTTTTGGATAAACCGCTGATGCGCGGGCATGGCGGCAAGCTCGGCGGCTTTTTGTTGCGCGGCCAGGGCTTGGTTTTGTGCATCTTGAATGTTGCGGATGCTTCGTTGTGCTTCTTCGGCTGCTTCTGTGAAATAGCCGTAACCGGATGCGGTTTTGCTGCCTGCGCCTTGTGTCTGCAAGGCTTGAAACAGTAGGTTTTGGGCGTATGCCGCCCATGCCTGCGCGCCCGGTGCGCTTTCGATGACGAAATAGAAGCTGCCTTGTGTGGCGATTTGCTGATTGGGGATGGGGGATTCCATTTCGTCGGCTTCGGGTTGTTTGCCGTTGTAGTAGTCTTGGTGGTGGGTGGTGATGATTTCTGCGGCAAAGGGCGGGGTGTTGGCGGGGACGAACCATGCGTCGTGCCAAACGAGTGCGCCTGATTTCAGGCTGCCTGAGTCGCTGTCGTCGCCGAACAATACGGTCAGATGGGCTTTATCCAGTCCGAGGCTTTCGGCATGGCTGCGGGCGATGCCTTTGACGGAGGAGCCTGCGATGAGGGGCATGCCATAGGTGTGGCTGGTGCTGATGCCTGTTTCCAGTGCGCCTGCGCTGTTGAGGCCTGTATAGAGCCTGCCTGAAATGCCGGCGGCAAGTGTGGCGAAGCGGCCGGTATCGGAAGTGGCTTTCACCCAGCGTGTGAAGGCGAGCCCGTACAGGTTGTCTTTTTTGGGCGCGGGAATTTTGACGATTTTTTGAATCAGGTCTGCTTTGGCTTGTTTGTCGTCTTTGTCCCATTTGGTCAGGCCGCGCTGCATGAGCAAACCGGCATGCGCATCTTTTAGGTCGTCTGAAATGAGTTTTTTCAGGCTTTCCCGCATGAGTGATATGGTCATGATTGTCCCCCTTGTTCGTCTTTGGGTTTGGGCAGCAGGGCTTGGGTGTAGCGTTTGAGGCTGGAGGCGGCTTCTATGGCTTGGCGCGTGAGGAGTTGGTAATGCGATAAGTCTGCTTCTAAGATTTTCTTGTGCAGGCTGTCTTTATTTTCGCCCAACAATTCGGCAATGTGCGCCAATAGGAGCAGGTGTTCTTCTTTGCCTTTGGCTTGTAAAAAGCCGATGGCCTGGGCAAGCCCGGATTGCAGGATCATGGTGGGGAAATTCAGCGCAAGCGTGCGGTATTCTTTGACTTGCTTGTTGTCATCTTTGACTTTTTGAATCAGTCCATAGGCGCGTTGGGCGTATTTTTGCGAGCGGATGTGTGGCATGTTATTCCCCTTTTGTCAGGTCGTCTGAAAGTACGAGACGACACAAGCCGCGTCCGACTGTATGCTTGCCGCCGATTTGGATTTGGGTCTCGCCTGCGGGAATCAATGCGGAGAGTTCGTCTGCGCTTTTGGCGTTGCGGCTGTGGCGCGATTTGTCAATGGCTAAAATGCCGTACAACACGCTTTCGGCGGGCAGGTTTTCTTCCGACCAGAGCGCGCCTTCTTTGACGATGCGTGTTTCGCGGTCGATTCTGATGCGCATGCGGATTTCGGTTGCGGTATCGGCTAAGAAGGAGAATGTGCTGTCGGGCAGGATAATGAAGCGTTGGCAGAGCTGTTCGCGCCATGCTTGGTAGTCTGCGGTGTTTTCGGGGTAAACGGCGGCGGCAATGTGTTCTGCCCATTGTTTGGCTTCGGTACTGGTTTCGCTGCCGATGTCCAAATCTTCCAGCGCGATTTGGCTGCCTGAAACACGCAATACGGTGTTTTCCGGTACGGATGCGCTATCTTTTAAAACGGGTACTTTGGGGCTTTCCGGCTGCAACCCGCGTACATCGCGCGCATAACGTTGCAGGATAAACGGGCAAGTGGCAAAGGCGACTGTTCCTGCGAATGAGCGAATCGGCAAAAGCAGCAGATGTGCATCGCCAAAGGCGGCGGCGGCATGAATATTTTCTTTATCGGCTTGGCTGTCTGCGCCAAACAGGGCTTGAATGTCGTCTTTGCTGACATGCCATTTTTCTTTGGCTTCATCACGCAATACGCCTTTGAGCGCGCTGCCGGGTACGAGTGGCAGATTGGTGGCACGGCTGCGGGCGATGGGCAAGTCTACTGCGCCGATGCCTTGACCTGTGCCGACGTGGAGGGCGGATAAGGCATGTAGGTGAAAAATTCGGGTGTTCATTTTGTCTTCCTTGTGTTTTAAATATGAAATAGGGAATCAGGCCGTCTGAAAATCAAATGCTCTGCCACGGACCGATCAAACCGATGCCGAAGCCGTCGCGGCAGTCTTGTCCGTTGTCGCCGAATGCCTGCCATTGGGCTTGGGCAAGTTCGGCCGTGTTGCCACTTTGTATTTCAAACCAATATACTGCGCCTGCCGAAACAGCTTTTCGCATGGCTTTCGGTGCATGTTGCTGCAAATCCCAACCTGAAACGGGCAGCCAACGGTCTATGGCGGCGGCGCGGAGTTTGACTTGCAGGTTGGTATGCGGGAGTGTGCCTGTTAAGGTTTCGCCGTCCAACCAACCGGGCAGCCAGCCTTTGTCAAACAAGGCAGGTGTCAGCAAAGTGAGCGTCAATCCGTTTGTATATGTGTATTCGGGCTGTTTGAATACGTCGTCTGAAATTTTATTCAGCCGCGACAGCCTTCCTTCTCCGCCAAAACGCACTACGCTGTTATCTTGCAAATCGGCTGCCGTGCGTATCACGAAACCATAGCGGTGGCTTTCCCAGCCCTGATGATGCTTCCGCGCAGATTCGGCAAAATCGTAAGCGGCTGTTTGGAACAAACGTCCGTCTTCGGCTGCAAGTGTTTTTCGGTCTATGCCGACATGGGTACGCGTTTCAATCGGCAGCGATTGTGCGCCGCGTTTGTTGATGTCTTCAAACACCGGTTTCCCGCCGTTTTGCCAAGCCAGCAGATCCGCCAAATCCCAATACATTGCGCCGCTTTGAGGCTTGCCTTTGATGGGCGATTGGATTTGTACAGGCAATAAATCGGCATGAGGGAAATCCGCCGCCATATCGCTGCCAAAGGCTTGCGGCGCGAGACGGACGAGTTCGGTTTTATCTGTCTCTTTGTTTTTTAAATACAGGGCGTTGGCAGGTTTAGGCAATAGGATTCTCAGGTCGTCTGAAATATCCTGTTTCGCTAAAAACGCGCCCTGTACGGCAATTTGGCGTAATTCACCAACTTGTGCGTCCGACAACTTGGCTCGATTGCCTTGGGTTTTGCCGTCCCAATCACAGCCGCTCTGCCGCATGATTTGCGTGCGTACCAAACCTGCTGCCGCGGAGGGTAGCGGAAATTGAATATCATCGGTATCCGACTGCGCCCCAAACGGCTTGCCGCTGCGGAACACCAACGGCGCAAGTGCGTCTAAAAAATAGCTGTTCATGATTGCGCCTCCTGTCCTAAATCGTTTTGTGTTTTGGCGGCAAGCCAGCGGGCAATGATTAACTCGGTGGCCAAGATATTGAGTGCGCCGGTGTGTTCACTGCCAAGCTGACGTTGCAAGGCATCCAGTCGGGCTTTCAGCTCTTGCTTTACATCGTCTTTCAATTCACCGCCCGACATATTTCGCGCTCTATCCAGCATTCGGGCAAACTCGGCTTGGCGGATATTTTGGTGCAGATCGAAGGATAAATCGGCGGATTTCGGAAAATCCGTGCGCATAAAGATATCGCGGCTGTCGTAGGCAATACGGCTGCTGATTTCTTTCTTCTGATACAGGTTTTGCCATTTTTTAAATGCTGCCAAACCTGCTTCATCACTCCATTGCACACGCCAATCGCTGTCCGAACCTGAACGCACGGACAAGGTAATCCCCAATCCATTGCGCTGTTGATCGGCAGGATAATTGTCGCCTTTCGCCACTTTTTCCGCGTGTTTTGCCAAACGGCGTACATTGCCAAGCGGCGTGCTGATGTGGCAAATCGCCAAACCGACGGACAATGTGGGCGCTTTTTCTGCTTTCAAAACATCTGACACTTTTTTCAGGCAGGCTGAAAATGCTTGTCGCAACGCGTCCGCGCAATCAACCGCCTGATCCAACGGGACAAAGCCCAATACATCGTCGCCGCCCGCATAGACGCATTGCGCACGGAAATCGCGCATTTTCACAGGTACACTTTCGGCAAAGGTTGACAAAGCCTCGGTAATCGCTTGATGCTCTTCAATCGTTTTTGCCTTATCCAGCAACTCGCCCATGCGGTCGCCGTCTGCCAGCAACATCACCCAGTAGCTGCATGGTTCGCCGTATTTGTGCCAAATCGGGTTTAGGACATTTTCCAACTCTGATGCATCTGCACCGTTTTCATTGTCTGACAAAGCAGCATACAACCGGTTGCGATACAGCAACTGCGCATCAAACGGAAAATCTGCGTAAATGCCTTGATTGCCCTTTACACGAGTGGCTAAATTCATCGCGATTAAAGGTTCGTAAGCATCGCAAAGTTCACTTAACTCATTTTCAGGCAAACCTTGTAGCCAAGCATCTGCGGCTACACGTGTAACGGGCGTAAACTGTTCGCTATTGCCGCCCAAACGCTTCACAATTCCTGCACAATCCAACTGCTCTGACTGGCTCAAACCCAGCTTGCGCCTTGCTACATCGGATAAGTCGGTATCACCGTTGGCTTTTTCCAGCAATACGGTTTCACGTGCGCCATCCAGTGAGGATTTAGGCAACATAAACCGCTTGTCCCAAGCATCAGCCGCATGTGCAGGCGTAAAATCGCGTGTTGCCTTACGTGCCGCCAAAGCCGATGCGGCACGTTGGCTTGCATCTGAATAACCTTTTTCGGTTATCCGCACCCATGCAGCCTGGATTTCCAAATAATCATTAAGTTGCATCTGCCAAATTTCATCGCGCAAAGCCGCGTTCAAATCTTGTCGTGCCTGCCGTGCTATGGTTTCAAACCGTGACTGTGCCGCTGCTTTCGCCTGTTCGACCAAATCGCGCACGGCAGCATCATCAGCCGCATCAACCTGCACTTGAATTTTGTTGCCGACTGAAAAATTATCGTCCATCCGGTCACAAGGCTCTAAACGGTCTTTGGTCGCCTCATCCACAAACGGAAACACCATCTGCGCTCCGGCTTCAAACAAACTCTTTGCAGCAGCCTTCGCCATTTCCGACAGCAGCCAAGAACCGCTCCATAAATCCCGACTCCGCCGAGCCGAAGCAATGAATCCCTGTACAGGACCGATGGATAGGGTTAAAACGTATTGAGTCATTTCAGCTTTCCTCTTTTTTATTTCGTAAAATAATTCAAAAACGCATCAATTGGATTACCGCCACCGTTTTCACTTAACGGCTTAACTTGCCGTGCCTTACTTTCCTCCCACAGCGTTACTGGATGTCCATTTCCCTTGTTTTGTTTTTTTTCTAATAACTCGACAGAAACATTTAAAACATTATCCAAAGGAAGGCTCAATGCGGCAGCCTGAAAACCTCCCTTGCCATCCCAAACAGGGCGAATAATTAAAGGGCTGGCCATACGTTCCTTACATTTAGGCTGTAACGTTGTATCTGCTGGTTCATCACCACCAACAAAATGAAAAATAATCGGCATACCGAATACACCGCGCGCAAATAAATCTCCGGCAGGATGTTCCGGCTTGTGCCGATCAGAATGTGTTCGCGTTATACGTCGAATTTCATCAGGTTCAGACCAACGGCTGCGACCGGCAGGTTTTTTAATATCAGATGAAGGATTACGTCCAACCTCTTTGCCTTGCCGAAAATCACGCAATCGTTGCACCGCTTCTTTCCAGGCTTTCAAAGCACAATCAGTACTTGGACGCAAAACCAATTTGCAACCTGCCTTCATTACTTCATCAATACTCAAAGGCTGTTTGAAAACAGGATTAGAACTGTCCTTAACCACAAACGCACCACATCCGCGCCGGGTACGCGCACCAATCCCTCCAAAATTTACCCACCAGCGTAAAGTTTCCAAAACCTGTTCCCTATCTGTTTCGTTTGCCTTTTCACTCAAACGCCATTGCAAGGTCCAATTCAAACCCTCTTTAATCAATAACGTTTTTTCACGTTTTTTCTCACTATCCATCGGAAACAAAACATAAGCATAAGGTTTTAAATCATTACTCTTCGAACGTACTTTTTTATCTGAAGGTAGAGATGAATCCAAGCCGCCTTTAAAATAAGAAATCTGTTTAACATTTAATACATCAAGCACACGCAAAAACACCAAACTCGCAGCAGCTTCTTCACCGATACCTCCCCACAAACGAAACTCCGCTTCACGCAAACTTTTTTCTTTCAAATTCCATTTTTGTTGAGCTAACAGCCGCCACCAAAAGCGTAACTGACCACGAATCGCTGTAGCACGAATGGGCATCAAGACATCAGGCATGGCTGCCTGAACACCACCGCCATAAATAGGCGTAACAAGCTCACAGTAAATTTCCTGCCAAGCCTCCTTACTTTCAGGCAGTTTTTCCATCGGCCCAAAATCGGGTATTAGTAAAGCCATTTTCTTATCCTTTTTTATTTAACCAGCAAGTTACTTTATAACAAAACTAACCAAATTTTGCATTATACACAAATTTGTTTGGCATTCATGCCCCATAAAAATGGGGTTCGGAAGCAAAATTATCGAAACCATTAGTAGATTTAACCATTAGTAGATTTATAGTGGCTTAACTTTAAACCAGTACGGCGTTGCCTCGCCTTGCCGTACTATTTGTACTGTCTGCGGCTTCGTCGCCTTGTCCTGATTTAAATTTAATCCACTATAATTTGCAGATGATGGTGTAGCGGGTAACGCGTTCGACCAAGGTCAGTAATGCGCTTTTCTGATTTTTGCCAACGATGGTGTCGGCCTCCCAATCGCCGATGCGGGTTTTCCGGTCGACAATGGCGGGGCGGTTTTCTATGCCGACGCGGTCGGGCACTTTGCCTCTGGTCCATGTGCTGCCGTAGCGTTTGCGGTAGGGTTTGCTGCATATTCTGAGATGTTGCCACAAAGTGCCGCCGTTGCTTTTGTCTTGGCGGAGGTAGCGGTAAACGGTGCTGTGATGGAGCGTGATCCCGTAGTGTTTGCGCAGGTAGGCGCATACTTGTTCGGGACTGAGTTTGCGGCGGATAAGGGTGTCGATGTGTTGAATCAGCTGCGAATCGAGTTTATAGGGTTGTCGCTTACGCTGTTTGATAGTCCGGCTTTGCCGCTGGGCTTTTTCGGCGCTGTATTGCTGCCCTTGGGTGCGGTGCCGTCTGATTTCGCGACTGATGGTGCTTTTGTGGCGGTTAAGCTGTTTGGCGATTTCTGTGACGGTGCAGTGGCGGGACAGGTATTGGATATGGTATCGTTCGTCTTGGGTCAGTTGTGTGTAGCTCATGGCAATCTTTCTTGCAGGAAAGGCCGTATGCTACCGCATACTGGCCTTTTTCTGTTATAGAAAATTGCACTTCAAATGCGAATCCGTCGTCTCTTATAGTGGATTAAATTTAAACCAGTACGGCGTTGCCTCGCCTTGCCGTACTATTTGTAATGTCTGCGGCTTCATCGCCTTGTCCTGATTTAAATTTAATCCACTATATTTTTCTAGAGCGGATTAATTTTAAAACCGGTCGGGCGTTGTCTTGTCTTGATTCGGTATGAAGTTAATTTGTTGTAAATATTTGAATAAAAGAGGTTTTATTTATTATTTTAAAAAAAATCGATTAGCACTCAAACCATCGTAATTTTGCCCGTTGTATAACCATTTTGATAAGCGGTATGAATTTGATATTTAACGGTAGTTACTAATTTATTTATTTTTTGATATGATAAGTAAATTTTTTAAAAAGGTAAAAAATATGAAAGGTATTATCAGGCCGGGAGATTCGACTACTCATGGAGGCGTTGTGGTTCAAGCGTCTTCGGATATGGTCACTGAAGGAAAGCCTGCCGCTCTGGTAGGAGATTTGGTTTCTTGCCCCATACCTGGGCATGGAACCAATCCGATTATCGAAGGCAGTCAATATATGTTGTTTAAGGGGCGTGATGTTGCTGTGGACGGTTGTAAAACTGCATGCGGCTGCGCCTTGATCAGCAGTATGCCGACTGTCGGAAGCGACTAAGGGGAATGGAATCTGCAAAGAGCTAAAGTGCCGGATTGTCGGAAATAAGATACAAAATTGAATAATCCTTTTAGTGTCGCAGGTTTTTAGGGGCGCATACCTGATTCGGGGCAGGTTTGGTAAACAGCCCTTCATCTCAATAATTTAAAAGTTCTGATATTCAGAATACAGATTAAGTTTTTAGATTTTAAGTTTATTTTTCGGAAGTTATTATGAAGCCAATTTTTACTGGCATAGTGGTTATTATTCTAAGCATCGTCAGTGCAGTCTTACTCTATTTTTTAGGTCATAAATTCGGAATCGATACATCTACAGCCAAAGCAGTTGTTTGGGCATGTATCACAGTAGTGACCTCGTTGATATTCTTTATCCCTCTGTTGACGCGAATGCTTTGGTCAGGCGTGTCCGACAGACATTCCAATTTGAAGCATCTGAATCCCGAAGATTTAAGCGGTGACAGTGCGGAATCTACCCATTTGATCGGTGTGTCGGAACGCTGGGAGCAGTTGAGACATATCCACTTGCTGACCAAGCAATATAAAAAACATCGTAAGCCTTGGATTTTTGTGGTCACCCAAGACACTGCCTTGCTGGAAGCCTCTTTACCGGATATCCGCCGTCAGTTGTGGGTGGAAACCGCACCGGCTATTTGGATTGATGCACAAGCCATGGAGCCTGCAGGCGGTTGGCAATATCTGAGGGGCGTGGGTAAACGTCCTGCCGAAGGCATTGTTTCGCTTCAGGCAAAATCTTCAATTCACGAGAATGCTGCGCAATTGACCGAGTTAATGAAAAAGCTCGGATGGAAGCTGCCGATTAATCAGGTTTATCTGACCAATGAAACCGATGAAATGCCATCAGCCATCAGTCATGCTTTGAAATATGGTTCGACTGTATCGGCAACGGAGTTGGCGAAAGAATTGGATCAGTTTGCCAACCAGTTGGCAGCATTGGGTACGCAGCTGATCGAGGAAGATTTGCGCCAAACACCTATTGCAAAACTGTCTGCTACGTTGCCTGCTCACAGTCAAACTTTGGCGGATCATATTGCTGCTGAAAAACGGAGTTTGGGAAAACTGGATACAGTTGCCGGCGTTTCGTTTATTCAAACCAATAATCCTGAACAATCAGGAGATTTGATTTACCGTGCGTTTAATGATCTGTCTGTTTTGGGTTCTGGTAAGAAACTGCATTTGTCCAAAACGGAAAAAACCTATTTGGCAATGAGTGCCGTAGCTTTGCTGATCGGTAGTGTGTTTGCAGTGGGTGCGCACAGCAGTTATCAAGATATAGGTCGTCTGAATGCTGATTTGGAAAGTATTCAGAAGGCAAAATCACGCTCGGAAAAAGTTGCTGCATTAGTCAAACTGCAACAGAGTATTACCGAAATGGAATCCGGCAGGGATTTCTTGCAATATACAGCCAAGTTCTTGGGCTATGAACATAGAAAAGAGTTGTTGGCTGCTGCGTATCGTAAATACGGTATTTTGGTTAAAGATGTCGTCAGCCGCCCAGCTACCGTATTCTTTGCGAATAAGTTGGATGGTTTGACTATGCTAGAAGGGCAGATTCCGGACGACTTCGCGCTGCAAGACAGTTCTTATCAGGACTTGAAAGCATATTTGATGCTGACGTCTCATGTAGAGAAAACCAAAGACAAAAAAGATGCTGAATTCCTGACGAAAAAATTGGTGGAAATGCTTTCAGCACAGAATGTTTCTACCAAAGATGCACAAATTTTGGCTCAATTCTTCGTACCGCGCATGGCTACTCATTCCGGTTGGCTTGAAACCGAGCAACCTGAATTGGTATCACGAAGCCGTCAGATTCTGGTGGATTGGATCAACCGCGACCAAGGCAGTGAACAGTTATACAAACGCATCGTACAAGGTACGGATGCCAAGCTGAAAACCATTACATTGGCAGAGCTGTTGAATAAGGATTTGAAAGGCATTTGGACTGTCGGCAAACCTTTGCCTCGCGTGTATACGGTCGAAGGCTGGGAAAAACACGTCAAGCCTGCTTTGGATCAAGCTGTTAAAGACAGCAAGAATACTGACTGGGTGTTGGGTGGAAACCTGCATCAGGCACCGGTAACGGAAGCTGCCATCAACAGTCTGAAAGAGCGTTATTTCAAAGAATATGCTGCGGCTTGGTATGACATGATGAACAGTATTACATGGCAGCCAAGAACGACCAATTTAGATGCGGTTAATCAGTTCCACGTTTATGCAGATCCTCAGCGCTCCCCATTGGTGGCATTGTTTCATGCTGTAAAAGAAAGCAGCCAATTGGACAGCAAAAAAATTGACGTAAATCCGGCGGTTGCCGATGCTGCAAAACGTGCGGCGGCAAGACAGCTGTCTGCCCGCTCGCGTAGGGTTGCCGATACGGTATTAAATTCACAAGCTGAAAACATCAATGCTCTGGAAGGTAAAGTCAATGATTATCTGGCAGGACCGTTGGAAGCGGAATTTGAAAACCTGCTGCAATTGATTGACGCACAAATCAATCCGAAGAGCGATTTGAGCCTGCAGCGCTACCTTGAGCGAGTGACGACCATTAAACAACGCTTGATTCAAATGGCGTCTTCTTCCGATACCGGTGGCGTAGCCAGATCGGCCGTGCAAGGTGTTTTGAATGGCGGAGATAATGAATTTCTTGAAGGTATGCAGTATGCACGTTTAATTGAGGCTGGTGTGGGCGACAGATTGCTGCCGTTTGCGCGCAACGTTTTTGTCTTGCCATTTAATTCCGTATGGGATTCGATTGCAGGTGTAGCTCAAAAAGATATCAATAATCTGTGGGCAAGCAATTTTGTTAATCCTATGCAATCCGAGTTGGGTGGCAGATATCCGTTTGCCAAATCAGAAACCGAAGTTTCGATTCCCGTATTGGCAAAATACTTGGATATCAACAAAGGTGCATTGAATCAGTTTGTAACGACTCAATTGGCAGGCGTTTTGACGAAACAAGGCAATCAATGGATCGTAGCACCGGGAAGCGAATTGAAAGTCAATTCGGGACTGTTGCAACAGTTGAATAAATTGAGTGCGATTTCTGAGGATTTCTTTGTTAACGGAGAAGGTGGTTACAGCTTTGAGCTGAAGCCGACATCTACGCAAGGGATTGTTCAGTTTGACTTGGTTATTGATGGTCAATCATTGAATTATTTCAACCAGCAGACAGAGTGGAAGCCATTTAAATGGCCGGGTGATGTCAGCAATGCCGGTTTGCGTATTTCTTGGGAAACCGAGGCAGAAGGTATACGTAAAACTCAGGAAATCAGCGGACGTTTTGGTTTCATCCGTATGCTCGAAAAATCCAGGGTTACGCCGATTGATGGAAGTACTTATCTGGTCGAGTTCCCGCTGGAAAAAGACAAATTGATGCGCTTCTATATGCGAACCAATTCCGGTAAAGGACCGTTGGGACTGTTGGATCTGAAAAATATCCATCTGCCGAATAAGATTTTTGAGGTTAAATAATGATGACATTACCTCAATGGGTAAAGCTGATACTCGGTGATGAAGGTACATCTATCACCGATAACAATATCCATCGCTGGCAAGAATGGTTGGAGCCTGTTTCAGACGACCATCCTTGCGGCGAGGATGTGGCCTATGCAGATGATTTTGAAGCCATCAAAATTGAGCTGGCCAAACTTTCGGGTATGGATTACCGATTGATTTTGGATGCTTCAGAACGCCTCTTGAAGCGTGAATCTAAAGACCTGAGGGTGGCAACCTATTACATTTTTGCCTCGCTGAGAGACAGAGGTTTGGCAGGGTTTTCGGACGGCTTGGAGATTTTGTGCGGGTTGTTGCAAAAATTCGATCAGTCGCTGTGGCCGAAAAAGCCGGTACAAAAACGTAATGCATTAAATTGGTTGTCCGGTGAAAGGGTGTTGGATATGCTTAAAGAAGTAGGATTATCCGATTCTACGGAGCTTAAGCGGACATTATCGGCTTTGATGTCGTTGCAACATTACTTTGATGGATGGGAAGAGGCAGTTCGCCCCAGCTTATTCCCATTGTTGCAATATTTTGAAGAGTCATCTGTTCGTTTTTCATCCTCACCGACAAGTTCAAATCAAAATCAAGAGACCAGTGCGCCTGTTGAGCAAGTGGCAACGCCGCAAATTCATCAAGAGAGTCGAGGGTCGTCTGAAAGTCTGACTGTCACAAAGGTTAACTCTTCTAAAGCTTTACTTGACCAAGTCAGGATTAATGCTGCCTACTTGAGAGAACAGGATGATGGTTATTGGTCTGCAAACAAGATGATTCGAGCCGTCCGTTGGGGCGGATTGAACGGCATTCCTCCTCATCAAAACGGTCAGACGCGTTTGAAGGCTCCGAGGGCCGATTTATTGGCAAACCTGAATCGTTTGGTTCAGGAGCAGCAATGGCGCGATTTGCTCGATAAAGTGGAAGCGGCTTTTTTGGAAGGTGCTAATCACTATTGGCTGGATTTGCAATATTACGCATGGCAAGGTCAACAGGCGCTAGGCGGTTTATACCTTTCCCAAGTTGATTCATCACTATTTGAGTTGAAATCCTTATTGGCCCGATGCGAAGGCCTGACCGGTTTAAGTTTTGATAACGGATTCCCGTTTGTATCTGCCGATACGCTTAAGTGGTTGGAACAAAAGGTCATGTCGTCCACGCGCAAGCAGATGAGTAGCCAAGCCATTCAAAAGGCAGCGTTAGAACCGTCATCACAGGAGGAAAACCAAGAAAGTTACTGGCAACAGGCGCTGTTGAAAACGCAAGAATACGGTTTAGACGCTGCATTTGCTTGGTTGGAAACATTACCAGAGTGGCAGACGGGTTCGGGGCAGGTTAAGAAATGGTTGATGATGGCTCGGTTGGCTGTAAACGCCCAAAAAGCGGAATGGGCTGTGAAACTGTTGGAACAAGCTTCGAAGCAGATGCAAGTGTTGACAGTTAAAGAGTGGGACAAACATTTTACGTTTGAAGTGTATTCCCTTTGGTATCAACTATTAAGTGAAAACCTTGATAATAAAGATATTGAGGCTGTCAAACAGCTCGAATTTTTACGGACAGAATTGATGCAGGCGGATGTTGTCCGTGCATTGAAATTAATTTATTAAGCATATATTATGTCAGATCCCACATTACGCTATTATGAAGAAGAGATGCGGTATCTCAAAGAGGCGGGATTAGAGTTTTCAAAAGCCCATCCTGATCGTGCCGCAATGCTGAATTTAGACAGGGTAGGTACACGTGATCCTTATGTAGAAAGGCTGTTTGAAGGCTTTGCTTTTTTGACAGGGAGAATCAGACAAAAATTAGATGATGACTTTCCGGAATTGACGGAGGGGTTGGTCCATATGCTGTGGCCGCATTATCTGAGGATGATTCCTTCTCTGACTGTTTTGGAATTGATTCCGGATAATAAAAAGTTGCAAGGAGGGCAAGTCGTCAAAAAAGGATTGTCTGTTCAGTCCGAACCTATCAATATTAACGATAGATTGACCAGATGCCTGTATCGGACCACTGCTGATGTTGCGCTCCAGCCTTTGAGCATATTGCATACATTGTTGGATTATGATCCGAATGGTCAAAGCGTTATCAAATTAACTTTTGGTATCCACCGACAAATACAGAAAGAAAATTTAGATTTTTCCAAAATCAGAATTTATATTTCCGCCGATGAACCGATTGCCTTCGCATTGCGTCATGCTTTGTTGAATCAGACAGCGCGAATCAGCCTTCATCATGCCGAATTGCCATCTGCCGGCAATATACAGTTTAAGGCAGTCGGATTTGCTGAAGATGAAAGATTGTGGGAGAAAGTTAATAACAGCTTTAGCGGCTACCAACTATTGCTGGAATATTTTTGTTTCAAACAGAAATTTTTCTTTATTGATTTAGTGGGCATTGATGCTGGATTATGGTCGGAACGGACTAATGAGTTTAGTGTGAATGTGGTTCTTTCCAAGCAATACCCTTCCGAGCTTCGATTCCCTCCTGACTGTTTGAAATTGAACTGCGTGCCTGCCATCAATCTGTTTGATATGGAAGCAGAGCCTATCCGAGTAGATCATAAAGCGTTCGAATATCAGGTGAAGCCGCTCTTACATGAAGGTATGGCTGTTGAGGTTTATTCCGTCGAAGAGGTAGAGGCGGTTAATCATGAAACAGGTAAGCGTTATCCCTATATTCCTTTTTCCTCATTCCAGCATCGTGGCGGATTGATGAAATATGATGCGCCGGAAAGGTATTTCCATACCAAAGTCAAGCAAGGCGTATCAGGAAGACATGAAACATTTATCATGCTTGGCGGATTGTTGTGGGATAGAAAAGAGATATTGCCTACTGAGACGCTTTCATTGAAGGTGGTCGGGACAAATGGTGCTTTGCCGCGTAAAAGTCTGAGGGAAACCCAAATTCAAGACGACGATATCGCTGAACCAAATATCAAAATGGTCAGAAACCTTACTACGCCGACATTGTCTTGCTACCCGCCGACAGAGGATAGATTCCAATGGCGCATATTGTCCCATTTGTCACCCAACTATTTATCACTATTGAATGTTGACAGTTTGAAAGGGGCATTGTCCATTTACGACTGGACTGAAGACGAGCTGAACAAGCGCAGACTGAATGGTATTGTTGATGTCAAACATGAAACAGTACAGAGAATCGAGCGTGGCGCAGTCCATCGCGGAATTCATATTACCGTAACATTTGATTCAACCGCATTTAGCGGTGAGGCGGAAATTTATTTGTTCGGAGAATTATTGAACGAATTTTTTGCAATGTATGCTGATTTGAACCTGTTTACCCGGTTCAGCATTGTTTCTCTGCCATCCGGGAAAACATATACATGGAAAGACAGCAAAACAACTATCATACGGTTTTAGAAACGGCGCACAAAAGCGCCAAAGAAAATAACGGCAGGCAGACGCTTCCTTTATGGGAGATTCCTAGAAATAAAGCGCAGCGCGAAAGCGGGTCGTCTGAAATCTTCCAAGAGAAATTGGGGGAGTTTATTGTACGCAATGCGGCAACGATGAATTTCTTCCAATTTTGCCGGGTTTTAGAAATCCTTGCCGAAGGAAATGGAGAAAAGGCTGTCGAGTCAACCGTAAGATTTAGAAGGGTAAAATCTTTATCTTTCCCTTCGGGGGAAATCGCATCGGTTGAATATGACGCAGAAGCCGATCTGCCGACTGTCCGGACGACATTTTTAGGTTTGTACGGTGTCGATGCGGTTTTGCCGGATTACTTCCTGAACGATATTGCGACGCATAAAGACGGCAGTGAAAGCCTGGCGGCATTTTTAGATATCTTTAACCACCGAATCACAACCCTGTTTTTCCAAGCATGGAAAAAATACCGTTATCCGTTTCTGTTTCAACGGGAGGGGCAAGATGACTTGTCGCGTTCACTTCTGCACCTTATCGGGCAAGGCATGGTCAACGGGAAATTCATGCATCCCCTGCTGGATAGCAGGATTTTGGGATTGTTCAGTATTTTTTACCAGCGAACTCGAACCAAAGGAGGGATTGTCAGCATCGTCAGATACCTTCTTCCCTTTGCCGACGTAAAAGTAAAAGAGTTCCAGCCGCAATGGGTCATTTTGGAAAAGGACCGCAAACTGGGGAAAGCCGGTTTGCGATTAGATGGAGGAAGTGCATCTTTGGGCGGGCGGATAAAAGATTACAGTCATTTGGTGCGCATTGAAATTACGCCCGATACATTTGACAACGCGCAGCTTCTGTTGCCAAAGCAGCAATTGCACCAAAAATTGCTCGAATTATTAAAACTCTATTTAGGTCGTCGTTTTGATGCGAGTATTTACCTAAATATTAAAAAACAATGGATACCCAAAAGCCGTTTGGAAAAAAAACAAATATTAGGGATTAATACCGGTTTAGGTGCGATGCACCAAGACAAACAAATAAAAATAGCGAACTATACTTACTCAAACTAACTTCAAGAAAACGGAAAATCATGAATAAAAAAACCAGAATTACGTCAGTCTGCTCATTAGCCCTTTTATGCGCCATGCTTTCAGGATGCGGGATTTGGCAAGGCATGAAAGATGGAACGGTTGAAGCCACTAAAAGTGTTTTTTATACCAAACTCAAGATTTTGAAAATCGACCTGATCGCACGAAACGGTTTGAATCAAAACGAGCGTGGCCAATCGCTGTCAACAGTTGTCCGGGTTTATCAGTTGAAAGACAAGCAAAATTATGAAGTTGCCTCATATCGTGACTTACTCAATCAAGACAAAACCATCTTAAGCAACGATCTGGCGGAAGGTTACAAGCAATATACCATCCGGCCGGGGGAGACCATTAGCTTTGATGAAACCCTGAATAAAGACACCAAATATGTCGGCGTTGTTGCCTTCTACAACAAAGTAGGGGAAGAGCAGACTTGGAAAATGTTGATTACCAAAAAGCAGCTGACCAATAACAAACCGGTCGTTATCGAATTGGTGGATAACAAAGTCCTGCTTCAAGAGACGGTCAAGAAAGTCAAATAATGGATGCCGCACTCTATGAAAAACTGACCGGATTTTATTCCGACGGTTTGCCGATAGATGATCTGCCCGGCAGCTTCCAGTTGGTTCGCAGCGTTTTGGATAATATCCAACGCATTCTTAACAGCAGAAGCGGTTCCTTGAAACATCTGCCGGATTATGGGATTCCCGATCTCAGTATGGTTTATAAAAACCTGCCATCCAGCGCACATGACTTGCGGTATTTTATGAGGAAAACCTTGTTGAAATACGAGCCAAGATTAAAGAACTTGGATATCCACCTCACTGAATCCAAAGACAATATCATGGTTTTGTGTTATCAGCTGGAATGCGAAATAGAAAACGTGGGCGCGGTAGTGATAGACACTTATTTTATGCCTGAGGGGACGGTTTCTGTTAAACGCAGCCGGACATAAGCTTTCTTTGGTGTGAATAGATTACTTTGAAAATTAGGAAATAAAATATGGTTAAACACATTTTCCTTACTTGCGGCGTGTTGCTTTTAGCAACCGCTCAAACCGCCTTTGCCAAAGAGCTGGAAGGCATGTTGGTCACTCAAAACAATTATGTCCGGATTCGAAGTTGTGATTTGAAAAACAATTACACTTTGCTCCCCGGTAGCGGAAACGGCTATGAAGCCACAGCGGAAATCATCAGCGTCAGAAAAAATACGCCTGAAAACACACCAATCTATGTCAGGCTGAGAGGAAATCTGGAAAATACCAATTTTTTGATTTCCGGGATTGATTTCATCAAAATGGGCGAGAGCTGCCATGTACCGCATACCGAAACTCCGCCTGCCGAAGTCGTTATTCGAGAGTATCCGCTTACTCAGCAGAAATCAGGTTCGACTGGAGGGAAGTCTGAGTCTAAACAAGACAATTCGAAATTAAAAGCTACGGAATCCCAACAAACTAAGGCAGAACAGGACAAACCGGAAGAAATGGCAGGCAAGTCAGAAGAACCGATTCCTTATCCTGAAGTTACACAGACTAATCAATCGGAAGACAGTAAAAAGTCTGAAGACAAGACAAATCCAGACGACCTTGTTAAAGAAAGTGTGAAAACTGAGGATGCCAAACAGGCAGATACCGAGAAATCTGGTCTTACAAATGCTGGCTCGGAGACTCTGGTAGTATCAAAAACAACTTCGCCAGCTGAGAGACAACCCGTAGAAAATAAGGAAAGTAATACGTCGGCTAAAGCAGAGGTATCTGAAACGGTAGAAGTGCCAGCCAAAGCAGAAACACATGAAACAGTAGAAGCGCCAGTCAAAGCAGAAATATCTGAAGTGGTAGAAGGGTCAACCCAAGTAGAAACACCTGAAAAGGTAGAAACGCCAACCAAGGTGGAAACTTCTGAAACCGTAGAAACACCAGCCCAAACGGAGGCGCCTGTAACAGTAGAAAAACGGATAACAACAGAAACTACACCAACTACGCAAGCTCCGGTACTGGAAGAAGTGTCGACAAAAGCGGTTGATGTGGAGGAGTATTTGTCTGTATCTGAGCCTGTAGCTCCTATGGTTTTGCCAGCAGAAAGTCAGCCGGTAGAAGCCCCACTACCGTATTCAAAGTGAAGCCTGAAACCGGTAAGCAGGATTCTCCATCGCTAGAGCATGAGCCTTTGGCACCGCAAATAGATATCCAACGCGAAGAAACGCATTCTGCGCACAATACGTTGTCGGCTTCCCAATGACTACCAAAACATCTGTGCCATAGGCAGAGTCGCCTACCTTTCATGAAGAAACACTGGTGCAGCCGGTTTATGTCAATAAGGTCATCGTGCATGATGATGATGCCTTTAAATAAAGGGGCTGACGTAGATTAGCCCTAAATTCCACACCAATCCTGCAGGATTTTTAGCTGCCGGGACGGTGTGCCGAAGTTAAATCGAAATTCGCATTCTGAGACCTTTGCAAAAAAGCCTTTCCCCCGACAGCCGAAACCCAAACACAGGTTTTCGTCTATTTCCGCTCCTAATTACTCCTGATTTTACCCAAATGCCCCCTTAATCCTCCCCGGACGCCCCATAATCAGGCATCCGGGCCGCCTTTTAGGCGGCAACAGACACACTTAGCCTGTTAGCCGCTTTCAACAGGTTCAAACACATCGCCTTCAGATGGCTTTGCGCACTCACTTTACACAGACCAAAATAGGCTGCCCGGGCGTAGCGGAATTTACGGTGCAGCGTCCCGAAGCTCTGTTCGACCACATAACGGGTCTTCGACAAATATCGGTTACGTTTGGTTTGCGCTTCCGTCAGCGGACGGTTGCGGTGGGCTTTGCGCATAATGC
>ERZ773008.1030-NODE-1030-length-20044-cov-10.038971_pt1 | contig 20044 bp, 24 predicted proteins | sample MGYA00580664_ERZ773008 | MGnify/ENA primary metagenome ERZ773008 (study PRJEB29015, sample SAMEA2738016) | human oral metagenome | biome: human oral; feature: human-associated habitat; material: dental | place: China | collected 2048 ... | reverse complement strand
CGAGCGACCTTGCAAGTTGCGTTGGAGCTTTCTAAGTTCCTCTATTTCTGTTGGTGACAGTGTTAGTTCCATAGACAGTGCAAAGATAATAAATCTTTTGTTTATTCGCAATCTAAATTTGTTTGACTATAATTGTTCGAAATTAATGGGTGCTGAATAAATAGAAAATAAAATTCAAATTCTTAGGGAAAAAGTCCTCTTATCTATTCTCTGTAGTGGCTCCTTTGTTATTAAAATAGGAAAAAGAACAGAAGCTCTACACCTAAGCAACTGCAGAGTCTTTCTTATAGAAAAAGAAATTGAGGGAGACTCAATAAGTTTCTTCATTGATTATCAAACAATTAGATTATTATTTACCTAAATAATATATTTCCTATAGAGAGCGCAAATATACTACTTTTCTTCAAATATGAAAAGTTTTTTTATAAAAAAACCACCCTCGCATGAGGGTGGTTTTCAAAATACTAATATTTTCAATTATTTCAATTCGAATGTTACACGACGTGCTAACTGACGAGCGTTAGAAGAATTAGCATTAACTGTCTTATCTTCTCCTTTTCCTTCGAAAGAAAGCTGTGAAGCATTGATACCTCTGTCTACTAACAATTGTTTGATAACCTCAGCACGTTTAGCAGATAGTTTTTGATTGTAGTTTTCGCTTCCTTTTTCATCAGCATAACCTACTACATTCACACTTGCACCAGAGTTTTGTTTCAAGTAGTTAGCAACAAAATCAACTGCCCACAAAGATGATTTTTGAGGTTTTGAAGAGTTGAAATCGAAGTATACATTGATGTATCCTTTTTCGATAAGTTCACGTGCAGAATCTCCAGAAGCATATTCTTTATTTTCTGCATTAGCTAAGCTTCCGTATTTTTCATTAAGATAGTTTTCCAATTCGTCTGGAATACGGTTTCCATTGGTATCCACCATTCTATCTTCTTTTTCGTCCAATTTTTTAGCCAAGTTCGCTACATCGCTTTCTGCTTTTGCTATACGATCTTCAGCAGCTTGTAGCTTTCTTTCAAGCTCTTTCCCTTCACTATACCAATCTGCGTGGATCATGTGACGACCCAAAGCTACTTGAAGACCAATAGTTCCAGTAAAGTTTACCCCTTCGAATCCCCCATGAGTAGTTTTACTAAGACCATCGAAGGTTTTGTCTTGTTTGGCATACCAATATACAGATCCATCAAACAATAAAGTTACACGATTGCTAAGACGAACTTGTGGAGTAGCACCAAAGGTAAGGAATCCTAAGTTATCTGCTTTGTCAAAATTATCACTTTTCAACTGGCCAATTCCCACACCAGCGTGTAGCAATAGACCAAGATCACGAGTCCAATCTTCGAAAGAAAGCACACGACCTGCATTGGCTACTGCTTGCAAGTTTACATTCCATAGGTTGGAGTTGAATTTAGGAGAATTATCACCTTCTACGAACTTGTCGTATCCTCCTCCTAATCGCAAACCAAACTTGTTATTGAACATATAACGAACACCTCCGTTAACTGTAAAAAAGTTTGGGGTTTTTGTCGCATATCCTGATGTAAATTCGCGTGCAGGTTTGTTAACCCCTCCATTTACATCTATCGACCATTTGTTGTATTCCTGAGCGTTTGCACCCAAGGCTACAAGTGCTGTCAAAGCTAAAATTTGCTTTCTCATAAATGTGATTTTTAATCCTTAATTAAATTTCATTAACGTAGGGGCAAAGGTATAACTTTTTTTCATTTCAACAAAACTTTTCTTTAACTTTTTACCCCTCTTTTTTTATTTTACAATTTCTTTAGCTATTTTCTAATAAATTTCACTTATTTGCAAATCCTCATAACGCAATATGTAAACTGCTCTATTCTCATACCCTCCTCCCTTTACTGCATTCTTTACATATTGGAATTTGTTCTCCTGATAGGAGGTTTCTCCTATGTTGGCTTCTTTGATAAAATTCCCTGCCAAACTGGTTCGCAATACTGCATCCATAGTAAGGTCAAATCCTCTAAAGGCATATTTGCTAGGTGATATCTTATAGGTCTTGAGGTATTTCTTTATAAAAGAATTGCTCTCACCTGCATATCTGTTGGCTGCTGGATAGGTGAATTTCAGTGCTGATAGCTGGCTATTGGATATACTATTGTGGTCATAAGCATCTCCCTTATCCAAAGTAGCTATAATAATATTATAGTTCTTATTTTTCCCGTTGATTCCAGCTATGTTGTATAGTATACGTATCGCATCGGAGAGGAATACCACATCATCTGATGATACAAAAACTATATTTGTCGCCTCTTTGTTCAATGCACTTTGTATAGCTTGTATATTATCTACATTTTTAGCCTGAGAAAAAGAGGATAATAGTTTTTCATTCATATCCTTACTCTTGGCATCGGATAGTAATACAATATTGGCATCTGGATATTTCTGATTGATAAAGCTTATCATGCTATTCTGTTGTACCTCTATTGTAGGGACTGTCTGGAATACATTGGGACGGAGTTCTATATTTCTGTTGGAAAGAGGTGCCAATATAGCAATATTGTCGGAGGTGATTGTCTCCGATAGAGCATTGAAGGCTGAAGGAGAAAAGGGACCTATAATCACTTGTGAGTTCTTCAGACCTTCGCTGGAGGATATGGCTTTCACTCCTTGAGCATTCCCATTGCTATCATACACATTCACCGTAAGAGAGAATCCCATTTTCTGTAGGGAGTCCAAGGCCATTAGAGCTCCTGAATAGAAATCTGAGGCTATAGCTGTTATTTTTTCTTTCTGCAATTTGATCTTAATATCAGCTATATTCCCCGCCTGTATTCCATTGACTCTAAATGGCAATACGAAGGAAACTGTCTTGGTATTGGAGGGATTCATGCCAGATTTTATCTTAGGATTTGCATCAGTGGCATTGCCTGTGACTACATCTGTTTGGGAGGCTCCTCCTAATGTAGCTACATAGTCTAAGAAATTGTTCTTAGGTATCCAGATCTGTGCTTCTAACTTGATTCCGTCTTTCAGTTCCGGATTGAGTTTTTCCAGCTCTTTCTGTGAAAGGCCAAACTTGCGTTCTAAGCTCATAAACCCTTCCCCTTTCTCTACTTGATAAAGTACCAAAGCCTTGTCTGTAGTCACTTCTGGAACACCTGATTTCCCTGCAGGCACCCATATTTCCATCCCTTCTTTTAGTGGATTGGGTAGGTTGGGGTTGAGTCGTTCTAGGGTTTCTTGAGTTACTCCATAGTTCTGAGCTATACGCCATAAGCCTTCTCCTGGCTTTACGATATATTTGGTGAGCCCTTCCTTGCCTTTGGATATTTCTTTAGGGGCATCTCGGTAAAGAGGAATGGTAATTTCCTGTCCTTTGCGCAACTCTTTCTTGTACAATATCATATTGTAGCGACGTAGGTCATCTTGTGTAATATGGAACCTCTGCGCCAGTCCATAAAGTGTCTCTTTGTCTTTTACTGTATACTTCTCAAAACCAGTAGGTTGCTTTTTGTTAAAGTAGCTTATTTCATCTCCAGGTATGATAAGCAGCATTCCTTTCTGTAAGCCTTTTTCCAAAGTAGGGTTTAGGGACTTTATATCACTGGGGGATACACGGAATACCTTGGCTATACTCTCAAGGGTATCTCCCTCTTTTACTGTATAGCTATTGTGTTGTTTAGGTTGTGCCCATAGGCTAAATCCTGTAAGTACACACAAAAATAATAGTATTTTTCTCATTCTTTATGTTTTTTACAAATATCCTAATTTTTCTCTTACACGTTGTAGGGTTTGCTTTGCCACTTGGGAGGCTTTTTCAGCACCTTCTCTGAGTATCTCATCCACTTGAGAAAGGTGATCCATATAGTAGGCAAACTTCTCTCTGGGCTGAGCGAATTTTTCTAAAATAAGCTCATATAGAGCAGTTTTAGCATGTCCAAATCCATAGTTCCCTCCTCTGTAATTGGCAGCCATCTGGGCAGTCTGTGCTTCTGTGGCTAATAGCTTATACAGGGCAAAAACATTACATCTTTCTGGATCTTTAGGCGCTTCCAAGGGGGTACTGTCCGTTTGTATAGACATGATTTGTTTTTTCAATTCTTTATCTGACAAAAAGATATTGATATAGTTCCTTCGAGATTTGCTCATCTTTTCCCCATCAGTTCCTGGAATAATCATAATATCTTCTCGAATACTTTCCTTAGGGAGTACAAAGGTCTCTCCCATCTGGTAGTTAAAGCGGCCAGCTACATCGCGAGCAAACTCCAAATGTTGCAATTGATCCTTACCCACAGGAACTATCTCTGCATCATAGAGTAATATATCGGCAGCCATAAGCATGGGATAGGTAAAAAGCCCTGTATTGACATCCTCCAAACGATCAGCCTTATCCTTGAAAGAATGTGCTAAGGTAAGTCGCTGATAGGGAAAAAAACATTCCAAATACCATGCCAATTCCGCAGTTTGCGCTACATCACTCTGTCGGTAAAAGGTAACTCGCTGATAATCCAATCCAAAAGCCAACCAAGTAGCTGCCACTTCATAAGTGTTTCTCCTAAGTAATGCGCCATCTTTGATTTGGGTAAGGGAGTGCAAATCTGCTATAAAAAGGAAAGAGTCATTTTGGGTATCCTTTGCCATTTCTAAGGCGGGCAATATGGCGCCTAACAAATTCCCTAAGTGAGGAGTTCCTGTGCTTTGGATACCAGTAAGTACACGTGCCATAAATTAATATCTCTGTGAATATGGTGCAAAAGTACAACTTTTAATTCATATAAAAGTATTTTTAGATAAAAATAACGTATATTTGCGCCTGAATTTTTAAAGGTTGTTTTTTATTCTATTATTTACTTTAACTATGCAAAATAACGTCAATATACAGAACAAACGTGCACGTTTCGAATACGAACTCTTAGATAAATATATTGCGGGTATCGTCCTTAGGGGTACCGAGATCAAATCTATCCGCTTGGGAAAGGCCTCCATCGCTGAAAGTTTCTGCGAGTTCAATGAGAAGGGAGAGCTCTTCGTGATCAATATGACTATTGAGGAATATGCTTGGGGTACTTACTACAATCACAAGCCTAAAAGTGAAAGAAAGCTACTACTGAAAAAACAGGAACTCAAAAAGTTACACAAAGAGGTCAAAAACTCGGGGCTTACTATCGTGCCTCTAAGGGTATTTCTCAGTGAAAAGGGTTTCGCTAAAATGGAAATTGCTCTGGTAAGGGGTAAAAAACTTCATGACAAGCGTGAGACGATCAAGGAAAGGGACAACAAGCGTCAGCTAGACCGTATCAAAAAGGCTTACCAATAGTTATGAGCAGTCCATTTCGCTTCAAACAATTTTCTATCTCTCAGGAGTGTAGCCCTATGAAGGTAGGTACCGATAGTGTATTACTGGGAGCATGGACACCTGCTACCAATCCTACTTATATATTAGATATAGGAGCCGGAACGGGAGTGCTTTCCCTGATGATGGCACAGCGCTTCCCTCTCTCCCATATCCATGCGGTAGAGCTTCACTCTCTATCGGCCAAGGAATGTAGGCTGAACGTATCTCTCTCCCCTTGGCATCAAGCTGTTGAAGTTTTCGAAATGGATATCCGTGATTTCGCCTCGACAAGTGCTACTGCCTATGATCTTATCATCAGCAATCCTCCTTTTTTCTCCGAAAACACGCTCTCACCCAACAGGGTACGAGCTATGGCTCGTTCCAATGAGTATCTCCCTTTCTCCGATTTACTCTCTTGTATCCCTTTGTTATTAGCCCCTCAGGGCTTTTTCTCTGTGATTATTCCCTACAGAGAAGAGGAGTCTTTTTTACAAATAGCAATGGAAAACGGCCTCTTCCCTACTCAAATCCTTCATGTTCAGGGGAATTCCCTCTCTCCTGTAAAGCGAAGTCTACTTTTCTTATCTGCTCAGAAAAGTCCTTTGCCTATTGCTGAAAAGCTTATTATCGAAAAAGAACGTCATCAATATACACAAGAATATCAAGAACTTACCAAAAATTTTTATTTACGGTTCTAAATAAATTCTTAAAATATAATTCGTATTCAAAAATAATTCGTAATTTTGTGGTCATCTCAAGGGGTGCTGTAAAAAGCTGAGATTATACCCATAGAACTTAGGCTGGTAATGCAGTCAAAGGAAAAAATGAAGTCTATCTAATTACTATATCACTTGGCTTATTTTTGCACTTGGGTAGCAAAGATAAGCCTTTTTTTATTATCTAATGACAAATAATGCCCCTTTATTTGTAAAAAACGCTTTTTTTACAATGAAAAAAACATTGTTTTGTGGGGCATTAGTTCTTTCGCTTCCCTCTCTTGCTCAAGAGATGCCCGCTATCAAGGATTCTCTCTCAGAGAAACCTATCTCATTGGATGAGGTCGTGGTACAAGGTATCCGCGCCCGAGAAAACACTCCTATAAGTTTCTCCAATGTGTCTAAAAAAGAAATCCAACAAAAAAACAGTGGGCAACAGCTACCAATCTTGCTGGGCAACCTGCCTAATGTGGTTTCTTATTCTGAAGATGGGGCAGGCTATGGTGCCACTGCGCTCTTTATTCGTGGAAATGACACTTACCGAACCAATGTGACTATCAATGGGATTCCTTACAATGATGCTGAATCTCAAGGAGTTTTCTTCTACAATCTCTCTGATTTCGCCTCCTCTGCCGAAAATATCCAACTACAGCGAGGAGTAGGTACTTCTACCAATGGGGCAGGTGCCTTCGGGGCTAGCCTAAATATCCTTTCGGATGCCTCATCTGAAAAACCTTATGCGCAAATTGCCAATTACCTCGGATCTTATATGACCCATAAGCATGCCATTAAGTTCTCTACAGGAAAACTCAAGGAGCATTTCGAACTGGCCGGACGCTTCTCCAAAATCAATTCTGATGGGTATATCGATCGGGCTTCTTCTGACCTTAAGTCTTATTTCCTTCAGGGAGCTTATAGCAATAACAACACACTAATTAAGGGATTGGTCTTCGGAGGTACAGAAAAGACTTACCTTACTTACAAGGGGATATCTGTCGAACAATTACAAAAGGATAGAAGGTACAATCCCGCAGGAAAATATACTGTTGGTGGACAAACATTTTTCTATGATAACGAGACTGATAACTATCAACAAGATCACGCCCAACTTCATTGGACTCAAAAGTGGGATGAGCATTGGAATACCAATCTTTCTCTCCACTATACCAAAGGAAAAGGATACTGGGAACAGATGGACAATTGGGGAGACAGTAAGGGAAACTTCGTGATTCGCTATCAGCTGGACAATGATTTCTATGGTACTGTATTCTCTGCTAACTACCGCAAACAGGCTATTGAGCTTGTCTTAGGGGGAGCCACCAATGTATATGAAGGAAATCACTATAACGAAACCGTTTGGACTGAGAACGCTACTAACCCTTACAGAGACATCTCCGATTGGGTATATGGGAACAAGCAGGAAGTATCTGCCTTCACTAAGCTCACTTGGCAGGTAGCTCCCAAGCTAAGCTTATTCGGGGATATTCAATACAGAAGAGTCAATTTCAGATCAACTCTTAAGAAAACTCAAGTCAATGAATCTATTCCTATGCTCAATCCTAAAGCAGGGATTAGCTATTTTCTCTCCCCTGCTAGTACTCTCTATTTCTCTTTTGCTCATGCTACCAAAGAGCCTAACCGAAGTGATTACAAGGAATATGCTAAGAATATCAAGAAGGGAGCTGAACTTCCTCGCCAGGAAAAGGTCAATGACTTCGAGCTGGGATGGCGCTATATCTCTGAGAAAGTAAAACTCAATGCCAATGTGTACTACATGCTCTATAAGGATCAGTTGGTGCTCACTGGTGATATCAGCAATACGGGCTATTCCTTACGCAAAAATAGTGGGAAAAGCTATCGTACTGGGGTAGAAATTGATGCTACTGTAGCACTTGCCCCTCGCTGGGAGTGGACTCCTAATGTGTCTTTTAGTAAAAATAAAAATATTGACTATACCATTCAGGATCCCAATACACCTACTCAAAAGATTAACTTAGGAAATACTGACATTTCTTTCTCGCCTGATTGGGTTGTGGGCAATACAATCTCTTTCACTCCTATTGACAACTTCCAGATTAGTCTGACCTCTAAATATATAGGAGAAAGATACTTGACCAATGAAAACCAAGAGAATGCCCTGCTTGAAGATTTTTTAGTACATTCTCTTCACCTCTCTTATGAACTTCTTCCACAAAAGTTGTTCAAGTCTGTGCTTTTTTCTGTAACAGCCAACAATTTACTTAACAAGAAGTATGTAGCTCATGGAAGATATGCTTCTGGCAAACCTTTATATTTTCCTGCTGCTGAGCTCAATAGCATGGTTGGAATCACCTTTACTTTCTAAAATAAAAACGCAAGCACTCTAATCAAGCGCAATAAAATGGCGCCTCTACGCTTAATCACCATCTAAAGATGGCTTTCCTGTAGAGACGCCTTTTATTGCGCATTTTTTTATTATCTTAGCTTACTCTTAAAACTCTTCTCAGGATTCTCCTTTCTCCAACTGGGACTGGAACTCCTCTATAGCTGGCTTGATGGTACTTTCTGGAAGATCATCTATGCGAATATACATAAGCCCATCTACTGCATTGTTAAAGAGTGGATCCACATTGAAAGCGATCACTTTGGCATTCTGCTTTATATACTTCTTAATGAGTACTGGCAAGCGTAGGTCGCCTGGTTCCAATTCGTCTATAATTTTGTCGAATTTGTTAAGGTCAGACTGGGTCTCATCAAAGATAAAATCCTTATCAGCATCCTTGAGCTTTACTTTATATTCCTTCTTAGGCTTTACATACTGAGCTATATAAGGGTCATAGAAATTGGATTTCATGAACTCTATCATCAGCGATTTGGAAAAGTCCGAGAATTGGTTGGAGATACTCACACCTCCCAATAGGTACTTATGTTCTGGGAAATGTAGTGTTGTCAGGGCAATCCCTTTCCAGAGTAGGAATAGTGGCATCGGCTTTTGTTGATACTCACTCACTACAAAAGCACGCCCCATCTCTATAGTCTGCCGAAGCATGGTATGTAGCTCAGAATCAAATCGGAACAAGCTATGAGTATAAAAACCATTCACCCCATACATATCGAAGAAATCACTCCCTAAGCCCATACGATAGGCGCCTACTATTCGCTTGGTGTCACTCTCCCAAAGGAAAAGATGGCGATAGTAAGTATCATATTCGTCCAAATCAATAGAGAGGTTCGTACCCTCCCCTACTTCACGGAAGGTAATTTCTCTTAATCTACCTATTTCATGAAGAATATTAGGAATATACTCAGCCTTGGCTAAAAATATCTCATATTCTTTGTGTTGCAATAAGCGTGTACCCTTCTGCTGGCGTAGAGCTTCTATTTCCTTTTCCAATAGTCCCTCAGCTATAGGAGGGGCGACTTCCTCAGGATCCTTATTAGTATTGACCTTTATCATCGAGGCAAAGGGTCTAAAATGCTTCTTCTGCTCATAAGTATTCGAGAGCAGATAGGTCTTCTTGCGAAGGAAATTGGAGAACTCATACAAGTCCTCTATTTCATCCTGTGTCTTAGGCAATATAGGACGCCCTATACGGATTTTTATACTCTTATTCTTCTGGGTAAGTAGCTCTGAAGGGAGCTTTGCTGTACGCAATATATCACTCTGCTTAGCCAATTGGTAGAACAAGGGACTATTCTTAGCATGGAAATAGATAGGGATAATAGGCACATTCGCCTTTTTGATAAGCTTAATAGCCGATTTGTCCCAAGTCTTATCCACATAAATATTCCCACTAATCTGTGTAGAAACCTCTCCTGCGGGGAACATTCCTAAGGGTTTTCCCTCTGCTAAGTGTGCCATGGCTTGCTTAAAACCTTGCAGGCTAGAGGAAGCCTCCTTATGATCCTCGAACGGATTCACTTGGAATATATAAGGAGCCAAAGGTTCTATCTTGGAAAGCAAAAAATTGGCCATTATTTTATAGTCTGGCCGCTGCTCTATGAGCATCTTTAGGAGTATGATTCCATCCAATCCTCCTAAAGGATGGTTAGAGATAGTAATAAAAGGTCCTTCCTTGGGGATCTTTCTGAGGTCTTCCTCTGGAACTTCATAATGTACCTTGAACTCCTTAAGCAATGCTGAAAGAAACTCTACCCCTTGCAAATGCTTGTTCCTATCATATATTCTATTCAATGGTGCCAAGCGTAGTAGGTGTAAAAGCCCCCATCCCACAGAAGTCCCTACAAATCCTAACTTATCTATCTTGATAGCTTTCGCTAACTCTTTCGCTGTGATTAACCCCATATGTTGTTATAAATCTTTTGATAATGTCTCTCTAAAATAGATTTTTTGTATGAGAAAAACACACTGTTTTTCAGATTGCAAATATAAGAATTTTTTATCAAAAATAAGCCTTATTGTTTTATTTTTTATAGAAAAAACTTTGTCAAAGCATAAAACCCTTGACAAAGTTCTCTTGTAATATACTTGAATCCTATTGTATTATAGGTAAGATTTTATCTTATCGGCTACCTCTTGAAATTCTTCATTTGTAAGGGTTACCTTTTCCTCAAAGGTCATTTCTTTCATCCTCGAGATAGGAATCAGGTGTATGTGTGCATGATGCACTTCCAGTCCTACTACTGCCATCCCTACTCGTTCACAAGGAATAGCTTTCTCTTGAGCTATTGCTATCTTGCGGGCAAACTCTAATAGGTGATGATATAGTGTCTCATCCAAGTCAAAAAGCTTATCTACTTCTTTCTTGGGAATGCACAGAGTATGTCCTATTGCATTGGGGTTGATATCCAAAAAGGCAAAACAATGTTCGTCTTCTGCTATCTTATAACAGGGTATCTCCCCGTTGATAATTTTAGTAAAAATAGATGCCATGGTTATTCTTTATTAGCGGGTTATCTCTATAATTTCCATCTGAAGGGTACCATTAGGTACTTTTATCTCAGCTATATCACCTACAGACTTACCTAAAAGCCCACGTCCTATAGGAGAACTTACCGAAATCTTCCCTGTCTTTAGGTCTGCCTCACTTTCAGCAACCAAAGTATAGGTCATTACGGCATTATTGGCTTTGTTTTTGAGTTTTACTGTCGAGAGGATCAATACTTTTGAAGTATCCAACTGTGATTCATCTATCACACGGGCACTGGCAACAAGCTCTTCCAACTTGGCTATCTTCATCTCCAGAAGCCCTTGAGCTTCCTTAGCAGCATCATACTCAGCATTTTCAGAAAGGTCTCCCTTATCTCTGGCTTCTGCTATAGCTTGTGAGGCTCTTGGGCGCTCTACATCTCGTAGCTGATCTAGCTCTGCCTTAAGTGCTTTTAATCCTTCTTCTGTATAATAAGCTACTTTCATAATTTATTTCTTTTTTAGTTTGACAAATTAATAAAAAAATGACACTCCAGCAAAGTTCAATTAAGCAAAAGACTAATCCCTCTCTGTCTGGAATGACGTAAATAGTAAAAAATCAGCCCTATAGCTAAAAACTATGGGACTTGATTTCTTCGGGGCAAAGATACAAACTTAAATCTATTCCACAAGGAAAAAAGTAAAAAAATTACACTTTGCCGATTCCTCAACCTCTTACTCTATATTTAGCCCCCAATTATTATACTCTTATTCTAATTCTTTTTTAGGTGTTGAGTACTGACCTCTGTTACTCATAGTGTATTCGGTAGCGTATTCGATAACGTATTCGGTCGTAAAATATAGAGAATTTTAGTCATAAAAAAAAGAGTGATTTTTAATACAAACCACTCTCTTTCAAAGATTTACATTTTGTAGCGAAGACGGGAGAATTTCCCGAAAACTATCAAACGTAACTAATTGAAAAACAATATTTGTTATTCTCTATTTCCTTACATTTTGGGCGTTGTTTGGCGCAAATTCGGCGCAAATTTCCTCCGTTTTTTCTTATTATATATACTTTTTTTACACTTATACTTATAAATATAGAGTAAAAAGATTATGATTTGTATGCAGGCTTATAACTCATTGATTTACAATTCTAATTCTGCATAAAAACTGCATACTTTTTTCTTTGTGCATAAAAAGTTTTTATGCAATAGCTGTTAGAATATTAATTAGTATTCCTTCTTTATATAGAATACAAACTTTTCCAACTCCTGAAAGATCTTCTTTGTCTTCTCATTGAGTACTATTGCGGTCGCTTCGCTTTGTGAATACTTGTCTGGTTCCTTGGGCAATATATAGGAAGTACGTTTTGTATTCATCTTCTCTATAACCAATTGGTTAAATTCTTTCAAAAGCGTTCTGATCCTCTCTACACTTCTACGAGACTTCTTTTGCGCAATGAAATTACTTATCCTTTCAGATTCCTTTACAAAACTTGTTGTTTTCTGTATAGATTCCAAGGAATAACCATACCAAGCATTCTGTTGATAGATGTTTTCTTGAAAATTATTTACATCAAGGGTTTGTAATAATTTTTTTATAACCTCTTTATCCTCATAGCTTAGTCTTTTTCTTTTATAATACTCAAAAGATACTATTAGGAATACTCCCACAGCTATTGAAGCTATAGAAGAGTTATACAAAAAGGATAATGTACTTGATAAAAACATAACTTAAATATTTAGTATTACACAGCAAAAATACTAAATATTAATAACATAAGAAAGACTATTCGTTATTTTTTACAATTAGATAAGCTATTAACGCAAAAGCTCCTACTAAAAGTATTGCCTTTAGTAAATCGGTATTATCATTTTGGTTTTCATAATTGTTATATTGTTCCTGAGTGATGACATTAGCTTCTTTTAATTTTCTAACATAAAGTTCTTGTTCCTCCTTTGTTGCTCTCCCATCATTTATCTTTTTGTTCAAAGGATATAATTCCTGATATTGTTCTTCTGTCATTTTTTTCGTTTTTTATTGTAGTCCTCAATTATTTGATTTAGTGTAGGTAATATTTGTTTCAATAAATCCATTTCAGCTTCTACTTTTATTACCTTCTTCTCCAATTCAGATATTTTTTCTTTTCGTTTGTCAAAAATAGAATATACCCAATGACCAGCTTTAAATAAAATACCTAAAATTGTAAGAAATCCTCCTACAATTACTACTGCTTTTTCCCAAAAATCCATTTCTATTTACTTATATTCTCTATGAGCATTACCTAATGTTATCCTCATAGATTCCAATCATTTACAAATTTTTTCCTTCTATGGGCTTTTGATCCTTCTGTTACAGATTCTAAATATATAAGATATTCTTTTGCAGCCTCTCCTCTATTATCTTTTTTATTATAGAAATAGAAATCAATAAATAGTCTTGTTGAAACAAATACACAATGAGGATAGAATGTTTCCTCTACATTTTTTCCATATCTCCTGTAGTGATTATTGAATGCATCTATCCATCCAAGAATAACCAAAAATTCATCTTCTGTAAATTCTTCTATCTTTGAAAGATCTTCAAGAATTATATCTTCAGGAAGGCGTTTTTGTATTTCTTTTATTTGTGTTGTTTTTTTCATTTTTCTCCTGTTACTAATTTTAATAGATGTTCCCTTTTATCTGCTGAAATTTCAAAAGTTACAGACACCTTATCATATTTATTAATAATTGTTTCACTATCTACATATTTTTTAGGATAAGTAAATATATCTATTATATCCATTTGCAGATTTTCTGCAATTTTTGAAAGTTGCCATAAATTCAACTGGACACTACCATTGAATACCTTGCTCATTTGCGAATCTGTTATACCCGCAAAGTCGCCTAACGCTTTTTGCGTTAAGTTCCTATCATTCATTATTTTTTTTAATTTCCAAACAACAGGATGAGCTTCTTTTATTTTTAATCTTCCCTTTCTCATAGCAATACAAATTTATATATTAATATTCAGTTAGTTATATTATTAATTGAAAAATATTTTCATTTTTTGAATATAAAACTTTCAATATTTGAAATATTATTTGTAAATTTGCACCTGTAAATGAGTATCAAAATAAGTACCAAAATGAGAATTAGTCTAAGAGAAGATATAAAAGAGGAGGTAAAGAAAAGCCACGTAGGGAAACTATCTACAGAGCTGAACGTGACGCCTAAAGCAATTTATGGTTGGCTATATCGTGATAGTGATATGCTGACACATTATTCCACTTTGTTGGCTTTAAAAAAACTATTGAAGAAACCTATCAATGATTTAATCAATATTGAACGCTGTTAATTATGCAACAACATATAAACGAATTGGTAAAAATACTCTCTAATACAGAAGGTATTACCTATATCACCCAGCGAATAGTGAAAACACAGGTGCATTTTTCTTTTATCTTTGAATCTTACAAGGTCTTAGATGATTTAAAGCAGAAAATGCCTGAGGATTGGTTTTTATTTATTGTAGGATCTCATAATATCTGTTATCTCTCTTACAAACAATCTAACTTAGAGCGTTATTTTAAGCTTCTACAACTGGTGAAAGCCGCTTTTTTTATAGATGATTTTATAAATATATTTTGCAATAAACATTAATCCATAGCTTCTGAATAGCCGTGTTCTTTGCGCAATATGGGCACGGCTTTCTTTTATAGTTATGGAAAAAAAATAAGTTACTATGGATTATAAGAGAAACGAACGTGATTTATATGATAATACCGATAACGGCTTGGATATTCTTAAAAAGTACGTGCCAAACCTCGTACTGAATAAGAATTTTTGTTATCGTGATGAAAAAAATCCCTCTGCTCATGTATATAAGTCCAATGATAATATTTGGTATATCAAGGACTTTGGCGGAGATTCTCATTTTCCTATCAATATTGTTAGGGAACAAACAGGCTGGGACTACCACGAAGCCTTAGTGCAGCTATATGATGAATTTCAGATCCCTGTAAGTGGGCGTGCTACACTACCAAAAAATAAAACTTTCAAGGACCAAGGCGTTCTCCCTAATGACTATTTCAAGATAGTAACTAAGGACACTATCACCAACCACAATAGCTACAGCCGTTTCGTAACACCTGAGCTATTAAAAGAGTTCAATGTATATGAGGTAGATTACTACGAACGCATTACCTCCAGTGGCAAACTAATGAGGGTCGAATCTACAGAATTTTATCCAATTTTCTGTTATTCTCCTGATATTACCCAATGGGCAAAACTCTATTGTCCTGCGGAAAAGAAAGGAAAAACTACCCTTGAGGACGGAACCGAAAAGCGCTATAACTTCAAGCACGGATACCTCGGCAAGAAGCCTGCCCGCTATCTTCACGGACTGGAGCGTATCAAAAAAGAATTGAGTCAAGAAACCATAGAACAGATAACCAATCTTAGGAAAATGCTCGAAAATGCGAAGGATAAGGAGGCTGTGGAGCAACTGCAAAAGAACTTAGACGAACTCCTATTGCCGTATGTTATCATTTGTTCGGGTGGCTCGGACGGACTTACCATAGCGAGCCTTTCAGATGATTTTTACCCTGTATGGGGAAATTCTGAGGTAGAAATTATAAGTCAAGAGGATTACCAATTCCTAAAGCTGGTTAGTAAGCACCTGATCAACCTGCCTGATGTGGATACACCTGGGATTGAGTTCGCCTATAAGTATTCTCATCATTATTGGAAATTGGATACCGTATTCATTCCCAAGTACTACTTAGGAGACAAAGGCAAGGACTTTAGAGACTTTGTCAATTATTTTGATAAAGAAACCTCTAAGGAGGTTATTGCAGATACTTTCCGAAAGATGTTGGCTGTACCTGTTAGCTTCAACTTTATGACAATCAACGAACGCAAACAGAATCGTATATCTGTCAGTAACCTGCATTATTTTCTCAATGCGAACTACTTCCACGTATATATATCACAGAACGAAAGGAGCAGTACTAATGAAAATCAAGGGGTATTGCTCAAGGAAAAAGGCTATATATTAGAGTGCCCATCCTCGGCACAAGTGGCTGACTTTTGTATTGATTTTTTGGTACGCAAAGGGACTACTAAGCCTATTATTGACTATATGAAAAGCTCCAATATGTTCACCGATAAAGAGCTAAAAAAGGTTCCCGCTAAGGATTTTAACCTCGTCAAGTATGATAAGGATTACCAGCTATTCTTTTTTGAGAATACAGCGGTAAAAGTAACTGCTAATGGGGTGCAATTCCTACCTAACAAAGATGTAAAAAACTATGTTTTTAAGGAAAATATTATAAAAGGGAGCTTGTCAAAGTACAAGGAAACCTTTTTTGAGCCTTACAAAGACGAAAAAGGAAACAATCGTGTGAAAATCACTTACAATAATTGTGATTTTCTCAATTACCTTATTAATACCAGCCGTGTATATTGGGAAAATGATTATAAGAGCTACCAAAAAGAGGGTAAACCTTGGGGAGTAGAACACTTGTTAAATTCCCCTTACCTTAGCGAGCAGGAACAGATTACCCAGGAACAACATTTTTTGTCCAAGTGCTATGCTATAGGGTATATGCTCCACCGCTGGAATGATGTGAATTTTCCTGTATTTATATATGTTACCGATGATCAAGTAAAAGAGGACAACAACGAGGCTAACGGAGGGACTGGAAAGAGTATGTTTGCTCAAGGAATAGAGCAGTTAGCGAAGTTTTTCCACCCACAAGACAGCGGGAAGAAAGATATTTTGGAAGACAAACATATCTTTGGTGGCTTGAAGGACTACCACGACGCTATTTTGTTTGATGATGTGAATCAAAACCAAGATTTTCGATCCTTTTATACCCTTATCACTCGTGGAATTACCCCGAATACCAAGAACGTACAGCAAGAGCGATTTTTTTCTTTTGAAGAACGCCCAAAGATTATGGGTACTTTCAATTATGGTCTCAAGGACGATAGCTCGGCAGGCTTGCGCCGTGTGTTTTTCGTTACCTTTTCCAGCTATTACCACAAGATTAATAAGACTATGGGGCGAGAATACCAGCCTTATGATGATTTCAAAAAGCGCTTTTACAAAGAGTGGAACCCTCAGGAGTGGAATGTATTCTATAACTTTATGTTGCGTTGTTGCCAATTCTATATAGCCAATCAGGACAATCACTATTTTGCCCCTTCGGATAACCTCAAGAAAAATAATCTAAAGGCAATCATTGGGAATACTTTCTTAGAATGGGCAGAGGACTATTTTGATGAAGAACGCCTTAACATAGAGATCAACAAAAAAGAACTTGTGGATAACTGCAAGGCTTCTTGTGGACATATCAAGCTAACTAATGCTAAGATACAAACCAAGTTAGAACAATTCTGTATGCTCAAGGGCTATTTGTTCAGCGGTACGATCAAGAAAACGGAATATATAGGACTTAGCCGTACTACAGTGCAATACTTATGTGTCAGTACGCCTAATACCCCTACAGCCCCTACAACAGTTGTTAATACCCCTACTCCCACCCCACATATAACCGATAACCTAAGTCAAGAAATAGATTTTTAGAATATGAAAACCATAAAATTCCGTGCTAAAACAAAAAACGGGGAGTGGATATATAACTTAGCTCCTTTAGTTCCTTTCTCTGTCTTTGATCCTACAGATTTTGATAGGGACACCCTCACCCAGTTCACAGGCCTACATGACTGCCATGGGGTAGAAATCTACGAGGGGGATTTTCTGAAAATCAATCTATCTGAGGGGTACAAAATACGCTTGGTATGCTACAACGAGGATGTAATGGGCTTTTGCTTGGCTCATTTGGAGGATTGGAACGATCCTTTTCTGTACAATCTATATCAATTCTCTTTCAGTTGGTGGGAGCGTTTTAAGAATGATATTGAGGTCATTGGCAATAGGTACGATAACCAAGCTATATTTGAAGCCTATGCTAAGTAGAGCGGAGTTTAACCGCAATATGCAACTTTACCTTGACGCTCACCGAATTTGTTGCGACAAAGGTTATCGGGTGAGTGCCGAATGTATTGGGTATGGAAGCCCTTTTGTAAGGATTGTGGTTTCGGAACCTGGTAGGGAGGAGATCAAAGGAACAAAAACCTATACCAATGAAGAAGCTCAGCTAAAAATATACGAAATTTATTTGCATATTTACAAGAAAATGAGTAACTTGCACGCTCAAAACTAAACAACTAAATGAAAATTCTCAAACCCATAAAAACAAAAAAGGATCTCTTCTCTCTGTACCTCTCCCAGTACAGTGAGAAGAACATACGTGCCTATATCAATGATATTATCCAGCAGTACAGACCGAAAGCCAATGCCTACTGTAAGAACGTGAGCCGTCAGGAGTTTCTGACCTTTGTTGAACTCTACGGCTTGCCCAATGGCTACACCCTCTCGGAGGAACTCCAAAACGAGATAAAGACAAGAAACCTAAAAGTGTAACCGCTTCAACTGTTGTCTGTTTAGACAATAGTTGATAAACAACTATTAACCCCTATTGCAATACCTATTAACAACTATTGCGCTTTGGTACAGTTTTTGTATCTTTGCCCAAAACAATATAGATGAGTACAGAAAGTATAGGATTATCAGTAACAATTCTCGTTTCCTTAGCAACGGCTACAGGGTGGCTCCTTTCCAAAATTGAAAAAGAGAAAGATAAAAATCACAACTTAGAGTTGGAAATAAAGAACTTAGAGCTTAAAATAAAAGAGCTGGAAAATAAAATCAGCCTACAAAATGCCGTTCTTGAGAATGTTCAGAGCAATACTAATACTTTTATTTCTCTTCTGGAAAAATTATTAAAATAGATAACTATGAAAAATGAAAACGATTACCAAAAACTTCTTGCTCTCCGAGACAAGATAAACAATAAATCTGCTACATTTGAAGAGCAAAAGGAATATGTACGAATGCTTACCAATGAAGGAAAACTCACAGAAGAACAATACCAAATGTTCGCCCAAAAGGATAAACTACAAAATGATGTCCTCAATGCTGCCCTTACCATTGGGGGAATCATTCTTTTAGCTTGGCTTGTAGGGAAGCTCATTAATAAATAATTTTTTTGTATCTTTGTACCCAAAATTGAAAGTTATGCCAGCAACATTAACACCACCGAAAACAGCCAAGAGAAAGCCTGTCGTTTCACAAGGGCTAAAAAGAGTAGCTACCCAAAAGAAAACAGCTACAACTACTAAAAAGAAAACAATAGATGAGTTAGGTAAAAGAGCTCAAGACATTATTAGCAAGTACGATATTAAACCTTTTAGCAGAAAAGAATTATATGGTAATTTGTGATACTAACTAAAACACTTTACCTTATACAAAGAACAATAAAAATAAAAATCTTATGGCTTATACTATCACCATTACCAGCAACAGTCCGCAAGCCTTAGCTTTTGTAAAAGAAGCTGAAAAACTTGATTTTGCGATAGTTACAAAAACTAAAGTAACCAAGGAAAAAGCCCCTGTCAAAGCAAAGACTAAAGCAGGACTTGCCAAGCCCGAACCTGCGGTGCTCTCTAAAAAAGAGGAGGCTTTTAAGAAGAAATTCTTTAAGGCTTTGCAAGAAGCTGAGGATATAAGAGCAGGAAAAATTAAAGCAGGTAATTTAGACGATTTACTCAATGAACTATAAACACCAACATAGCCCTACCTTTGAAAAGGAATTAAAGGCTTTGTCAAAGAAGTACAAGAGCCTTAAAGGAGATATAGAAAAACTTAAAAAAGAAATAGAGGAAAACCCGCTTTTAGGAACTTCTTTGGGTGGAGGATATAGAAAAATTCGTCTTAATATCACCTCCAAAAATCAGGGAAAAAGCGGAGGTGCAAGAGTTATCACGCACGAAGAAATTATAATTAACATAAACGAAGATGATACAAAATCTATCCTCTATGTTTCTATTTATGATAAATCAGAAATAGAAAGTAAAAAAACAGATCCTTTTAAGGATTTTGTAAAAGAGTTTAGAGAGAAAGAACAAGAGAAAGAACAAAAACAAGCAGAAAAAGGGAAAAAGAACGCCTCAAAAAAAGAACAATCCAAGAAAAAACCTAAGAAATAACCTACGGACACGTAAGGTTATTTTTTTATATATCAACCCCTTACAAAAACTTTCACCCCTC
>ERZ773008.1025-NODE-1025-length-20071-cov-5.395484_pt1 | contig 20071 bp, 20 predicted proteins | sample MGYA00580664_ERZ773008 | MGnify/ENA primary metagenome ERZ773008 (study PRJEB29015, sample SAMEA2738016) | human oral metagenome | biome: human oral; feature: human-associated habitat; material: dental | place: China | collected 2048 ... | reverse complement strand
ACTACTCTTCCTTTCTCCAAATGTCTCACTGCTCTTCTCTTGATAAAAGGTTCAGCTACTTTATCCATTTCTATGGCAGATTGCAGTCGGGTCTTTATCCCTGCATCTTCTAATGCTCCTTGTAGCGCCATACCATTAATCACCGTTGCCAGCATCCCCATATAATCGCCCTGCACTCTATCCATTCCTTTTGCTGCTCCTGCCAGCCCTCGGAAGATGTTTCCTCCGCCAATCACAATGGCTACTTCACAGCCCAAATCGGTTACTTTTTTTATCTCTTCGGCGTATTCTTTCAGCCTGTCGTTGTCTATTCCGTATTGTCTGTTGCCCATTAGGGCTTCGCCACTTAGTTTGAGGAGGATTCTGCTGTATTTCATTTTTGGAATGATTTATTTGCTTGCAAATATAATGAAATATAGAAAACTACCTGTTGTTCTTTCTTTAAAAACCTTAGGAAGCTCTCCATCTGGGCATACGACCACTTTAAACCGATGATACCCGACAGTATCTACAACGCTTGGAAAAAAGGTCTGGATACCAATGCCTACTATCTCAAGCTCTGCGGAAGCGGTGGTGGGGGCTATATTCTCGGTTTTACTCAGGATTATCCTAAGGCAGAAGAGATGCTTAAAGGCTTCCACAAAGAGATTATTTATAGATTTTAGCGTATGAAGAGCAAAGGGCTATACAGATTTTCGCAGTTCATCAGTTTGCTTTTGGGTGCGAGGGTTTTCGTCCTTTCGTTCTTTACTTTTACACTCTATGTCTCTACTTTTTTCTTGTTTAATCAGGAGGAGAGCCTCAGGAACTTCGTTTTTGATATTAAAGTGAATGGGATTATCTTCTGCTCAGTACTGAGCATTGCCGCAGGGGGTATTATCAATCAGTTTTATGATTGGGACAAGGACAGCGTAGAGCGCCCACTTCGTGTACGGTTGCAGAGCTTCGTCTCTCAGAAGCATTTCCTCTATACCTATTTATTTCTAAATGCTCTCTCTCTCGTCGTAGCCTTATTCTTGTCGTACAGAATTTTCTTTTTCTTTCTTTTTTATCAGTTCGTTATCTGGTTTTATAGCCACAAGCTGAGCAAAATCGCAGTTGTGAATAACCTCACTTATGTAGCTCTCACCCTCTATCCGTTCTCAGGTATGCTGGTCTATTATCAGCATTTTTCTGTTCGTATAATGGCGATGGCAGTCTTCCTCTTCCTTATTCTATGGGAGGTAGATGTAATGAAGGATGTCCTCACTCAGCGCTCTGATAAAATCTTTAACTACCATACTCTCCCTATCGTGATTGGGAAGCAGGGAACTCAGGTGGTTCTCCTCCTCCTTCTTCTTATCAATGCTGCGACTGCGGTTTTTATCTACTACGCGGATTATATACAGCAGGCGGGTGTGCTTTCCATTTATTTTTTGGTTTCTGCGGGTGTGCTTCTCCTCTCTATGATTACCATTTTCTCATTTAATAGAAAAAATATTTTCTGGCTAATGAACCTCCTCCGTTTCTGGATTTTCATTGGGGTACTTGCAATGTTCCTCGATGGTGTTATTCCTCTTCTGAAGACATTTCTATAGCTCTGCTTTAATGCTTATACCACAATCGGGCTCACCACCCACTTGCGTGGGGAGCACTTATTCACTTACTATTTCGCTTAATAGCAGAGCTAGATTACGGATGCCGTAGTCGGCACTACACATATTTATATTCATCTTACTCAATAAGATAAGATAGATTACAGAAAAGTTCCGTCATATCACTCTATCTATAATCAATGTTACTTAATAGATAAGATAGATTGCGGAAAAGTTCCGCTATATCACTCTATCTATAATCAATGTTGCGGGAGAGTTCCGAAATATTGCTGGAAAGTTCCGTGAGATTACAATAAGTAAAGGCAGGGTGGTTTAGAGCAGGAAATTCGTTACGGTGAGGAAAAAATCGGTAGGGTTTTCTGCTTGCACCCAGTGCCCTGCATTTTTTATCTTAACGATTTTGGACTGGGGGAACTGCTGCTTTATCAGAAAGCCGTCTTGGGGGAGGATATAGTTGGATTTCTCGCCAGCGATGAAGAGTGTCTCCCCAGTAAAGGTACCGAAGCGGATGGTATTGGCTACGGCGGTGGTGTATTCATCGGAGAGAACTTGGAGGTTAAAGCGCCAGTTGAGTTTCTTCTCATCGGTCCAATACAGGTTTTTGGTGAGGAACTGGATCACCGCCCGCTCGTGGATGTAGTGGGCGAGGAGGGTTTCTACCTCACTGCGGGAAGTTACGGTGTTGAAATCTATGCTGTGGAGAGCTTTGAAAATCCCTTGGTGATGGGGAGGATAGGCTTTGGGAGCGATATCTACAACGACGAGCTTCTCAACCCTATTGGGGGTGTTGATGGCGAACTGCATCACCGCCTTTCCGCCGAGCGAATGCCCGAGGAGGTGGGCTTTCTCGATATTGTGATAATCCATATAGTTCAGGATATCGCGTGCAAGGTCATCGTGAGACATTCCTGCCGAGTGGAAGCTCTTGCCGTGGTTGCGGAGGTCGAGGAGGTGTACGGGGAAGAACTCGCTTGTGTCCCTACCGAAGGTACCCCAATTGTCGAGCATCCCAAAAAGCCCGTGGAGCACGAGGAGGGGAGTACCGCTTTTATCTTGTCCGTAGATTTTAGAATGTAGAATGTTCATTATGCTTTTTTATGGGTTTTAGATGATGAGGTTACCATTTTGCCAGCCGTTTCAGATAGGCTTGTATCGTGTTTTCGAGACCTAAATAGAGAGCTTCGGAGATAAGGGCGTGCCCTATGGATACTTCCAGTAGATTGGGGATGTTTTCTGCGAAGTATTTGAGGTTTTCAAGGCTAAGGTCGTGTCCAGCATTGAGCCCCAAGTGGTATTCCTCTGCTTTCTGTGCAGTTTGCAGGTAGGGCAGGAGGGCAGCCTCTTTATTTGTGGGGTATTGCTTGGCATAGGCTTCTGTGTAGAGCTCTATCCTGTCGGTACCTGTATCTGCTGCGTGTGGTACCATTTCTGGGTTGGGATCAAGGAAGAGGGAGGTTCGTATTCCCGCTTTTTTAAATTCTGAAACCACTTCTTTCAGGAAATCTTTATGTTTTATGCAGTCCCACCCTGCATTAGAGGTGAGGGCATCATCGGCATCGGGTACGAGGGTTACTTGCTCTGGGCGAATATCCAGCACAAGGTCGATAAATGGCTGGTGGGGATTGCCTTCAATATTAAATTCTGTGGATATAAGCGGTTTAAGGTCGTAGACATCCTTTCTTGTGATATGCCTTTGGTCAGGTCTTGGGTGCACGGTAATGCCTTGTGCACCGTATCTCTGGGCATCTATGGCTACTTGGGTTACGCTCGGTACATCTCCCCCTCGTGCGTTTCTAAGGGTCGCAATTTTGTTGATATTTACACTCAGTTTTGTCATTTCTTTCTTTTGTTTAAAGTTTTAATGCGGGTTCTTGTGTCATTAACACCGATTTTTTCATTATTAACATTGGTTTTAAAAGTGTTAATGATATGCTTTTCGGCGGGCTAATTTCCAAAAAAAATGGCATTCCTCAAAACGAAAATTCCTTTTATGGTGGAGGGAGGGGGAGTGCAGTATTCATTTTTTTTATATCTTCGTTTCTCGGCTTTCTGGTGCAAAATCCCGCACTTGTGAGGGGTGTTGAGAGGATTAAATCTGTAATTCCAGAGCGGTTCAAATAGATTATTAATAAAAAAGGATAAGTGATGAGAAAAGTATTTGTATTATTCAGCTTAGTGATAGGGATTTCTGTAATGGCACAAATCACGGTGAGAGGTGTGGTTTCGATGAGGAATGGTAAGCCCTTAGAAGGGATTTTTGTCTCTAATGGTAGGGAAGAGGTGCGTACCAATGCAAAAGGCTTCTACGAGATACAGGCGTACCAGTGGGATAACCTCCTCTATTATGGGGAAAGCCCTGTGAAAGGCTTGAGCCTTGATAGCAATTGTGCTCCTATCGTCGAGAATACGCCAAAGCAGAGAATAGATGTAGTGATGGTTGATTATCCTTACGATATGCTTTTTGAAAAGAATGAGATGTGTGGGATATTGTTTATCCTCAATGGAAAATTGGTAACGGATAAGGCGGTAGACAAGCTAAAACAACGCCTCCGCAATGATAAAACCTTAAAATATAAGCTTCTCAGAAGAAGCGAGCTCTACAAAAAGTATGGATACAGTGCTACTTATGGCTTGGAAATCTCTACCCACTCCCAAAAGCAGAAAAAATAAAAAGGGTAGTTTTTGGGCTTTTGGGGGCTTTATATCGTAGAAAGCAGGCTTAGGCTTGCCCTTAGAAGAGATGATATCAAAGACTGAAAACTCCTCAATAGGTATTCTTTATGGATAAAAAATCCTCTCGTTGAGCGGTCTTATCCTATTTTTTTTTATATCTTCGTTTCTCAGTTTTTTAATTTATTTAATGATGAAAAAATCCGTTTTATTCTCCGTGGTATTTAGCCTTGTTACAGGGCTGGCTTCTGCACAGAAACCGATTTATACCAAAGCAAAAGTAACCGCCGTAAAGGTGTACAGAAACTCTGCTGAGCTGCAAAATGTAGCTTCTATCACCGTACCTGCGGGCATCTCCGAAGTGGTGATTGGCAATATCTCTGAAGAAATCAACGAAAAAACCATTCAAATTGGGGTCAATGCTAAGAATATCTCCATTCTATCCTCACAGTTTACGGACGATTATTCCTCCGACTTTAAGATGGATACTACCAATCCGCAAATAAAGAAAGTGAATGACAGCATCAAAATTGTCGAAAGCCTCATTACCAAAAACAAGATAGAACTCGACGCCAATAAGAAGGCCATCGAGCTCCTTGATAAAAACCAAACCGTACTGGTGGGGAGCAATGCTGGAAGCGTGGCTCAGCTGACCCAACTGACCGATTTCTACACCAGAAAGCGCATTGAAATCGATAACAAACTTGTGGCTCTCAGAAAAGACGAAACCGAGCTTGCCAAAAAGCTCTCTCGCCTGAAAAGCAGCCTAAAAACAAAAGAGCAAAAAGAAGCTGAAGAGTTTGCAAGTGGTGTCCTCGTCCTCAAAGTGATGGCTTCCACAGCGGGCAACTTGAAGCTCAATATCAACTATCTTGCGAATGATGTAACTTGGAATCCTTATTACGAAATCAAAAGTGAGAAAGTCTCCGCTCCGCTGGATGTAACCTTTAAAGCGATTGTAAAACAAAGAACAGGTTTGGACTGGAAAGGCGTAAAACTTACCCTTATCAACGGAAACTCCTACCGAAACAACACTGCACCAGAGCTTAGCCCTTGGTTCATCTATGCTCAAAGCGCTAAGGAAAGACAGCAAGAATACGAAACCGATAAAAGGTCTGCCCAAGTAAAAATAAGAGGTTTGGCATCTATAAAACAAGATGCCGTAGCCTATGAATCCAATGCTATGGAAGGTGCAGTAGCAGATGTCGTGGTTGTAGGGGCTAATTTCTCAGTGAATGCCAATCAACTTAACACCAGCTATGATGTAGATGTGCCTTATGATATCCTTTCCAACGGCGAAGACCACCTCATCAGCCTGTTTAACCAGAAAATACCAGCGGAATATCAGTACTACACCGCTCCAAATTATACTCGTGAGGCGTTTCTTTTAGCGAAGATTAAGGATTTTAGTAATTATCATTTGGTAGGAGCACCTGCAAGCGTGATTTTTGAGAATATGTATATCGGTGAGACGACCATTAGCCCAAATCTTACGACCAATGAGCTGAACATTACGCTCGGAAACGACCCTAAAATCAGCATCCGAAGGGAAAATATTCAGGATAAGTCGGGCGAGAAATTCCTCTCCTCCTATCGTGAGAAAACCATAACCTATGACATTATCATCAAGAATAATAAGAAAGACGCTGTGAATATTGAGGTGAAAGACCGTATCCCGCTAAGCAATAACGATGCTGTAAAAGTAGAACTCCTCGAAAAAAGCGGTGCTAAGAAAGACGACGAGAAAGGCTTCCTCCTCTGGACAACCAAACTCTCGCCTTCCGAAACCAAGAAATACCGCGTAAGCTATAAAGTTCGCTACCCGAAAGACTATATCATTAGCAATCTTTAAGCGAGAAAAATCAGTCCCCACTATAGCTTTAGCAGTGGGGATTATTATTTTGTGCATTCTTTCCTCAGTGGTTTTGTCTTGGTGGGTTTAGATTTTATTTGATATTTTCGCCATTGAAATAAAGTACTTGTGAAGAAGATAGAAGTCTTAATATGCTTAAGTATTCTGCTTGTCTCCTGCGCTACAGCCGAGAGATACAATGCGGTAACGAACAGAGATATCCCCCCGGAAGAATTACATCAAGATATAGATAAGGTAAGGAAGAACCTCTTTGCCCACCATCCTGATATTGATATGTACCTGACCAAAGAGCAGATTTCTCACAAGCTGGACAGCCTTAAAAAGACAGTAAAAAAACCGATGAAGTCCGCCGACTTCTCCCGCGAGCTGTTTAAAGTGGTTTCCAAGTTTGGGCACGGGCATATCTACCTCACTTCTCGCCCGTACAAGATGACCAAAGTAGAGCGCCACCATACCAAAGGCTCCAAAGGTCCGCTCTCTCAGCTCAGCGTAGAGGGGGCAGGTGATAGGCTGATGCTCAAAAAAATCACAGGCAAGAAATCTTCACAAGATGTCTATGCAGAGCTCATTAGCATAGATGATATTAAGTATAAAGACTATTATAACCTCTACAAAGGTACAAGACCTGGCGATGGATACATCAAGACAATGGATTCCTATATCATTTCAAAAAACTATCTGAACTATGTATCCAGAGTCTTGGGGGTGCAGGATGCGATTATCCTCACCCTGAAAAAGAACGGTTCGGTTTATACCGAAGTTGTAAAAAGGGAGTTTTTGGAGCATAAAAATGCCAAAAGCAAGCAAGCTCCAGCCCCTCAGAAGCAGAAAATCGTAAAGAAAACCCCAGTGAAATACCCCACAAGGGAGGAAATCATCAAGAGAAATGCCTTAGAAAAGTACCAGAATAAGGTGAAGAAATATTTGGGCTACAACCCTGCAACTAAGCAGTACAGTAGGGAGATTTCATTCCCAGTAAAGGGAGATTCCAGCATTGCTGTGCTCAAAATAAGGGACTTCAAGCGAGGGAGTGTAAAGAAAGGTTATGCTTTCATCTTTGACTCTCTTCATAAGCACAAAGTGCAGTATCTTATCTTAGACCTTAGAGGAAATGGTGGTGGCTATGTACGGCACGGGAACACCCTCTACAGCTATCTGAGCAAGGACTCTCACCCTGTAATAATGGACTCCGCAAAAGTGATGTCTAAAACCGCAATGGTAGGCTTGAATTTCACTAAGTTTGATGCCTTTCAGCATACCATATTCTTGCCGATTACCCTTGCGTTCTCTACTTCCGAATATTTTAATACCCAAAAAGGAAAAGACGGTAGCTACTACTACAAAATGATGAGCAAAAGCGACCACAAACCAAAATCCCTGAATAAATACACTGGCAAGCTCTATGTGCTTACCAACGGCGCTACTTACTCGATGGCGTCAGTCCTTGCGGCATCTTTGCAGGCAGAAGGTCGAGCTACATTTATAGGCGAAGAAACAGGGGGCGACTTCAATGGTACCGTAGCAGGGCACTCCCGATGTACAAAACTCAGAAACTCTCACACTGATTTCTGCTTTGGGGTAATGACCATAAAACCCAACGCCCAGCGAAAACTCATCGGTAGAGGCGTACTCCCAGACATCCCCGTACCTGCTTCCTTAGAAGACTTGATGATGAAAAAAGACCCAGCACTCAGTAGAGCGATTAATGAGATACGCTTGCCATAGCTTCAATTACAGTCGAGAGATTAATACCAAATTTCTTATTTAAATAAAATAAAATTTGGGTATTAAAATTTTATTATTACTTTTAGGGCTCAATTTAAAATTTTAAAATTATGCCAAAAAACCAAATCAGTGCTGCCATTTCAGATCAAACGCTAGCACAAATCGAAACAAAAATCAGTGAAATTCGCCAGCTGCTTAGCCCTTATCTGGTAAATCTAACCCCAGAAGAGCGAACTAAATTGCCAAAAATGAGCGACAAATCCGTATCCTTCGTATCCAAAGTGATGGAATACATCAAAACCAATCCCGACCTCATCCCACCGATGATGGACAAGGAGGAAATGGAGAAGGATTTCAAACTCAATCAATCGCTTCAGCCAGTCTTCAAGATTCTGAAACAGCTGTCCGAAAATGTAAGCGAAACTCTTATGCTCACAGGACACGAGGCGTATGCGCAAGCCCTGCTCTACTACGCTACCGTAAAAATGGCAGCCAAAACAGGCAGCCCAGACGCCAAAACCATCCAAGAGGATTTAGGGAAGAGGTTTGCAGGTCAGGGAAAAACTAAAAAAACTCCCCCAAAAAACTAATGAGTTTATAAAAAAGGGAAACTAGTTTAGGTTTTAGCTAAACTGGTTTAGGTAAAAGGGAAACTATTTCAGCTTAAACCTAAACTAATTCTACTAAGACCTAAACTCACTAACCCAAAAGGTAAACTAATTAACCTAAAAGGGAAACCAGTTCACCAAAAAGCTAAACTGGTTTAGGTAAAACAGAAACCAGTTTAGGTAAATTGTAAACTAATTACGGATATTGCCCAAGTGCTTAGGGTGGTGTCCGTTTTTTTTGGGGAGGGGGATATATTGAATGTGTATTATAGAGCCCTATTATAACAGTCTAACTAATAATATTTAAACATCTTTGTAAAATTATACGATTATCTACTATAACTATACATAATTTATTCCTGACACGAGAAACTATTTGATAAAGCATCTTGATTGTATCATAATATGGAGAATACCCTTCAATTGCTAAATCTCCATTATCATTGTAAAAAAAATGCTTATCTACAATAGCAATAATATTATCAAATTCTTGCCCTATTACTTTATGAGCAGTATCTTTCTCTTCTTCAATAGAGTATTTATTATAAGGCATAGAAACTATAGATGGAGTATAGTTTATATACTTCCAACCCTCTAATATTTTCTGTTTAATAAATGAAGTAGCAATCTTTTCATTATCAAAATAGTTTATTTCTACATTAGAATAATCAAACTTCTCTATCTTTTTTTGATTATTAAATAAACACCTTATAAAGTGAGCTAATTCTTTATTTGTCCTTATTTTTTTACTTAATTTAGGAATATCAATTGTTAATACTTGCTCTATATTTTCTATACTTTTTAAACCTTCTCCTTGCTTAAAGGTTTGTTTTTTATCAAAAGAAAAAATACAATTTTTAGAATGTTGTTTAACTTGATTAATTATAAAATCAAGCTGATAAATTCTTATTCTTTGTGCTTCATCTATTATTATCAAATCATATTCTGATATATTTTGATTCTTAATCTTATTTATAGGAATAATATTCCAAGAATGATTATTATTTAATATGTCATGACCTTTATTTAGATATCCACAATGTACAATCAAAACCTTTTTACCTTGTTTGATGATTTCTTTTGCTATATCATATGTAAGTAAGGTTTTTCCTGTTCCTGCTCCTCCCTTTATTCCTATAAATGAGCAACCTGTTTTTTCTATTTCTTCTATGGCTTTTGCTTTTATTTCCTCCTGTGGAGAAGTCAAAAAATATTTATCATCAATAAATTCTTGGGTAGAATTAAAAGGGGAAACTAAATAATTAGAAGGTTTAAATAAGCTATTGATATCTTTTATTTCTTCTATCTTTTGAGAATTTAGAATAGATACAAGAGTTTCAAAATTTGTTTCTTCTAAAGCATCATTATTTAGTTGATATAGTTTCTTTTCGTTAGAAACATATGTAAAATTATAAACTGCCTTCCCTAAAAAACTTAAATAATACTTATTTCTTATAAGTTGCTTTAATATTTTCTCTTCTGTACTATCTCTTTTAATCTCTATATTTACAATATTCTCATCTCCTATTCTTAATAAATCAAACTCTTTACTAATTTGTGGTATCTTATATCCAACAAAGTATCCATTAAATGTCTCCATTTTTACATCTATACTTTGTCTTTTAAATTCAATAAAATTTTCAAAATGGGAAACCTCATCATCTTTTAACTCAATACCATAACTATTCAGATATTGTTTGAATAATTCTGGTTCTAAATTATTATACGCGCCTACTAATGATAAAAGATTTATCTGTTTCATTTATTATATAATATTTTAATCGTTTCTCTACTTCCCCCACTCACTAATAAAGTGTAGTTTTACATTTGGGAATTTCTCTTGGGTCATTGTAATGGTAAAGGAGGAGTCGGCAAGGAATACAAGCTGGTTATACTTGTCCCTCGCGAGGAAGCGTTGTTTTAGTCTTGCAAACTCTTTGAACTCTTCGGATTTTTCGTCCGCCTCTACCCAGCAGGCTTTGTGGATGCTGATAGGTTCGTAGGTGCATTTTGCGCCGTACTCGTGCTCCAGTCGGTACTGGATTACCTCATACTGCAAGGCACCCACCGTTCCGATAATCTTTCTTCCGTTCATCTCGAGGGTGAATAGCTGTGCTACTCCCTCGTCCATCAGCTGGTCGATACCTTTTGCGAGCTGTTTTGCTTTGAGAGGGTCATCGTTATTAATGTATCGGAAATGCTCTGGTGAGAAGCTCGGTATCCCCTTAAAGTTGAGCTTTTCTCCTGCGGTAAGCGTGTCGCCAATTCGGAAGTTTCCCGTATCGTGTAGCCCTACGATATCGCCAGGGAAGGACTCATCTACTACCTCTTTTTTATCGGCGAAAAAGGCATTCGGTGAGGAGAATTTCATCTTCTTGCCTTCCCTTACGAGGAGGTAATTTTCATTCCTTTTGAATGTCCCCGAAACGATTTTCACAAAGGCGAGTCTGTCTCTGTGCTTAGGATCCATATTGGCGTGGATTTTAAAGACAAATCCCGTGAAGTTGCTCTCTTCTGGCTTTATGATTCGGGTGTCAGACTCCTTAGGTTGAGGGTTTGGGGCAATGTCTATAAACGCATCGAGGAGCTCTCTCACACCGAAGTTATTCAATGCCGAACCGAAGAACACGGGCTGCTGAGTGCCTGCCATATATTCCTCTCGGCTAAACTCTGGATAGACGGACTGCACGAGCTCCAGCTCCTCGCGGAGGGTTTGTGCGGCCTTTTCGCCAATGGCTTCTGCGATGGCAGGGTCATTAATATCATTAAAGGTAATGCTCTCGCCTACTTTCTGTTTTTTCTCTTCGAGGAAGAGCTGGATGTTGTTCTCCCAGATGTTGTAAATCCCTTGGAAGTCCGCCCCCATACCAATCGGCAAGGAGAGTGGCACTACGGAGAGCCCGAGCTTTTGCTCCACTTCGTCGAGGAGGTCAAAAGCGTCTTTACCCTCTCTATCAAGTTTGTTGATGAAGACAATCATCGGAATGCTTCTCATTCGGCATACTTGAACGAGCTTTTCGGTTTGCTCCTCCACCCCTTTTGCCACATCGATGACTACAATCACCGAATCTACCGCCGTAAGGGTACGGTAGGTGTCCTCCGCAAAGTCCTTGTGCCCAGGAGTATCGAGGATATTAATCTTATGCCCGCGATAGTTGAACGCCAGCACGGAAGTAGCCACCGAAATCCCCCTTTGTCTCTCGATTTCCATAAAGTCGGAAGTCGCACCTTTCTTTATTTTGTTGGATTTTACCGCTCCTGCCTCCTGAATAGCCCCACCAAAGAGGAGGAGTTTCTCTGTAAGGGTAGTTTTCCCTGCATCGGGGTGGGAGATAATTCCAAAAGTCTTTCTTTTCTGTATTTCTTTTATTAAATCTGACATATTGTATTTTAAATGCGTGCAAAAATCGGAATTTTAAATTGAAATACCTTGCAATTAAGCAATATCTTGTAGATAATCTGAAAGAATGAGACTGAGCAGGAGAATTTCAATTCTCTCTTTTGCAATAAATCACAAAAAAATCAGAAAGCATTTGCCTTCTGATTTTTATTATTGTGTAATGAGTTTAGAGTTTGATGCTTAGGTTGAGGATTTTGTCGCCTCGTTTTACCTGTGCGGGGACTTCATCGCCAGATTTCAGCTTGGAGAGACATTCCATATAAGTATAAATATTGGTTATCTGGCAATCGCCGAGTTTTATCAGAATATCGCCCTGCTGTATTCCTGCTTTATCTGCGGGTCTACCTTCTGAAACACCCTCTATATGTAGCCCATCATCGGCATCTATGAAGCTCGGCATTACACCGATGGTTACTTTAAAGCTCGGTACATCTGTTTTCTTCATTTTTGTTTTAGTGAAGGGGATTTCTTCCCGTTGCGAAAGTGTTTTGGCGATATCAAAAACATATTGTGTAATGATTTTTAGCCCTTCGTAGTTGATTTTATCGGAATCATCGCTCGGTTTATGATAGTCTGAGTGTACGCCTGTGAATAAAAAGAGTACGGGGAGGTCTTTCGAGTAGAAAGAAGTATGGTCGCTTGGTCCTACTCCTGAGCTATCAATTGCGATTTTAACTCCTTCGGGGCGATGTTTCTCAATCAGGCTTCCGAAAAGGGGAGAAGTGCCTACTCCGCCCACTGTGAGGGCTTTTTCTGCATTTAATCTACCCACCATATCGAGGTTGATCATCGCTATGGGCTTAGGATATTTTTCTTTTACGGTTTCTGCGAATGCTTTTGAGCCCATCAGTCCATCTTCTTCGCCAGAGAAGAGTACAAAGACGAAGTTTGCTTTTTCCTTTGTCTTGTTTTTACTAAACATCCTCGCAATTTCCAATACCGATGATACGCCAGAGGCATTATCATCAGCACCGTTGTGTATCATTCCTTTGGAGTTGGGTAGGGTAGAGTTGTTGTGCTCATTAAGCCCGAGATGGTCGTAGTGTGCTCCGATAATGATGGTGCGCTCTGCCTTGTTGTTTAGGTAGCCGATCACATTTCTGCCCGTTACTTTCACGGGAGTGGAGTGCGGATTTCTGTCGGGTCTTACCGAATAGCTAAAGTCTTGAAGCTCGGTTTTTAATCCAAAAGATTTGAGCTTTTTTTCGAGGAAAGCAGAGGCTTTTTTCTCGCCTTCACTTCCTGTGAGCCGTCCTTGTAGCTCGTCTGATGCGAGATAGACAAGGCTTGACTTGAGGTTGTCATCCGAAATGATTTCCTGCTTGTCTCTTTTCTGTGCCTGAGCAAGTAGCGAGAGGGCTACAAGCCCGAAAATGATGTGTTTTTTGAAATTCATAATGAGGTTTTTTCTGGCAAAGGTAGCTAATTTTGCCTCATTCTAAATATTTTCTTAGAAAGGATAACCAAAAGCAAAGTTCACAATACCATCAAGCAGGCGCCAGTCCTTAAACACCCAGCGATTGCCCACAGGGAGGTTGGGGTCATAGACCTTGTATGCGGTATCTATCCTCAGCGTGATGTAAGCGATGTTTATCCTCAGTCCAAAGCCCGTACCTATCCCCATCTGGCTGATGAATTTATTAAACTTGAAGAGCCCTCCAAAGTCATTATTGTTTAAGCTCCAAATATTACCTGCATCTGCGAATAGAGCCCCTTCAAACATTTTGTTGAATGAGATTCTGTACTCTATATTGGTGGTGAGTTTCAGGTTTTCCATTACATAGGCACGGATTTTAGGGTCTATTTGGGAGTCTGCGGGTCCTAATCCGCCATATACCCTCCACGCTCGTATATCGTTGGAGCCTCCAGTGAAGTAGCTTCGGACGAATGGCATAGAACGAGAGTTTCCGTAAGGAATCCCAATACCGATGAGCTGTCTTATCGCAAGGGTTTGGTTACGGTAGAGCTTAAAGTACTTTCTTATATCAAAGTCGAGCTTTACGAATTGTGAATATGGCACGCCGAAAATGTTTCTGCTCTCCGATTCAAAAGCATCAGAAGATTTATTCCTTCTGCTGAAGAGCCCTAAAAGATTTCCTGCGGTTTCCACCCGAGCATTAAAGTAAAATGGGTGTTTGTAGTCCTGCTTCCCAATTTCATTGTAAGTAAAATTGTATAGTATGGAGGAGATAATCACATCCTGAGTCTGCCTCTCCTTATTATATAAAGATTGAAGGAAAGAGGTATAGGTCTCTTGGTTCTCTTTGGAGAGCGTTTGGGCGAAGTTAGGGTCGCTGAGGACTCTCTCTGTAAAATCATTAGAAGAGATAAGCCCCTGCTCAAACTGTTGGTACAGCGCGGCATCATACAGCTTGAAAATAGAGTTCCTCAGCTCTCTATCTCGTGGGAAGAAGTTATAAAAACTGTCTTTGTCTCGAGTAAAGCTCAGTTGGGTATTGAAGAGCGAGAGTTTGTGGCTGACGATTTCATTTACATCTGCGTAATAATTAAGCCCTGCATTGAAGTTTAGCCTTCCTAAGCCGAGATTATTCTGTATGGAGGTTCCTAATGTGATGGATGAGGTGGGAGAGTAGCGTTTCGGGATGAGTTTATAGTATTTAAAGGGGAGCAATAGCCTTGGGAAGCTAACGCCCACCTGAGCAGATATCTCGGAAGCGAGGGTTCGTTTGTCGGTATTTTTGGTGTCTTCTACAAATCCGAAAACCCCAGAGAAGTTGGCATTAAAGTTCTCTGCACCCCTGAAGATATTACGGGAAGTGAAGTCCAGCGCAGGGGAGAGACCAAAGTTGAGGATTTGAGAATAGGTAGCATCCGTAGAAACTTTAAATTCATAGCGGGGGAGGGGTTTGAGGGTATAGCGCACATCCAAAATGCTGTCGGCACCCGCTCTTTCCTTAATCTCCTGGCTTATGTTGAAGTTGTTCATCAGGGTGAAGTTTCTCTTCGTCAGGTCAAAGTTCCGTTGTTTATAGACTTCGCCAGGTTGCAGGATTACGGCTCTCCAGAGCGCACTGCTTTTGTAGTGGTCGTTTGCTTTTTCAAATGATATTCCTCTTATCGAGTCCTTTTTCAGGGGGGTATTGTCGTCGTTATCTTTCAGCACTACTTTGATGTCTCCGATCTTGGTTTTGTGGTAAGGCGAGTCTAATGAATCCTTCCTTATCTCTAAGAAGAGGGGAACTTTCTTTCGGCTGCTGAGGGTATCGGCGGTGAAGAATATTTCTTCGTTGGACGCATTAAATTTATAATACCCCTCATTTTGCATTAGCTCGGAGATTCTTTTGGCTTCGCTTTCCAGTTTGCTTTGGTCGAGCCTGTGCCCTGCGCGAACGAGGGTTTTATGCAGCGAGCCCTCGTAGATGCTCCGAATCCCAGGGTCTGAAATTCGGTAATGATACTCGCTAATCATCGTCGGGTCTTTATGGGTGATGATGTAATCTATCTTCGCTTTCTTGGCTGATGAGTCCAAATCTTCCTTATAGGTAGTCTCCGCGTCCCAATATCCGTGGTAGATGAGCATCTTCCGTATGTTGTTTGCCGAAGCCTTTGTCTTCCCGGCATTCCATATTACGGGCTGGGAGCCGAGGTTGTGCAGGAATCTCTGCCCCCACAATGATTTTCCTCTGTACTCGGGGTGATTGTATTTGATAAATAATGAATCCAGTAGGTTCCTATTCCTCATATCCGAAGGGAAAGCCATATAATCATTAAGAATGGTATCATACTTAGGATTCGTCATATTGTAGAACAAAAGCCTCGAGGGCAAAAAGGGTATCGCGCTCTTGTTCGGCTTTTGGATGATATAATCAGGGATTTCACTTGAAAGGACTTTACCGTCTTTAAACGAAATTTTATTTTTCGTAAGGAGGAATTCTCCTTTGGGCACTTTCTTCGTCGTAGAGCAGGCGAGGAGCGCTAATACCGTACTTGCGGAACAGAAAAATATATAATACTTTTGGAAATATTTCTTGATATGCTTACAGCCCATACAATAAAAATTTTACAGTCTTTAGATAAAAAAAAATTCAGGCAAAAATACAATTTGTTTTTGGTCGAAGGTAATAAAACCATACGCGAACTCCTACATTCAAACATTAAAATCAAAGAAATATTTTCTACCCACCCAGAATCTTTGCACAAAATCAATGCACCCATACACAGAATCGATGCTCACCAGCTCAAGAAAATCTCCTTCCTCCAGCACCCTAAGGATTCCGTAGCCGTCTGCGAAATTCCACAGCAGCACCTGAGAAACTGCCGCTTTAATATCGTGCTGGATGGCATACAAGACCCAGGTAATTTCGGTACCATCATTCGCTTGGCAGACTGGTTCGGGATAGAGCAAATCGTTTGCAGCGAAGACACCGCAGACCTCTACAACCCAAAAGTAATACAAGCTACGATGGGCAGTTTCGCCCGAGTGAATATCGTTTATCAAAACCTTACCCACTTCCTCCAAAATACCCAAAATCTCAATCTCGGCACCGATATGCAGGGGCAGAATATTTACACCGCCCACTATCCTGAGAACATCAACCTGATTATGGGCAACGAGGGCAATGGCATCCGCCCCGCTACCGAGCAGCTCCTTCACCAGACGCTGAGCATCCCTCGCTTTGGCAGGCACCAAAGCACCGAGAGCCTCAATGTCTCCATCGCTACCTCCATTATCCTTGGGCAGATTTTTTCTAAGCGGTAGCCTAAAATGATAGGGAGTGGGTTATGAAAAAAAAACTCATAGAGGGCTTTGTGGGTAAATTATTTTATGTATTAGTTACTTGGCTTGTGGAGGATAGGTTTTCATCATTTCAAAGACGAGTGCTGGGATTTCTTTTTGTTTTCTTTTTGGGGAATCTACTGAAAGCCCGCTTCCTATTCCTTGCCAGATGAGTTTTTGGCTTTGGGCATCGATGAGGTCTATGATGAGGCTGCCTGTGTTGTGCTCAGATGCCCAGCTGCGCTCTATACCGAAGCCAAAGCCCCAGCCTGCGCTGCCCCAGCCCCAAGCGCCGTAGGGGGAGGTGCGCTGTACATCGGTGATGTGCTTGTGCTCTGCCTTTACATTGACGATGAGGTCTGGGGAATCGCCTACGGAGAGCCCTTTGAGCTGTAGCTGTTTTGAGACTTCGTTGAGCACTCGGTCTTTGTCGATATCGTTCAGCTTGAGGTCATCAATCCTCAGTTTATAGGTTTTGTAGGCGGTAAAATCAGCGCTTACCGCATAGTCGGTTCTTACCTGAAACGGGCTACAAGAGGTGCTAAGAGCGAGTGTAGCCATTGCGAAACTTGAAATTAAAAACTTTTTCATACGATTATTTATTATTGTTGTTCTTTTTAAATGTATCGGTTTTTTTATCATAACCATAGGGGCAATGTTTGCATCCACTTTTGCAGCAGTAGCCGCGCTTTAGGTGGTGTTTTTCGGTGAAGACTCTGTAGCCCTCTTGGTTGTAGTAAAAGTCTTCGTTTTCTTTTAAACTCGCTTGCATTGTGCCCTCAGGTTTGGAATAAAATATTATATTTGTGCAATGATAATTATCTGCCAAAGATTATTCAAAAATACAAATTTTATTGGTATTACGATTTTTCCGTTTATTATCTTGAGAAATATAGCTTTTAAACAGGATGAAAAAGTTTTAAGCCATGAAAAAATACATCTAAGACAGCAGATTGAGCTCTTGATAATCCCCTTTTATATTTGGTATATAGTGGAATTTATGCTCCGCTATGTGCAGTATAAAGACAGACACAAAGCCTATCTGAACATTAGTTTTGAAAGAGAAGCCTATGCTCACGAAACCGATGGAGATTATCTGAAACGAAGGAGACTTTATAGTTTTTTGAAATACATTAAAGACAAGTAGGAATATATGGAGCACGATGTAAGACCGTGGGGAGAGTATTGGGTCTTGGAAGACGCAGAAACCCACAAAGTGAAAAGAATTTTAGTGAACCCAGGGGGGAGGCTCTCCCTACAATACCATCATAAGAGAGGAGAGGTATGGACGATAGTCTCTGGAACAGGCACTGTAACAATAGACGATAAGGTGAAGGACTACTCCGCAGGGGAAGTGGCACAGATCCCTCAGGGAAGCAAGCACAGGATAGAAAACAGAACCTCAATGCCTGTGGTCTTTATAGAAGTACAGTACGGCACCTACTTCGGAGAGGATGATATTGTTCGTATAGAAGATGATTATAACCGTATATAAATAATTGATTAAGTAAATGACAGACGACAGACTACCGAAGTATAAACTGGACTTAGCAGGAATCGGGATTTTATTTATGGGGGGGCTTGTTCCCAATATCGGGCTTGCCCTTTTATTTTTTGTGCCAGGAGGGAAGGATTTTCTCACCTCGCCCATCGGGATGGTGGTGTCTAATCTGATCATGTGGCTCACGATAATCCTCGCATTTGACTTTCTTATTTGTAAAAATCAGACGGGAAGGAGGCTGAAGTTTGATTTCTCCTCTGTAAGCCTTAAGTCCTACCTTATTATCTTCCCAATGATGCTCGGAATGATGCTCATCGGCGATGTGATTGCAGGGCTGATCCCCACCGAAGGAGAGATATTGGGAGCGCTGTATAAGTCGTTTGATGAGATGATGCGCAGGATGCAGTCCAGCTTCTCAGCGATGTTTATTGCAGCGGTGATAATGGCACCGCTCTTTGAGGAGATGGTGTTCAGAGGAATCATTCAGAAAGGGCTCATCAATGGAAATATGAATCCACAAGCGGCAATCTGGATATCGGCTCTTTTGTTTGGCATTGTACACGCCAACCCTTGGCAGTTTGTGGGAGGAGTCTTGCTCGGATATGTCTTGGGGGTAGTCTATCACAGGACAGGTTCTTTATTATTGCCTATTTTACTTCACGCTTTTAATAACCTCAGCTCTATCCTTCTTGTCAAACTGACCGATGAGGAGAGTTTTAGCAAAATCTTGGGTGTATCGCCATTGGTTCTTTTCGCCGCTGGGGTGAGTATCTTTGGAATATTTTATTATCTCTTTAAAAAATTAAGTTTTAAGAATGGAGCTTTTAGTAGCCACACATAATCAGCACAAGAAAGACGAAATACAGCAGATTCTCGGTAGCCGATATACGGTAAAGAGCCTTGCCGACTATGACCTCCACGATGAGATTGTAGAAGACGTTGGATGGTATGAGAATAAGTCGTTTGTAGAAGACGGGAAGACCTTTGAAGAAAATGCCCTTATCAAAGCAAAATACTGCTATGAGAAAACGGGAATCCCCAGCCTTGGAGATGATTCAGGTCTGGCGGTAGAGGCGCTGAATGGAAAACCTGGTATCTACTCTGCGCGCTATGCGGGAGACCATAATTTTGAGAAAAACATCGCTAAAGTCCTCGAAGAAATGCAAGGAGAAGAGAATAGAAATGCACACTTCATCACTGTTCTCTGCTATTATGATGAAACAGGTGCTACCTATTACAAAGGCGAGGTCTATGGAGATTTACTCACCGAAAACAGAGGGCATAAAGGCTTTGGATACGACCCAATTTTCGTTCCCAAAGGGCACAGCATCACTTTTGCGGAGATGCCTCCTGAGGAGAAAAATAAGATGAGCCACAGAAAAAAGGCAATTGAAAAATTCTTGGACAGACGATAGTGATTATACGAATTAACCATTTAAAAATAGTATCTAATGATTAGAAAAATTTTTATAGCATCGGCATTATTACCTGCGGTTATCGCTTTTGCACAGCAGTATGGAGGGATGTGGATGCCTACCGAACTCAACGAAAAAGAAATGAAACAGCTCGGGATGAAGATATCTGCAAAGGATATTTATAACACCGAGAAGCCAAGCATAAAAGACGCCGTAGTGCAGTTTGATGGAGGCTGTACCGCCGAAGTGATCTCGCCAAAAGGCTTGATATTGACCAACCACCACTGTGGGTATGGAGAGATTCAGTCGCACTCCACCGTAGAAAATGATTTGCTGACCAATGGTTTTTGGGCAAAGAATATGTCTGGTGAGCTTCCCAACCCTGGTGTAACGGTAGATTTCATTACCGATATAAAGGAGGTTACCTCTCAGATTTTAGAAGTTACGAAAGGGCTTTCAGGTGCAGATTTAGAGGATAAAATCAATCAGAATATTCAGAATTATAAAGCCTCTCAGAAGATAGAAAGCTATCAGAAAATCGTAGTG
>ERZ773008.1024-NODE-1024-length-20077-cov-7.482719_pt1 | contig 20077 bp, 16 predicted proteins | sample MGYA00580664_ERZ773008 | MGnify/ENA primary metagenome ERZ773008 (study PRJEB29015, sample SAMEA2738016) | human oral metagenome | biome: human oral; feature: human-associated habitat; material: dental | place: China | collected 2048 ... | reverse complement strand
AGCCCGGCGAGCAGGCCAGGGTCGGCGCGGCGGGCCGCGTCGCGGTCGGTGGTGGAGCGGGACAGGGAGCGGCGGCCGTAGGCGTCCTCCTCGCCCCTCCCGAATGAGGCAACGGCATCGGCCGGCCGGGTTCGCGGTGCGCTTCGCGGTGTGCTCATTGCGCCAGCCTAGGCTCGGCACGAGCTCGGCGGACGAGGCGAACGGGAGGAACGGGGCGCTCGGATCCTCGGCATCGAGGTTCGAATGGGGTTCGAGTGCAGCGCGCGGGGACGAGGCCGTCGCTCGTCCCTACAGTTGACGCGTGAGCACGTCAGCAGCGCCCCGCGCCTACCTCGACCACGCCGCGACCGCCCCCGTGCGCCCGCAGGTGGCTGAGCAGGTGGCCGCGGACCTGCGCCACCGGGCGACCGGGTGGGCGAACCCGGCCGCCCAGCACGCCTCGGGGCGACGCGTCGGGGCGCTGCTGGCCGAGGCGCGCGCCCGCCTGGCCGCAGTGCTGGACGCCGACCCGCACGAGGTGATCTTCACGAGCGGGGGCACGGAGGCCGACGCCCTGGTCGTCACCGGCAGGGTCCTGGCGGCGCGGGCCGACGGCGTGGGGACTCCCGCGATCATCACCTCCCCCGTCGAGCACCCCGCGGTCCTGGACTCGGCGCGCACCGCGGAGGCGCACCTGGGGGCCGAGCACGTCGAGGTCGAGGTCGACGACGCCGGACTGGTCGATCCGGAGAGCCTGCGCGAGGCCGTCTCGGGGCGGCGAGCCGCGCTGGTGAGCGTCATGACGGCCAACAACGAGACCGGCGCCGTGCAGGACATCGGCGGGCTCGTGGAGATCGTGCGGGAGGCCACCGGGGTGCGCGGACCCGGCGAGCCGGGCTACGTGCCGGTGCACTCCGACGCCGTGGCGGCGCTGGGCAGGGTGCCGGTGCGCCTGCGCGCCCGGGGGCTGGACGCCATGACGGTCAGCGGTCACAAGATCGGGGCGCCCGTGGGCGTCGGGGCCCTCATCGCACGGCGCGACCTGACGCTGGTGTCGCCGACCGGGGGCGGGCGCCAGGAGCGCGGACTGCGCTCGGGGACGCAGGACGTGGTGGCGGCCCGGGCCCTGGCGCTGGCCGCCGAGCTGGCGGTGGGCGAGCAGGAAGCGGAGTCCCGGCGGCTCGAGGGCCTCAGGTCGCGCGTACTGAAGGGCGCCTGCGCGCTGACGGGGGTGCGCGCCACCCTGCCGCCCGGCACGGCCCACGTGCCGAGCACGGCGCACCTGCGGTTCGAGGGAGTGGACGCCGAGGCGCTGCTCATGGGCCTGGACCTCGCCGGCATCGACGTCTCGGCCGGATCGGCCTGCCATGCCGGGGTCACCGGACCCAGCCACGTCCTGCTGGCCATGGGCCTGGACGACGGCGCCGCGCGCTCGACGCTGAGGTGCTCCATGGGGCCGGGCACCACCGCCGAGGACGTCGACCGGCTGCTCGCCGCCCTGCCCGCGGCACTCGAGACGGCGCGCCGCGCCGCCGGGGTGGGCTGAGGGGACGAGCGGGGGCGAGATTGCGGAGCGCAGTCTCCGTCATCGCACGAGAGCGTAACGATTCGGACACAGCGAGCATGCCGGTGTGACGGAGGCAATAATCTATCCCGGTCTCCAGGAATCTCCAAGGAAGAAGTCCCGATGGAGCTCTCAACCCGCGCACGCTCCGTGTGGGCGAAGTTCGGCTACGACCCGGAGAGCGATCACTGGCTGCCGCTCTGGCTGCACCTGCTCGACGCCGCCGCGGTGGCCGAGCACCTTGCCAGACATTGGCTGACCCCCACCACCCGCGATCTCGTTGAGCGCGAGTTCGCGGACTCCGCCTCAGAACTGACCCCGGTGGAGGAGCTCTGCCTGCTCGCCTCCTGGATCGCCGGCGTTCACGACATCGGCAAGTGCACCCCGGCCTTCTCCGTCCAGGCCAAGGGCCTCGACGATCGCATGAAGGAGGCGGGACTGGCCCATGGGCCGATCGATCTTCTCGAGCGGCGCAAGGTCCCGCACGCCCTGGCTGGGCACCTGATCCTGGAGAACTGGCTCATGGACGAGCACGGCTGGGACTTCGAACCCGCCGAGGCCCTCGCCTCCGTCGTCGGCGCCCATCACGGCATCCCACCCACGACGGCGGCTCTCACCACCGACTACTACGGGCATGAGCACCTCCTCGGCGAGGATGAGGCGTGGAGCACGACCCGCCACGAGCTCCTCGACCTCGTCGCACGACGCACCGATGCTGCGGACCTTCTCCCCCACTGGGCGCGGCACACGTGGTCCCAGCACTTCCTCGTCGAGCTGTCGGGGCTGGTCATCGTCTCGGACTGGATCGCCTCGACCCAGGCCTATTTCCCGCTGCTGCCCCTCGACGACGACGGTGCGCGCCTGCTCGCAGCCGAGGCCCACGCGCTTCGCGTGGCCACCGGCCTGTCGCGTCTGGAGATCCCCGCGCCATGGCGTCCCCGCGACGAGGGCGCCGATCCCGACGCTCTGCTCACCAGCCGCTTCGACCTGCCCGAGGGATCCCGAGCCACCGACGTTCAGGCGCGCACACTCCGGGCCGCCCGCTCCATGGGTCTGCCGGGCATGCTCATCGTCCAGGAGTCCACAGGAGGAGGGAAGACCGAGGCGGCCCTCATGGCCGCCGAGGTGCTCGCCGCCCGCACTCACCGCTCCGGGATCCTCTTCGCCCTGCCCACCCAGGCGACAACGGACGCCATGTTCTCCCGCGAAATCGACTGGCTGACGCGGATCGAGGACGCCTACGCCGAGAGCGGCTCGCCCACGACCTTCGCCGCCCAGCTCCTGCACGGGCGCTCGCGGCTGAACGATGAGGCCCGGGCGCTGCGGCACCGCGGCTACCAGATTCGCGACCGCCTCCTCGGCTCGCTCGGCGGCGACGACGCGGATGGGGAGGGCGCCGTCCGGTGCGGCCCGCGCCCCACGGACATCGGCCGCGACGAGGACGCCGTGAGGCAGGCCGGGAGTCGTCGGGCCGACCTGGCCATTCTGGCGTGGTTCAACGGGCGCAAGAAGGCGATGCTGTCGGACTTCGTCGTCACCACCGTGGACCACCTGCTGTTCGGGGCGATGCGCTCCCCGCACCTGGCCATGCGACACCTGGGGCTGTCCCGCAAGGTCGTCATCGTCGACGAGGTGCACTCCTACTCCACGTACATGAATGTCTACCTGGACCGGGTCCTGACCTGGCTCGCCGCCTACGGGGTGCCGGTGGTGCTCCTGTCGGCCACACTGTCCGAGGCGCGCTGCTCCTCCATGGTCGACGCCTACCGGCGGGGCCTGCGCCTGGCGGCGGGAGAACGTCTCCACCGCCGTCCCGCCCCTGAGAGTGTGCGCACTCCCTTCCCCTGCCTGGTCACCGCTGGTGAGGATCGTACCGAGGTCGTCGCCACGGCGTCGGGACGGCGCAGCACGATCAGCCTCAGACGGCTCGCGAAGGACGCCCTGGTCCCGCTCCTGGAGGAGGCCCTCGCCGACGGCGGCTGCGCACTGGTGGTCCGCAATACGGTGCGACGCGCGCAGGAGACCTATGAGACGCTGCGCGAGCGTTTCGGCGAGGACGTCGGTCTCAACCACGCCCGCTTCACCATCGGCGACAGGCTCGCCAAGGACAAGGACCTCCTCGACCGCTTCGGTCCTCCGCGCAAGGCCGGAAGGCGCCCGCACCGGGCCATCGTCGTGGCCACTCAGGTCGTCGAGCAGTCCCTCGATGTCGACTTCGACCTGCTCGTCACCGATCTCGCGCCTATCGACCTGGTCCTCCAGCGCATAGGACGTCTGCACCGCCACGAGAGGTCGCGCCCGCCCCGACTCGCCGAACCCACCTGCTGCATCGACTGGCTGCCGTCGACGTCGTCCCCCGAGCCCTCGTTGGAACCGGGGGCCAAGGCGATCTACGGCGAGCAGGACATGCTCATGAGCGCGGCCGCCCTGGACCGGGTGATCAACGGTTCCGGCGTCGTCACGGTCCCCGACGACGTCCACGACCTCATCGAGGCCGTCTACGGCTCCGACGCCCCGATTCCGCCGTTGTGGCGGGAGGCGGTCGCCCACGCTCGAGAGACCCGAGCGACGGAGGACCGCGCGAAGCATGACGCGGCCCAGGGCTTCCTTCTCATCGAGCCCGAGCGGAGCGGGAAGAACTCCTCCCTGGTCGGCTGGCTGCATACGACGGCCTCCGACAACGAGGAGAAGGGGCACGCCCAGGTCCGCGACGGCGAGGACTCCCTGGAGGTCATTCTCCTGGACCTGCGCCGAGCAGGCGGCCAGGAGGAGTTGCGCACTCTGCCGTCCGCGCCGGAGGCGCCGAGCACCATGATCCCCACAGACTGCGCCCCGGACAAGAAGGTCGTGCGCGCCATGGCCCTGTCCGCCGTGAGACTGCCCCCGCGCCTGAGCAACCCGCGCAGGATCGACCAGATCATCGATGAGCTGGAGAAACGTGTCGTACCCGCCTGGCAGGCTGACCCGCAGCTCCGCGGACAGCTGTTCCTCCTCCTGGAGGACGGCCGAGCGCAGCTGGCCGACACCGCACTCGAGTACTCCCCATCCACCGGGCTCAAGGAGGTCCATTCCGAATGACAGCGAGTTTCAATCTTCTCGACGAGCCCTGGATCCGGGTGACCCGGCTCGACGGCGCCCCCGATGAGGTCTCCCTCCTCGCCCTGTTCCGGGAGGCGACGGACATCGCCGGGATCCACGGCGAGATCGCCAGTCAGGACGTGGCCATCCTGCGCCTGCTGCTGGCCATCAGCCACCGCACCATGGACGGACCGGAGGACCTGGACACCTGGAGGGAGTACTGGGAAGACCCGGAGCGCCTGGGGCGGGACGCCGCCGCCTACCTGGAGCGCTACAGGGAGCGCTTCGACCTGCGCGACCCGGACCGTCCGTTCTTCCAGGTCGCGGGGATCCACGCGGCATCGGGCAAGACCTCGGAGCTGGAGTCCCTCATCGTGGACGTCCCCAACGGCAACCCCTTCTTCACGACCCGTATCGCTCAAGGGCTGGAATCCATCAGCTGGGCGGAGGCGGCCAGATGGCTGGTGCACGTTCATGCCTTCGATCCGTCCGGCATCCGCACCGGAGCCGTCGGCGACCCGCGGGTCAAAGGAGGAAAGGGATACCCGATCGGTCCTGGTTGGACGGGGCAGATCGGCACCGTGACCGTGACGGGCGAGAGCCTGGAGCGAACGCTGCTCCTCAACACCGTCGTCTGCGAGAGACTCCCTGACCTGGCCGACGTCGATCCGGAGCAGGATCTCGCGCCCTGGGAGCGTGAGAGTGATGGCCCGGCGGGCTCCCACGATCTGGTGCCCGCGGGCCCCGTCTCCTGCTACACGTGGCAGACGCGCCGCGTGCTGCTGCACGGCGACGACGCGGGCGTCACCGGCCTGTTCCTCGGCAACGGGGACAAGGCAACGCCTCAGAACCGCTATCTGGTCGAGCCGATGACCGCGTGGCGCTACTCCGAGCCGCAGACCAGGAAGTTCAAGGCGCCCGTCTACATGCCGCGCAAGCTGCCGACGGACCGGGCCTTCTGGCGGGGACTGTCGACCCTCGTGGCTCAGTTGAGCCCGCCGATCACGGTGAAGGGTGCCGGAGAGGTGACGCGGTACCGCTCCCCCGGTGTCGTCTCCTTCTACCAGGAGCTCATGCGCCGCAGGATCGTGCCCGCGGGTGGCCTCATTCCCCTGCACGCCGTCGGCATCGAGTACGGGGCCCAGGAGGCTGTCGTCTCCGAACTCGTTGAGGACACACTTTCCTTGCCCGCCGGTCTGCTCGACCCCGAGAACACGCGACTGCTCGCTGTTGTGCACGATGCCATGGAGGAGACGGAGTATGTCGCCTCCGCACTGCGGAACCTCGCCGGGAACCTGGATCGTGCGCGCGGCGGGAGCCCGGAGACGGCCTCGGCCGCGCGCGAGCACGCCGGCGCCGCCTTCTACCAGGTCATCGACGAGCGCTTCCCCCGCTGGCTCGCCTCCCTCGATGGAGCGGACCCGGCCGGAGCTCGCGACCAGTGGCGCAGCCTACTGCGCTCCGAGGCCTGGAGTCAGCAGGAGGTGCTCGCCTCCGCGGTACCGGACACCGCCTTCGCCGGACGCGGGGAGGGGCAGGGACGGACGGACGTCGGCAAAGCGCTGTTCTTCTTCCGTCGCGCTCTGAACAAGGCGATACCGGCACCCGCGCAGCAAGACGTACCTGTTGAGAACAGTAAGAACGCAGAAAGGACACCGGCATGACAGTGTCGGATACCAAGACACCCAGGAAGACCGACAGTGCGCCGCCCGAGTCACGACAGCGAGCACGCCGTCTCGCAGAGGACGTCGGCCGCCTCGTGGACTGGCGCATAGGCGGTCCACGCGGACTGCAGGCTCGGTATCTGCAGAACGAATCACGAGCCCGTGGTGAGATGGCCGCCCTGCGCAAGGGGGCCAGTAGGGACTCCGGTGAGCTGCCCGAGATCTGGGAGCTCACCAGCGTTGAGATTCCCGAGTACGCGAGCGATGCCCCCACCCGGGAGGAGATCGCCGTCCACACCGCCATGACGCTCTACGCCGTGCACCAGCAGTCGCGGACCGAGCGCATGTTCGTGCCCGGAAGAGGACTCGGACGCGCCGCCCGCAGCCTGATCGGTCCGCCGGACGAGGAGAACCCCTCGGCCCGAGCACGCTTCAACGCACTGGTCACCTCGACAACCGTCACCGAGTTGCGCCATCACCTGCGGGGCCTCATCTCGCTGCTCCGGGCCCGGAATATCGCCCTGGATCACGCCATGCTCGCCGACGACATCCTCCGCTTCCAGCAACCGGGCGGAGCGAAGAAGGTTCGCCTGGCCTGGGCGCGGCAGTACTACTCCCTGCCCGCCGAGTCCCCGCTCACCGCCGACGATGCCGCTCCGGCATCAGAGACAGACTCAACCACCACCTCACCGACCTCGGAGAACTGACTATGAGCACCTACGTCGATATCCACATCATCCAGAATCTGCCGCCCTCCTGCGTCAACCGGGACGACTCGGGCTCGCCCAAGTCCGCCGTCTACGGCGGTGTCCGCCGCCTGCGGGTCTCCAGCCAGTCCTGGAAGCGGGCGACGCGCCTGTACTTCAACGACCTGCTGGACGCCGAGGACATCGGCGTGCGCACCAAGCGGGTCGTCGAGGTGCTGGCCTCGACGATTGCAAAGGATGCGCCCGAGCTCGCGGAGAACGCCGCCGGGCTCTCCGAGGGCGTGTTCAAGGCGGCCAGGATCAAGCTCTCGCCTCCGCGCGGCAAGAAGGACGGAACGCAGGAGTCCGGCTACCTCCTGTTCCTGTCCACCAGCCAGATCGCGCGCCTGGCTGAGCTGGCCGTTACCTCAGCACGTGACGATGAGGCGCTTGACGCCAAAACAGTCAAGAAGATCTTCAAGGAGGCGCACGCCGTCGACATCGCGCTCTTCGGCCGCATGGTCGCCGACGACACCGATCTCAACATCGACGCCGCCTGCCAGGTGGCCCACGCCATCTCCACGCACGCCGCCGAGAACGAGTACGACTTCTTCACCGCCGTCGACGATGAGAAGAACCGCTCGGAGGAGGAGGACGCCGGCGCCGGCATGATGGGCACAGTCGAGTTCTCCTCGGCCACCATGTACCGCTACGCCACCGTCAATCTCGACATGCTGGTCGAGAACCTCGGGGACGGCAACGCGGCGCTGCGGGCGCTGGAGGTCTTCATCAAGGGCTTCTGCCTGTCCATGCCCACCGGCAAGCAGAACACCTTCGCCAACCGGACCCTGCCCGAGACCGTCGTCATCTCCGTCCGCGATGATCAGCCCGTCTCCCTCGTCGGCGCCTTCGAGGAACCGGTGCCGGAGGCCTCCGGCCGCGGTTACATCGACCGTTCGGTGAGTGGGCTCGCCCAGTACGCCGAGACGATCGAGAAGAACTACGGGTTGAGGCCGCTGGACAGTTTCGTCGTCGCCCTCAAGGACTCCGACGCCGTCTCCTCTCTCGGTGAGCGCGTGTCCTTCGCCGACCTGCCCGGCCGAGTCCGCCAGGCCGTGGCTCCACGTATGAACCGTGAGGAGCGGGGCTGATGACCGTCCTCCTCCTGCGAATCGCAGGACCCCTGCAGGCCTGGGGGGTGAGATCGCGCTTCACCGTCCGTTCGACTGAGCTCGCGCCGACCAGGAGCGGCATCATCGGCATGGTGGCGGCCGCTGTCGGTCGTCGCCGGACGGACCCGATCGAGGACCTCCTGGCCCTGCGGTTCGGGGTGCGCAAGGACCAGCCCGGTCGAGTCATCAGGGACTTCCACACGGCACGCACCCTCGACGGCAAGGAATCCATGCCCCTGTCGAACCGGTACTACCTCGCCGATGCCGTTTTCCTCGCCGGTATCGAAGGCGATCGGCCCCTTCTGGAAGGAATCGACGAGGCGCTTCAGCATCCGGCCTTCCCGCTGTATCTCGGCAGGCGCTCCTGCCCGCCGACGCATCCCGTGTCCTTGGGCCTTCGGGAGGCGACACTGCTCGATGCGCTTCGGGCCGAGCCGTGGCTCGCCTCGCCATGGTTCCGGAAGCAGCAGCACAGTCATGTCTTCGACGCGGAGCTGCTCCTCGACCAGGAGGTCGTGCCCGCCGAGGAGCGGGGCGCGGCCCGGGGCAGTCGTGACGTACCGGTCTCCTTCGATCCACGACGCCGCGACTACGGTTTCCGCCAGGTCGAACGGCTCATGGCACGGGTTCGCGCTTCCCGACTCGACGCGCACGATCCCATGCTCGCGCTGGAGGAGGCGAACCAGTGTTCCTGACGAAGATCGATCTGGCCCCGGAGCGCCGCCTCGCGCGCAAGTACCTGGGTTCGCCCCAGGCCATGCACGCCGTCGTCATGGGCGCCACCGGGGGCAACATCGGGGACGGCCCCGGACGCGTCCTGTGGCGAGTCGACCGAGGTACGACGACGGCGCTGTACATACTCTCACCGCTGGAGCCCGACTGCTCCCAACTCGTTGCGGAGGTGGGGGCGGCTGGCACCCAGGCGCGGACCCTGGACTACTCGCCGTTCCTGGCCTCTTTGGATGCCGGACAACTGTGGGCCTTCCGTCTCGCGGCGAACCCGTCCTACTCGGCCTCCCGGGGACCGGGAGTGCGCGGACAGCGGTACGGGCACGTCACCGTCGAGCAGCAGCGGCAGTGGCTCGTCGAACGCGCCCCACGACACGGCTTCGAGCTCATGCCCGTGGACCACGTCGATGACGAGGGCAGCGACGGGGCCGTCATGGTCGTGCACCGGGAGCGCCCCGTTTTCAACCGGCGGCGGTCGGAGGGTGAAGGACGTGACCGCGTGACCATCAACCGGACCGTCTACGAGGGGGTTCTGCGTATCACCGATCCCGAGTCCCTGCGCCGTGCGCTCATTGCCGGGATCGGACGATCCAAGGCCTATGGCTGCGGCCTCATGACGCTCGCCCGGGTGCGACAGGACTGACCATGGTCAGAATGCTGCCGGTTCCCGTGACGGCGCTGCCTCGTGTCCAGGACCGGATGTCCTTCCTCTACCTGGAGCACTGCGTGGTGCACCGGGAGGATGGTGCCCTGACCGCGCGCAATGATCAGGGCACCATCCGCGTGCCCGCGGCCTCGCTGGTCGCCGTCTTCCTCGGCCCGGGGACGTCGGTCAGTCATCAGGCGATGAGCCTGCTCGGCGAGTGCGGGACGACGGCGGTCTGGGTCGGCGAGCGCGGTGTGCGCTACTACGCGCACGGCCGTTCCCTGGCAACTTCCACCCGCCTGCTGGTGGAGCAGGCGGCTCGAGTCTCCTCCCCTCAGAAGCGACTGCGGGTGGCCCGCGAGATGTACTGCATGCGTTTCAGCAATGAGAGCGTCGACGGGCTCACCATGCAGCAGCTCAGGGGGCGGGAGGGCGCTCGAGTCCGCGAGGTGTATCGCGAGAACTCCAGGCGCACCGGGGTTCCCTGGAGCCGACGCGATTACCGTCCCGACGACTTCGAGGCGTCGGACCCGATCAACCAGGCGCTCTCAGCCGCGCACGCAGCCCTGTACGGTGTCGTTCATGGTGTGATCGTGTCCCTGGGCTGTTCACCGGGGCTCGGCTTCGTCCACACGGGGCACGAGCGGTCCTTCGTGTACGACATCGCTGACCTGTACAAGGCGGAGACGACCATTCCGATCGCCTTCGACGTCGTCGCGGAGGGGATGGAGGACCTCACCGGGACGACGCGACGACGCGTTCGGGACAAGGTCTTCGAACTCAGGGTCATCGAACGGACGGTGAAGGACATCTACCGCCTGCTCGGGGTCGAGGAGCTGGAGGACATGAGCGTCAACGTCGTCTCCTTGTGGGACTACCAGCAGCGTGCTGTGGCCGGTGGATCGAACTACGCCGGAGAGGACGCAGGCGGATGGTAGTTCTGATCCTGTCCGCAGCCCCGGCCTCGTTGCGGGGCTCCATGACTCGATGGTTGCTCGAGGTCTCCCCCGGGGTCTTCGTCGGCCACCTCTCGGCTCGAGTACGAGACCAGTTGTGGGAGCTGGTCCGCGCATACATCGGGGAGGGGCGAGCGCTGCTGATCTGGTCGGTGCGAACCGAACAACGGTTTGCGATCGCATCGCTGGGGCACGAGCGCGAGCCGGTCGATATCGAGGGGTGCCTCGTCATGCGCACCCCGTACCGGCAGATCGAGGGATCGCAGGCGATCCCCGGCGCCGTCAAGCCGCCGAAGGAGTCGTGGTCGATCGCCGCGAGACGACGGCGCTACCGCAACTCGGCGGAGCGGGCGCTAGGTCACCAGTGAAGGTAAAAGCGGTCTGATAGGGTAGGTCATCGTTGGGATTCCAAGGATCCGCAAGTGTAAACCCCGCGCGAGCGGGGATGATCCTTCATCCCACGAGTCACTGGTCGCCGGCATCTGGTAAACCCCGCGCGAGCGGGGATGATCCCACCTATGCCATCTGGGATCTCCTGGCTCCAGGGTAAACCCCGCGCGAGCGGGGATGATCCCCCCACTGCGACAGACGTGCACGCACACGATCCGTAAACCCCGCGCGAGCGGGGATGATCCTGCAGGACCTTCAGAACAGGAGAGTAAACTAAAGTAAACCCCGCGCGAGCGGGGATGATCCGTCCCCGTTGAACCAACAATTCGCGTGTGTATAGTAAACCCCGCGCGAGCGGGGATGATCCCTCCGACGGGACGAACGACGTGCGCGGTGAGACGTAAACCCCGCGCGAGCGGGGATGATCCTACATTCATGGCATAGCCGTACCTGAGCCAGAAGTAAACCCCGCGCGAGCGGGGATGATCCCAGGAGAGTAAACTAATGCCTGCCACCAACAAGGTAAACCCCGCGCGAGCGGGGATGATCCCGATGTTGACGGGAATGTCTGCACCTTCTTGATGTAAACCCCGCGCGAGCGGGGATGATCCGAGGCAGTTCAAGGACGATAAGTTTAAGGTCTTGTAAACCCCGCGCGAGCGGGGATGATCCGTCAACCGGGATCTCCGCGTCCGCCGGCAAATCGTAAACCCCGCGCGAGCGGGGATGATCCGCGCGCATCAATTGAATATCGTCATGAACCCATGTAAACCCCGCGCGAGCGGGGATGATCCGTAAACGAATTGCTCCCCCTTTTCCAACGAATTGTAAACCCCGCGCGAGCGGGGATGATCCCCCACCTGGGGCGCGCCTGACGCACACGCATCAGTAAACCCCGCGCGAGCGGGGATGATCCGATAGGGTGAGTGCTCATGCACTCACCCTATCAGTAAACCCCGCGCGAGCGGGGATGATCCGTCGTAATGATCGCGGTACAAAGAAAGGTCAACGTAAACCCCGCGCGAGCGGGGATGATCCTGATGTGGTTCAGTGTCACGCGCAGATTCACCAGTAAACCCCGCGCGAGCGGGGATGATCCGAATTATTAGTGAGGGTGAAAGTCGGGAAATTCGTAAACCCCGCGCGAGCGGGGATGATCCTGCCATGGACACAGTATAGCGCCCCGCAGGAATGTAAACCCCGCGCGAGCGGGGATGATCCGCCCGAGCAATCCGTGACACCGGTCTGATCCGGGTAAACCCCGCGCGAGCGGGGATGATCCAGAAATCAAGGAGATGAAATGAATATCAAGACAGTAAACCCCGCGCGAGCGGGGATGATCCCACGTACAATTACTTGATTGCCAGGAACAACGAGTAAACCCCGCGCGAGCGGGGATGATCCCGGGTGGGACGATGACGATGTTGTTGTGGTGAAGTAAACCCCGCGCGAGCGGGGATGATCCCTCGACGCCGCTCTCCTTGAGAGTGGCGAGCGCGTAAACCCCGCGCGAGCGGGGATGATCCGACCCAGGTGGAGCGCCTCGGCCCTGCGGGGAGGTAAACCCCGCGCGAGCGGGGATGATCCGATGGTCGCCATCGCCTGGTTCCGCTGCTCCTCGTAAACCCCGCGCGAGCGGGGATGATCCCGAGTACGGTACCGCCCTGGAGAACAATCGTATGTAAACCCCGCGCGAGCGGGGATGATCCCTGTCCAAAATGGATGACTTGCTAGATGATTGGGTAAACCCCGCGCGAGCGGGGATGATCCGGATTTCTTCGTCATCGCCGACAATCTCCTGGAGTAAACCCCGCGCGAGCGGGGATGATCCCGTACGGCGCCAAGCGCATGGTCATCAAGAACGGTAAACCCCGCGCGAGCGGGGATGATCCAAGATTTCCAGCGGGAACCGACTTCGGTGGGACGTAAACCCCGCGCGAGCGGGGATGATCCTATCCGGCTTCTCCGTGCCGAAGATCGCCTTCTGTAAACCCCGCGCGAGCGGGGATGATCCCTTGAGCAGTATCACGCCCTGCCCGAACAACTGGTAAACCCCGCGCGAGCGGGGATGATCCCTCGGCAAGCATGTAGGAATCGCCATCTTCTTCGTAAACCCCGCGCGAGCGGGGATGATCCCTTGGGGTCGTCGGCGCTCCCGTAGTCTTCTTCGTAAACCCCGCGCGAGCGGGGATGATCCACCCTGAAGCGAATATACCGGCAGGGAAGATGTGTAAACCCCGCGCGAGCGGGGATGATCCTCGCCTGACAACCGTCAACGTTCAGCCTGGAGTAGTAAACCCCGCGCGAGCGGGGATGATCCGACGATACGCCCTGGCTCGTCATGGGGAAGACGGTAAACCCCGCGCGAGCGGGGATGATCCGTGGTATAACCAGGTGGTCGCGGCGGAGACGGCGTAAACCCCGCGCGAGCGGGGATGATCCCGAAGTACGAACCTTCCTGGACTTCTACAGCACGTAAACCCCGCGCGAGCGGGGATGATCCTGTCGCGGCGGACAAGGCGGCCGATGCGAAGAAGTAAACCCCGCGCGAGCGGGGATGATCCGCCTTTCTTCGCAACAAAAACGTCTGCGTTTACGTAAACCCCGCGCGAGCGGGGATGATCCCTCGGCCTGGATACTGAGAACGAGACCGAGGCAGTAAACCCCGCGCGAGCGGGGATGATCCCGACGTGATCCAGTGCCACGCACAAATTCACCAGTAAACCCCGCGCGAGCGGGGATGATCCCATCATGTTGTTCTCCTTTCGACGTTCTTAACTGTAAACCCCGCGCGAGCGGGGATGATCCTACCCATGTGCCGAAGTGGGTGAGGAAGTTCTTGTAAACCCCGCGCGAGCGGGGATGATCCGGACGGACACGCCGTTGATCTTGATGGCCTTCAGTAAACCCCGCGCGAGCGGGGATGATCCCCAACACAGAAAGGAACCCCCAACCATGGACCGGTAAACCCCGCGCGAGCGGGGATGATCCCGGGACAACCGGCTACGTGGAGATCGACGCCAAGTAAACCCCGCGCGAGCGGGGATGATCCCTGGACATTCCGGTGCTCGTCCTGTCGCAGCTGGTAAACCCCGCGCGAGCGGGGATGATCCGAATCGGGCGGGGAAGACGGGGGTGACGACCTTGTAAACCCCGCGCGAGCGGGGATGATCCGCTCGACTGGGACGCCACCTGGCGCAACTGGGCGTAAACCCCGCGCGAGCGGGGATGATCCGACGGTGATTATCTTCTGGTTCCGCCGGATTACGTAAACCCCGCGCGAGCGGGGATGATCCAGTGGTATGAGGCTGAGATGGTCAAGATCGACCCGTAAACCCCGCGCGAGCGGGGATGATCCGAGCATCGGCTTCGGGGACGACCGCGGCGAGAGGTAAACCCCGCGCGAGCGGGGATGATCCCAGGGTGTACCGGGACGCGATGAAGGCGTTGCGGTAAACCCCGCGCGAGCGGGGATGATCCGTCGTGGCCCCCTATAGTCGTAGGCGTCAACTGGTAAACCCCGCGCGAGCGGGGATGATCCCGGTCGATCGTGGCCATCAGGTCGGTGCGCCCGGTAAACCCCGCGCGAGCGGGGATGATCCGGCGCTGGATGGTGTCAACGTGGAGCTGACTGTGTAAACCCCGCGCGAGCGGGGATGATCCCTCTCCCGGTGCATCCGGAAAGTGGACACTGTGGTAAACCCCGCGCGAGCGGGGATGATCCCTCGAGTACCGCCTGCATGGCGGCCCGTGGCGGGTAAACCCCGCGCGAGCGGGGATGATCCCGGAACCTGGAATCGCTTCGACGGGCTGTAGACGTAAACCCCGCGCGAGCGGGGATGATCCCAAACCAGCCCTCATCGCCAGGGTCCAGCACGTGTAAACCCCGCGCGAGCGGGGATGATCCCGTCGAGGCGACGGCCGTCGCGCTGCGAAGACTGTAAACCCCGCGCGAGCGGGGATGATCCTTGACCATTGACGTCGATACACCCATGGGAGACGTAAACCCCGCGCGAGCGGGGATGATCCGGTCTTCCTCGATGTCGCCGGATTGGGGACGCTGTAAACCCCGCGCGAGCGGGGATGATCCTCGAAGTGCGAGGCCTTCGACGTGCTCGGGCCGGTAAACCCCGCGCGAGCGGGGATGATCCCACACAGAGCGGGCTTGACGCCGACGACATGAAGTAAACCCCGCGCGAGCGGGGATGATCCCTGAGGTACGAGCTGACCGCGCGGGCCGAGCTGGTAAACCCCGCGCGAGCGGGGATGATCCGATCCGGGTCGGCGGGGCGACTCCGCCGACCGGGTAAACCCCGCGCGAGCGGGGATGATCCCGGCTGACGCGAGACGGCGGCCCCCACCAGCCTGTAAACCCCGCGCGAGCGGGGATGATCCCGAAGTGAGCGCCCCGCTGAATGCCAGCCCCTGGTAAACCCCGCGCGTGGGGATGATCCCCCAACGACGTCCCACACCGTTACTCGAGACCTCGCAATTCTCGATCTCTCACGATCTGACCGCGTCGGGTGGCGACGGCACCGGCGCTGTAGTATCTCTCCCCGAACCTCAACAGCACTCAATAAAATAAAAGCAGAACCCAGTCACCCATGACCGACCACCCTCCGCGGCAATGATATCCCAGCGCACCGCAATCACCACAGCCGTCCGCGTACCCGGCACCCCCGCCCCTCATCAGGCGCGGCATCGTGGCATGCAGGCCTGTTGATATTCTGCCTCCTTCCCTTCATCAGCTCGGTCGTCGCGCCAATCGTCATGATATGCGTCGGACTGATGTACAGGCGTCAGAACCTCCAACCGACACGCACTGTCGGCGCTCGCGCAGCCAGCTGGGGACTGACCTACCTGCTCGCAACGCTCCTATTCCTCGGTCTCCACTTCTATCTTCTATTCGCCTTGGACGGCACGGAAGCGGCAGACTCCTTCTTCCCGATCGGAATCCCCATCACCATCTGGCTCCTGATCTCAGTCCTCCACATCGACTGACGCGCTGTAGACATGATGGAAATTCTGGCGCTCACGCTTCCGTCTTCCCGCGGCTCGGATCCCACCATAGATCGCGAATACCAGGAGAAGCACAAGCAAAAGCCCGCAGAGCACGAAGAAGATGAGCGCACCATTGAGCATTGAGATCCTCCCACATCTCGTTCATTCCTGATCAACGACGATATGACGGACAATCGATTCCGTCAAGCAACGGCGACGATCCCCTCTTCCCCGTCGCGCCGCCCGCCCGACTCCCGCGCCATCCGCGACCTGCGGTAGCCTGCCACGGTTGCATCCAGCTTTCTCGAGGAGACGTCCGTGCGCGTCCTGGCCGCCCTGTCCGGAGGAGTCGACTCCGCCGTCGCTGCCGCGCGCGCCGCGGACGCCGGCCACGACGTCGTCGGAGTACACATGGCCCTGACCCGCAACCGCGCCGTCACCCGCTCGGGCTCGCGCGGCTGCTGCTCCATCGAGGACGCCGGCGACGCCCGCTGGGCCGCGGAGATCCTCGGCATCCCCTTCTACGTATGGGACCTGTCCGAGCAGTTCGAGGAGCGCGTCGTCGCCGACTTCCTCGCCGAGTACCGCGCCGGTCGCACGCCCAACCCCTGCGTGCGATGCAACGAGCGCGTCAAGTTCGACGCCCTGCTCGAGCGCGCCCTGACGCTCGGCTTCGACGCCGTCGTCACCGGCCACTACGCCCGCCTGAGCGGCGGCGCCGCCTCCGGCCGCCCCGGCGAGACCGATGGCCTGGAGCTGCGCCGCGCGGTCGATACCGCCAAGGACCAGTCCTACGTGCTCGCCGTCTCCGGGCGCGAGGGCCTGTCCCGGGCCCTCTTCCCGCTCGGCGACGCCCCGTCCAAGGCGGCCGTGCGGGCCGAGGCGGAGCATCGCGGTCTGCCGGTCGCCGCCAAGCCCGACTCCTATGACATCTGCTTCATCGCCGATGGCGACACCCGCGGCTTCCTGACCCGCGGCCTCGGCGCTCGCCAGGGCGCCCTGGTCTCCCCCGACGGCGAGGTGCTCGGCACCCACGACGGCTACTTCGGCTTCACCGTCGGCCAGCGCAAGGGGCTGGGCCTGACTCGCCCCGCCCCGGACGGGCGGCCCCGCTACGTCATCGAGACCCGACCGGAGACCAACGAGGTGGTCGTGGGCCCGGAGGAGCTCCTCCGCCGCAACGCCATCGACGCCGGCGCCCCGGTCCTCCTGGCCGAGCCCTCCCCCCTCGAGGACGGCGGGATCGGCTGGCGGGACGTGACCGTGCAGGTGCGCGCCCACGGTCGCCCCGTCCCCGCCGACGTCACCATCGATCTCGGGACCGGAACCCTGCGGGCACGACTGCATCAGCACCTGCGGGGCCTGGCGGCGGGGCAGTCCGTCGTCGTCTACAGCCCCGGGGACGCCCCCGACGGCGACCGAGTCCTGGCCCAGGCCACAATGGCCTGACCCTCGCGCTGCCATGCGCATGCGGACCGGATGAGGAGCCCGCCCGCATCACTCGTGGGGGCCCCGACGCTCGTGCTCCCGTGCGAACCGGATTCTCCGGTCACGCACGGGAGCGACGGAGCCGCGGGGACCGCCCTCAGCGCAGGCAGGTGTGCCGCTCGATCGCGCGCACCGCCCACCAGGCCAGCACTCCCGCCAGCAGCGGGCCGACGACCACGGATCCCATGCCGATGACGGTCGGCTGGACACCGGTCCTGAACGTCTCGAGGAACTGCGACAACATCATGCGGGCCACGACATCGCCGGTGGTGATGTCCAGGGACACGGGCAGGAGGAGGGTCGATGCCAGGCCGAGCACCTGGTTGCCCACGTAGAGCAGGACGATCCCGATCAGGGGAGCCCCGATATCGAGGTGGTTGAATCGCCCCTGCGCGCCAATGCTCATCACGGCGCCGATCTCGACGATCACCGTCAGGAGTCCGACCAGCGAGGAGACGATGAAGAACGTCGCGAGGGCCGGGCCCGGCCCGCCCACGGTGAGAGCGTCGCGCAGCGGCGCGAGGACCTCACCGAGCGTCGTGCCGGTGGCGTGGGCGAGCACGGCGAACCAGGCGACCAGGCCGGCCAGGTCGAGTGCGCCCGCCACCAGAGCCATAGCGCAGGCGTAGAGGGCCTTGGCCGTGAAGAGCACCCGTCCGCGCACCGGGACAGTCATGGTGAGGTAACCGCGCTGCCCGTACATGGACTGCCAGTACTCGACGGCGATCTGAACCAGGACGATAGCCGGCATCGCGATGATCACCGCCATGGACGCCATCTGCATGAGGACGGCCAGGGGCCCGACGCGGGCCAGGAGCCACCACAGCCCGAGGAACCCGAGCAGGACGACGGAGCAGATTCCCATCACCGCAGCATTGCGCGACAGCTGGGTGCGGGCCTCCTCGGCGAAGAGCGTGCGGAACATCAGCGGTACTCCTTCCTGAACAGGGCGTCCAGGCTCATCGAATGGGCCTGACGCAGGTCGTCGGCATCGCCGGCCAGCAGCAGACGCCCGTCCTTGAGGAAGACGGCGGAGTCGATGATCGACTCGACGTCGGCGATGAGGTGGGTGGAGATGAGCATGAGAGCATCGGGGTCGAAGTCGCGCAGGACGCCGTCGAGGATGATCTGGCGCGCCGCGGGGTCGACCCCGGAGATGGGCTCGTCGAGGAGGTAGACGCGGGCGCGGCGGCTCATGGCCAGGGCGATGCGCAGCTTCTCCCCCATCCCCTTGCTCATCTCCTTGATGGAGCGGTCGGCGGGCAGGTCGAAGAAGTCGATCAGTCCGCGGGCCTTGACGGCGTCGAAGTCGGCGAAGAAACGGGAGAACTGGGCGACGGCCCGGGGCGGGGTGAGACTCGCGGCCAGGAACTCGGCGTCGGGAAGAAAGGAGACCAGCGCCTTGGACGCCGGCCCGGGGGCGTGGCCGGCGACACGCACCCGGCCGTCGTAGTCGGCCAGGACTCCGGCGAGGATCTTGAGCAGGGTGGTCTTGCCGCAGCCGTTGGGCCCCATGAGACCGACGATGCGGCCGGCGGGCAGCGCGAGGCTGAGATCGTGCAGGGCCGGCCTGCCGCGGTAGCTCTTGGTCAGGTGGTCCACGACCACCAGGGGCGGGGCGTCGTTCAGGGACGCGATGACGTCGGGATGGGCGTCGGGACCGGGGTCGGGGCTCTGCGCGCCCGACGGGGCCGCCGTCGACGAGGTGCTCATGAGGACTCTCCTGATTCTGATTCCTGGACGGGGGTGGCCGGCCACCGCTCGGCCAGGATTCCGCTCGCCTGAGCGTGATCCATGCCGATGGCGGTGACGGCGGTGATGAAGGTGTCCGCGGCTCCGACGGCGAGTTCGCGACGGACGGCGGCGAGCGCCGCGGCGTCCGCGGTGACGAAGCGTCCGGCGGTGCGCTCGGCGGCGGTCAGGCCGCTGCGGTCGAGCTCGACCAGGGCGCGTTGGACGGTATTGGGATTGACTCCGGCCTGCGTGGCGAGATCGCGCACGCTGGGGATCCGGGTTCCTGCGGGCCAGGCACCGGTGACGATCCGCATGCGGAAGTCGTCGACCAGCTGGACCCAGATCGGACGGGAGTCATCGATCGGCATAGGCCCTCCTCAAGCAGATGGGCTGGACATGGATGGAATGCGGATGGGAGGCGATGGAGCACGACCCGGCGGTGCAGTCGGGCGGTCTCCTCGGACCATCTGTATTACTGCACTAATACAGTGACACAGTTGGTCGGCGGCGTCAAGTTCTCGAGCCCGCTCGGCTCCCGGCCCGTCGAGGGCCCGCGCCCCGGGCCGTCCCGCGGTCCCGGACAGCCCCGGAAACAGGTTCGGCTCACCTGTTAAGCGAATTCCGGACGCGTGTAAGAACTACGCCCGGATGCTCGGGAACGACGCGCCGCACGCTCACGCGATCCGTCGTCTTCCTTGCAATGACGCCGTTCCAACAGGTCGTGCACGCATATCCCCGAGTCGCTGTTGCCACTGCCCGGGCGCGTCCCTACCGTGAATTACGTCAGTGATCGCACCTCGTCGAAGGAGCACCCATCATGTCGACCGTCACCGCCATCAACTCCTGCACCACCACCGCCTGCGCCTACAACCGCGGCGGCTGCACCGCCTTCGCCATCACGGTCGGCGGCGACGCCGCCACCCCGGCATGCTCCACCTTCGTCAGCCTCGACGCCCGCGGCGGTCTGCCGGTGGCCGAGGGCCACGTGGG
>ERZ773008.1022-NODE-1022-length-20107-cov-3.461101_pt1 | contig 20107 bp, 18 predicted proteins | sample MGYA00580664_ERZ773008 | MGnify/ENA primary metagenome ERZ773008 (study PRJEB29015, sample SAMEA2738016) | human oral metagenome | biome: human oral; feature: human-associated habitat; material: dental | place: China | collected 2048 ... | reverse complement strand
GGTGTTTGAGACCAGCGCGTCTACCGATTCCGCCATCTGGGCATAGCGCTTTTTCAAAGTTGTTGCAAAGGTACAACTATTTTCTGAACTGCCAAATATTTAGAGAATAAAAGTGTTCTTTTTGTGTAAGGTTTCCATAAAAAAGCAAAAAGACTTTGTTTTTACGTTTTTAATATCTAACTTCGTTAAATAAATAAGAAACTTACAATGAACAAGACCTTAACCAACTTTTACTGTGTGATTCTTGCTGGTGGAAAAGGGCGCCGACTCTGGCCATGCAGTCGAGAACATTTTCCCAAACAGTTCATCGATTTCTTTGGCGTGGGACGCACACAGCTTCAACAGGCCTTTGAACGTTTTGTGAAGATTCTTCCCAAGGAGAATATTTACATCAACACTAATGAAACATATCTTGACTTAGTTCACGCACAGTTGCCAGAAGTGGCTGATGACCATATCATGGCTGAGCCTATCTACCGTAATACAGCACCAAGCGTGGCCTGGGCCACCCACCGCATTGCCCACATCAACAATGATGCTTGCTTGATAGTTGCACCTTCCGACCAAACCGTTCTCAATGAAGGGGTGTTCCGAAGCGATTTATTGGAAGCTCTTGAGTTTGTGAATAACAACGATTGTCTGCTCACTATGGGCGTCAAGCCCACACGGCCTGAACCGGGATATGGCTATGTACAGTTAGGCGAACACAGTGGAATTGATGATATTTTCAAAGTTCAGTCGTTCATAGAAAAGCCCGAACGCGAATTTGCACACATGCTCATGGAGAGCGGAGAATGGTATTGGAACACGGGCATCTTTCTTTCCGATGTTCATTTCCTCAAAGAAAGTCTCAGTAATCAGCTCCCCCCTGTGCTGCGAACTTTCGATGACAGTAACCCCGAATGGACCATTACTGCTGAAGAAGCCTTCATGAAAGAAAACTTTCCTTCCTATCCTAATCTCTCCATCGACTTCAGCATACTCGAAAAGTCCGACCACGTCTATCTGAAGAAATGCGACTTCGGATGGGCCGATATGGGTACATGGCATGACATCTACGAGGCCTCTCAGAAAGGAGATGACGACAATGTAATCATCAATTCTGATGTCTATATAGAGAACTCCCATAACAACATCATCAAAATCCCTAAAGATCGTTTAGCGGTCATCAACGGGCTGGATGGCTACATCGTTGCCGAAGAAGGCAATGTACTGCTGATTTGCAAAAAAGAAGACTCCTCGGCACTTATCCGCAAGTATGTGGCCGAAGTTCAGATGAAGAAAGGAAACGATTTTGTTTAATATCACGCCATTACGCTTTATTAATAAATAATCGATGCTAAGAAATTTCTTCAGCGATATCGTGTTCCGCATGATAAGCCTGTTGTTCCTCCACACGGGAGCCATTCTGCGCTATATCTTTAATCATTTCACATCGCGCAAACGTTACTGTTATCATGCTTTCATTGTCAACGCCCCTTTGCTAGACCATTCCGGTATGCCTTACCGTGAAGCATTCAACGAATGGAAAGGCCAACAGGATGAACGCAACCGCCACGCATGTACGCAGCTCAATGCTAAGCAACAACATATTCTTGAAACACTGAAAACCGAGGGCTATACTCATGAAGAGGCCATTGAAAGCATGATTTCCGCAGGTGATATTTGCATTGTCGACACCAACATCTTCCCCCGTAACCCCGAATATTTCAGCAATCGCGCCCTTAACCGCCTTGTCGGACTGCTCTTTTGGTTATCAATCTTATTAATGATAAGCACGCAACGTATATAATTGCTGCAATGGGGGAGCTTATTGCTTCTTTGATAATAAGCCTATGCATTTACTATCGTATTTGAGCAACTTTTTCTGAAAATTGATAATTTACTATCGTATTTGCAGAAATCAATAAAAAAACTATTCATATTATTCTGGATGTCGTACTGCATCGTGTTTAATGCATTAGCACAGGAACAGCTGAATATCTCGGGAACCGTGACCGATGCTGCAGGAGAAGCCCTCATCGGTGTCAGTGTCACCGTGAAAGATGCCAAGGGACTGGGTACTATCACCAATATTGATGGAAAATATAACATCAAGATACAGCAGTATCACACGCTGGTGTTCTCTTACATTGGTTACAAGCCCGTGAGTGTGCTGGTTAAAGGCGACAAAAAGGTAATCGACGTACAGATGTCAGAAGAAAAGACAAACGCCATTGATGAAGTTGTCGTCACTGGTCTCGGCACACAAAAGAAGCTTACGGTGACTGGAGCCATCACCAATGTAGACGTATCGCAGATGAAACAATTCCCCTCATCAAACTTCACTAATGCTTTGGCGGGCAACGTTCCAGGCATCATTGCCATGCAGTCATCAGGGCAGCCGGGTAAAAGTACATCGCGCTTCTGGGTCCGCGGTATTTCAACCTTTGGAGCCAGTGCCTCTGCAATGATACTTGTAGATGGCTTTGAGCGGAATAACATCGATGACCTGAATATAGAAGATATTGAGAGTTTCTCTGTGTTGAAAGACGCTTCGGCAACAGCTATCTATGGTTCGAAAGGTGCTAATGGTGTAATTCTTATTACTACCAAGCACGGTAAAGCCGGAAAGATAAACATCAACGTAAAAGGCGAGGCTTCGTATAACACTCGAACCATTACACCGAAGTTTATAGATGCACCCACGTATGCTAACCTGCTCAATGAGGCACGTGTAACCCGTAACCTCGCGCCACAGTATCAACCCGAAGAGTTAGCACTTATCAGATCGGGATTGGATCCCGATTTCTATCCTAACGTAGACTGGTCAAAACTGCTGCTCAAAAACGGGGCTATGAGTTATCGGGCTGATTTGAGTATGAGTGGGGGTGGAAATACGGCCCGTTATTTTGTTTCACTATCGTATGTGGAAGATCAAGGCATGTATAACACCGACGAGACACTACGTAAAAAATACGACACTAATGCCAATTACAAACGCTGGAACTACCGCATGAATGTGGATATAGATGTTACTCCGACGACAATCATCAAGTTAGGTGTGTCGGGCAACCTCAACAAACGCAACAGCCCCGGTCTCGGCGACCAATACCTGTGGAGCGAACTCTTTGGCTTCAATGCCCTTAGCTCTCCTGTCCTCTATTCCAATGGTTATGTTCCGGCCTATGGAAACAATATCCATCAAATGAATCCCTGGGTCTCATCCACACGTACAGGATACAACGAAGAATGGGACAATAACATACAGACAAATGTAACCGTAGAACAAAAGTTGGACTTTATTACCAAAGGCCTCTCATTTACGGGCCGATTTGGGTATGATACTTATAACAGCAACCACATCTACTATCGCCTTTGGCCAGCCATGTATCGTGCCAACAGCCGCGACTCACAAGGCAATATCATCTGGGACAAACTGTTTGAAGAGACTTCCATGAGCCAAACGTCAGGCGGAGACGGTTCGCGCCACGAGTTTCTGGAGGCATTGTTGCGTTGGGATCGCACTTTCGACAAGCTACACAACTTCAGTGCAGTCAGCCGCTTTACACAAGACGAGCGGATACAGACACGGAATATCGGCACAGACATCAAGAATTCTGTGAGTAAAAGGAACCAAGGACTTGCCGGACAGCTGACCTATAACTATGCACTACGCTATTTCATCGATTTCAACTTCGGCTACAACGGCTCAGAGAACTTTGCCGATCATCACCGCTACGGCTTCTTCCCCGCTTTCTCCTTAGCATGGAATGTAGCTGAAGAGCCACTCGTCAAGAAGGCATTGCCATGGCTTAATATGTTCAAACTACGCTATTCATGGGGTAAAGTGGGTAACGATAATATGGGAAGATTCCCTTATCTCTACACACTCGACTACACGCCGAACATAGGCTACAACTGGGGTTCGAATCTCTCTTCAGGGACCATACCCGGTATACATTACACCCAGATGGCATCACCAAACGTCACATGGGAGGTTGCACGCAAAACTGATTTCGGCTTTGATTTCGTGGCATTCGATAACAAGTTCTCACTCACGATGGATTATTTCCATGAGAAGCGAACGGGTATCTTCATACAGCGCATGTTCTTACCCGACATCACAGGACTTGAAAGCTATCCATGGGCAAATGTAGGAGCTGTAAAATCTAAGGGTTTTGACGGCAATTTCCAATATAAAGACCACTTCGGAGAGATAAACTGGACAGTGCGTGGAAACATCACTTACAGCAAAAATACCATCTTGGAACGCGACGAAGAAAATAACGTCTATGCCTACCAGTATGGAAAAGGCTACCGGGTTAATCAGCAAAGAGGCCTTATTGCACTGGGACTGTTCCGTGACTACGACGACATTCGAAACTCACCCAAACAGAGTTGGGGAACCGTTCAGCCTGGTGACATCAAGTATAAGGATGTCAACGGCGACGGCATCGTAGATGATGGCGACCGCGTTGCTATAGGGGCAACCGATACCCCGAGTCTCATCTATGGTCTTGGAGCATCTGTCAGCTGGCGCGGGTTCGACCTCAACCTCCACTTCCAGGGTGCAGGAAAATACACATTCCTTATCAATAGTGGGGCAGTTAATGCCTTCAGAGATGGTCGTTGGGGGAACATTCTGCAAGGAATAACCGACAACCGTTGGATTTCATCCGATATTTCAGGTACCAAGGAAACCGAAAATCCCAATGCCCCATACCCTCGTTTGAGTTACGGCTATAACCTCAATAATCAACAGTCGTCCAGTTTCTGGCTGCGCAACGGCCGTTTCCTGCGCTTGAAGAATCTTGATATCGGCTACACCCTGCCTAAACCCATGGTCAACACCATACACTTAGAGAGTGTGCGCATCTACATTTCGGGACAGAACCTCATCACTTGGTCACCCTTCAAGCTGTGGGACCCCGAACTCGACAGCAGCCAGCGGGGGCAGATATACCCTATCACCCGTTCGCTCACAGCAGGTATACAAATCAGTTTATAATTACAGACACACATCATGAAACATAAAAATATCACCCTGATAACGTTAGCGCTGGGCATCGGAACGCTCTTTTCTGCCTGCAGTGACTATCTGGATTCTGACAAATACTTCGAAGACCGCCTCACCATAGAAAAGGTTTTCTCCAGCAGAGTACGCTCCCAGCAATGGCTTGCTTACGCTTATTCGTTCTTGAAAGACGAGAATGCCGACGTCGTTGGCAAGGAGAGAGAAACCAATTCGTTTACCTTTGCTGACGACATGTACTATGGCGACCGCGATGTCAACTACGACTCCAAGGAAGCCAATGAACTTTCGTACAACACGTTCATGCAAGGTGAATACGACGAAAACGACTTTAACGACGGCTGGACTATGTGTTACAGGGGCATTTATCAGGCTTCGGTATTCATTGCCAATATCTACAGGAACAATGAAATGACCGAAAAAGAGCGGCTCGACTTCAAGGGACAGGCACGTTTTGTACGCGCTTATTTCTATTGGCTGTTGCTCCGCCGCTATGGTCCGGTGCCTATCATGCCCGATGAAGGTGTTGACTACACCAAAAGTTACGAACAGATTGCCACGCCGCGCAGTTCCTACGAAGAAGTGGCCAACTATATCAGCCGTGAAATGGTGCAGGCTGCCAAGGAAATACAATACACCAAGCGCGACGGAGAAAACATCGCACGCCCCACAAAGGGTGCCTGCTTAGCCACACGCGCCCTTGCACTGACCTACGCTGCCAGCCCACTGGCCAACGGAAACAGCGATGCCTATGCCAAGCAATTGGTAGACGACGAGGGGCGAGCACTGCTCAACGTAGACTATAAAGAAGAGAAATGGGCCCGTGCAGCAGCTGCCTGCAAAGATGTTATGCAGCTTGGTGTGTACGACCTCTATCATGCCTCGTTCAGCACGACAGATGCAGCGGGCGACCCCGCCACCATTGTGCCTGCCGCAACAGGTTGCTCATTCGCTCAAAGTGGATGGCCTACAGGCTGGAAAGATATAGATCCCTTTAAGTCTTACCGTGTCATATTCAACGGAGATGTCGCACCCGAAGACAATCCTGAACTCATCTTCTCACGCATAGACCAGAATGCCACGCGCATCAACCACAGCATGAAATCATTTGCACGTCATTCCATGCCACGCGACTTTGGCGGTTGGAACACACATGGTCTCACCCAGAAGATGGTAGACGCTTATTATATGAATGATGGTACCGACTGCCCCGGTAAAGACAGTGAACTGAACGGCGGAAACGGGGCTGCACGCCTCAAGGGATTTACCACAGCACGTGATTATCGGCGTGGAAAATACAAACCGTTGGCTGCTAATGTGTCGCTGCAATATGCCAACCGCGAACCGCGTTTCTATGCTTCTGTAGGCTATAACGGCTCTGTGTGGGAGTATTTAGGTGATCCCGAAAGCACCCACCACAACCGTCAGACTTTCTATTATCGTGGCAGTGGCAACGGCTATAACAACTCGCAATTCTACCTGCGCACGGGGATCAGTGTGAAAAAATATGTCAATCCCACCGACGTTCCTGACCGCGAAGATTACAGGAATATCAAGGACAGGGCCGAACCCGCTATTCGTTATGCCGACATCCTGTTGCTTTATGCCGAGGCACTCAACGAACTCGATGGCACATACAACATTCCCTCATGGGACGAAGCAACCACTTACAACATTCGTCGTGACATTACCGAGATACAGAAAGGCATACATCCCATACGTATACGTGGTGGAGTGCCCGATTATTCCACGGATGTTTATGCCAACAAAGACCTCTTGCGCGCCAAGATCAAACGCGAACGCATGATTGAATTCATGGGCGAGGGCAAGCGTTATTTCGATCTGCGCCGCTGGAAAGACGCACCGCGCGAACTCAATCAGCGCATTTATGGATGTAACGTGATGATGGATGCCAACCATCCGGCGGAATTCCAACAGATTATTCCTATCAACAATCTGCGCACCACTTTCTCCGACAAGATGTATTTCTGGCCTATCCGTCACAGCGAACTGAAACATAACTCACGCCTGACGCAGAACCCTGGTTGGACCTACAACGATTAACTCCTTTAAGTTATAAAAAAAATGAAAGTAAAACATCTTCCGATATATATGGTAATGTTAGTAAGCACACTTGCTACGCTTACTGCTTGTAACGACGAATGGACCGAAGAGCAATATACGCAGTATATCAGTTTTCGCTCACCGCTCGGCAAATTAGGCGTTACCGACATCTACGTGCCCTACAGCCGCCGTAATGCCGACAAGACTTTTACTGAAGGCAGTGGTCTCTCATCTTATAAACTGCCGGTAATCGTCAGTGGCTCATTGCAGAACAGCAATAACATTACGGTGCATATAGCACACGACAGCGACACGCTGAATATCCTCAATCAAGCCCGCTTCTTGAATCGAACTGAACTATGGTACACCGACATAAAAGATTATGCCACCGTTCCCGATACGGTGACTATCCCCTCAGGGAAAAGCGTCGGACTGCTCAATGTGAAGTTCAACTTCAACGGCATTGACATGAGCAACAAATGGGTGCTGCCACTTACTGTCGTAAACGGTAAGGACTATGGCTACACGGCTCATCCCCGCAAGAACTACGCCAAGGCGCTCCTGCGCATCTTCCCTTTCAACGACTATTCGGGCGACTATTCGGGCAGTATGATGAAAATCTTCGTTACGGGCGACGAGGCTAACGCTACGGCAAAATCCACTATCCGTGGATATGTGGTAGACGACAAAACCATATTCTTCTACGCCGGCGATATCGATGAGAGCCGCACCGACCGTGCCAAATACAAGATCATGGCCCATTTTAACGGTGAGAAGGAGGGGACGGTAGACTTCTACACCACCAACAACGACCTGAAACTGAAAGTGAACAAACAGGCCTCTTTTCATATCATCGAACAGAAAGATGATGTAAGACCCTACCTTGTACACCGCTATGTAATCATCAACAACATCAGTTATGATTATGTAGACTACACCTCTGCACCCGGTTCAGAGTTCAACTGGTCGGTCAGCGGCACGCTGACATTAGAACGACAGCTGAACACGCAGATCCCCGACGAGGATCAGGCCATCGAATGGTAACGTCTCCATTTTGTATAGGTTGTCAGAAACATATCCAACGAAACTACATGCTTCGGCACTACTCTACTTTGGTTAGATTGCTTAGTATCGTTTAGCTTCTTTAAGGAAAAAGATTGATAGTTGTTGTAGTAGTGCCAGAGAGCCATGCTTTATCCTCTGATTGAATGGAGATATAAGCATGGCTTTCCCTATCAGGATTTTCAACTTGCGTCAGATGACACTGCAATATGCGTCAAGTTAGCGTGTATTTTGACGCAAATCACGCGGTAATCTGCATCAAGTTACAAGCTGATGTGACGCAGATTGCAAACTGGAGTCAAAAGAACCTCGTGGCATATGAATTCATATGTGCGCCGTATGTCCTCGTATCTGCCCATTCATTAGATATTACTCATCTTATTGGCTGCCCACTTCCACGCTTGTAAAACTCGTCAACTTGTCTGCCAGTCAACTCTCCCTATCCTTTCTGATGAGTGCCAACAGATGTTCTACTGCCACTTCCTGCGGGATATTCTTCTCCACACAGACCTGCTTTCTGTAAAGACTCACGCGGTTAACTCCCGCGCCCACGTAGCCGTAATCGGCATCGGCCATTTCGCCAGGACCATTGACAATGCAGCCCATGATACCGATTTTAAGGCCTTTCATGTCTTTTGTGGCCTCGCGGATGCGGGCAATCGTTTCGCGAAGGTCATAGAGTGTGCGGCCACATCCCGGGCAACTGATGTATTCAGTCTTGCTTGTACGGAGTCGTGCAGCCTGCAGAATGCCGAATGCAGTGTCGGTGATGACACTCTGTGGAATGTCGCCATCGTTCATAAGCCATAGTCCATCGGTCAGTCCGTCGACCATTAATGCCCCCATGTCTGCGGCAGCTTCGAGTTGGAAATCGCTCTTTTCGGCTGCTGTGTGACGATACATCTGTGCGAAAACCACGGGATTAAAAACGCCATTCTCCCACATTTCATGCACCAAGGCACGCTGTTCTGCCAATTTATTCTGGTGATTACTCATGCAGACAACCACGATTTCGGGATGCGCTTTGAGGCAGGCAAGATATTCTTCTGTCGGTGCACCAAACTGCAAAACAAGGAATTTCAAGTCGGCTTTCGCCATGGCTATGAATGGAACGGCAGTCACAGGGAAGATAGGATAGACATTGGTTTTGTCGTCGAGAGCCATGTATTGGTCGTAGTCGACAATGTATTTCTGTCCTTCCTTGCGCTCTTTGAGTTCCTGACCTGCATAGATATAGTCGGCTTCCTGCTTGTTTTCACTCGGTGAAGAAGCGATGACTATGGGTGCATTGCTGCCTCCAATGCCTGCAACGGCACGTGTGAAGCGACGTTCGGGGCGTAGCCAGTTGAAGGCTTTTGCCTGAGTTCCCGGTACGAGCAGATGTCCCTGACGGCGGTTGATGTAGTCAACTAAATGGCGGGCAACAGGAATTTCGGCCGCAGGTTCCTCGCTCAAGCTGACGCGAATGGTGTCACCGATGCCGTCAGCCAACAGTGCACCGATGCCAACGGCACTCTTGATGCGTCCGTCTTCGCCCTCTCCTGCCTCGGTAACTCCAAGATGAAGCGGATAGTTCATGCCCTCTTTGTCCATGGCTTCAACCAATAATCTGACCGAACGTACCATGATTATGGTGTTCGAAGCCTTGATAGAAATGACGACATTATCAAACTTCTCGCGCTTGAAGATGCGTAGGAATTCCATGCAACTCTCGACAATTCCCTCGGGAGTATCGCCGTAGCGGTTGCGTATTCTGTCGCTCAGACTGCCGTGGTTCACACCGATACGCACGGCCGTGTGATTGGCCTTGCAGATGTTGAGGAATGGAATGAGACGGTCTTCTATCTTCTTCAGCTCCGCAGCATATTCCTCATCGGTGTATTCCTGCTTGATGAATTTGCGAGCGGGATCAACGTAGTTACCTGGGTTGATGCGCACTTTCTCGGCATAAAGGGCTGCGACATCGGCCACATTCGGATTGAAATGCACGTCGGCCACGAGTGGTGTTGTGTAGCCGTCGGCCCGCAGTTGTGCGTTGATAGGCTTGAGATTTTCAGCTTCCCGCGTGCCTTGTGTGGTCAAACGAACTAATTCTCCGCCTGCTTTGATAATCTCTTCTGCCTGCTTAACGCATGCTTCCGTGTCGTTGGTATTGGTCGTTGTCATGCTTTGCACACGCACAGGATATTCACTTCCCATGTCGATTGCACCTATATGTACGGTCGATGTCTCTCGCCGTTTGTATTGAAATAAATCTATGTTCATAATGTATAAGGAAGCCCATTCAAAGCCTACCCCCGCCCCCTCCCAAGGGAGGGGAGGGCGGATTAGCGGATGATGGGCAGAATACTGATGTTTAAATTCATTTGTTTTATATGCTGATGCTTTCTTGCAATGCAGTGTTCTCTCTATTGATTAGCACCAAGAGAAAATAGGTTTACCCCTTCGTGAGTATCTATCCATACCCATGTTGAAATGTAAATTCTCGGTTTCTGTATGTCTGATAAGAGGGATTAAAAATCGTCAATGACTTTAATAGATTCGTTCTTCCTCTCTTTTTGATATTCTTTGCAGGCTTCTCAAGCGCGCTCCCCCCTCCTTGGAGGGGTCGGGGGAGGCTTCTCTTAATCACATTTATACGTATACTTCACCTCTTTCAAGTCTTCATTTGCCTTCTCAATCTTCTTTCCAAGCCCTGCTTTCCATGCGTCAATCTTAGCTGCAACGGCTTCATCAGAGAGGGCAATCATCTCTGTTGCGAGGATAGCTGCATTCTGGGCAGCGTTCACTCCGACTGTTGCCACAGGAATACCAGGGGGCATCTGGATGATAGAAAGCATGGCATCGAGGCCGTCAAGCATACCTTTGATAGGCACACCGATTACAGGAAGTGGAGTCGAAGCAGCGATAACACCGGGCAGGGCGGCTGCCATTCCTGCTGCAGCTATAATCACTTTGATGCCTCTTTGCTTGGCATTGCGGGCGAAAGTCTCTACAGCTTCGGGCGTACGATGGGCAGAAAGCGCGTTCACCTCAAACGGAATTTCGTTGTCGTTGAGCCATTTGCAGGCCTTTTCCATTACTGGAAGGTCGCTTGTGCTGCCCATAATGATACTGATAATAGGTGTCATGATGATATATTTTTTATGCGTTTATAATTTCATATTCAAGAAATGGCTATACTATGGATATCGTGAAGAAAGCTAAGAAGAAGCCGATGAGCCATGCCACCACAATCTGTGACAGCGTGTGTTGGCGCAACATCATGCGGCTTGTGCCTACAATACCCGATATAAATACTACCAAAGAGAACCACCAGATAGGGTTAAAGGTGAAAAGAAAGGCAAAAGCGAGCAGTGCACCCGCCACTCCTCCGATGGCCGCTTCATGCATAGAGACCTTCCACCAGACATTGATGAGGGCGCAAACCACCTGTATCAACACCGCAGCTACAAGGATGCTGCCCATGAAATGAGGTATATGAGCTATGCTCATGAGGTAGTAACACACCGAATAACACACGATTGAGATGACATAGGGCACCATTCTTCGCTCTCTCACGATGAAGTCGAAAGGCTTCCAACCTTGATAATGTCGGTAGAGGCGTATGATATAGGTGGGCAAGAGAATGGTAAACAGATAGACAAGACCCAGCACAGTGAGTTTATATCCTAATGGCATGAGGCCTAAATAACTGAAGAGAAACAGCGCGGCAAGGCCCACAATGGGAAGATAGAATGGTGTGAATACCATACTGAATATGCGTGCTGCCAATATAATATCTTTTTCTTTCATAGAATAAACCTACCCCCTTCTCAACCTCGCTACAGGTATATTCAGCTGCTCTCTGTATTTTGCAATCGTGCGACGGGCTATCGGGAAGCCTTTTTCTTTCATCAGTTTGGTCAATGCCTCATCGCTGAGCGGCTTACTTTTGTCCTCTTTTTCGATGACAGTTTTCAGTGCAATCTTAATCTTCCGCGTTGACATTTCCTCGCCTTCTCCGGTAGTATAGGCATCCGTGAAGAAGAAACGAAGGGGGAAAGTGCCCCATCTGGTCTGCGCATACTTTACATTACTGACGCGACTTATCGTCGAAATGTCGAGTCCTGTCTTATCGGCGATGTCCTTTAATATCATGGGGCGTAAGTCGCTTTCATCTCCGTCTTGGAAGAATTTCTTTTGCCAAGCGATGATAGCCTGCATGGTAAGCGTCAGTGTTTGACGGCGTTGCTTCACCGCTTCGATGAAACCTTGCGCCTTAGCCACCTTCTCTTTCGCATAGAGTAGCGCCTCCTTAGCCTGCCTGCTCATGCCTTCCTTGTTGTTTCGGTAGGCATCTACCATTTCAGTGAACGAGGGAGAGACCTTCAAATCGGGGATATTCCCATGGTTGAGGCTGAAACTCACGGTGCCATCATCGGCCGTATCGACAATGAAATCAGGCGTAATCTGCTGCATGTTGCGTCCTTCGGTCTCGCCAAGTGATGCTCCCGGCTTCGGATTGAGCTTGCGGATTTCACGCTGAAGCATTTCCACCTGCGTGTCGCTGAGGCCGAGTTGCAGTTTTATTTTATCCCAATGTTTCTTGGTGAAGGCTTCAAAACATTCCTTGAAAATGCGCTCCATGACCTCCAAGAGGCGTGGACTGTGCCCACCTTCCCGGCGCATTCGCTTCACCTGGAGCAACAGACATTCTTGCAGGGAGCGTGCACCGATGCCGGCAGGATCCATGCCTTGCAACATTGTCAGCACCTTTTCAATCTCTGTTTCGCTCACATCGATATTGTGATAGATAGCCAATTCGTCGCTGATGCTGCCCAAATCCTTACGCAACAGACCGTCATCATCAAGGCTTCCGATGAGATATTCCATCACAGCATGCTCCTTGTCGGTGAGTGTGAGCATATCCATCTGCTCTTTCAGCTTGTCATAAAATGAGGTCGTGTCACCATATACCGTCTCCTCATAATCGGCATTATCGTGGTTGTTGGCATAGGGAGTCTGGGGCATGACATCATCACTGCCGATGTTTTCAAGGGCAGCATCAAGGGCATCCTGACGCTCCTCTTTCTCGTTCATGCTGTCGAAATCGTCGTTATCCTCGCTGTCTGAAAAGTCGTTCTCACCCTCGCTTTCAGCCAATGTCATGTCACTGTCGTCCTTTTCGAGGGCAGGATTATCATCGAGTTCGGCATTGATATTCTCCTCAAGTTCGGTCAACGGCATCTCCAGCAGGCGCACCTGCAACATCTGTTGCTGTGAAAGGCGCATCTGTTGTGCCAGCTTCTGTTCCTGGGTTTGTATCAGTTTCTGTGCCATGATGTCTTAAAAAAATCTTTCATCTGTGTGGCTTCGCGTGCCAGTTCGTTGGGGTTGAGGTTGCCAAAGCGCTGCCACACGTCGTGACAGGAGGCAAAGAGTTCGCTCACTTCAAATGCCATGCGGTTCAAGTAGGGGTCGCAGAGTTGGAAAATCCCCATGATTTCGGCCACTTTCTCTGGTTTTAAGCTTAGCAATGTGGCTAATTCCTTCACTTCGGGTGTGTCGCTGACCATCGTGATAGGCGTCAGTCGGAAATAGAGGTCAAGGATGATAATCAGGTGGAGTGGGGTCAACGAAGCATCCACTTGCAGCGGTCGGAAATCTGTTTGCCAGGTTTCTTCCTGGCTGACACCGTCATAAAACTGCTGAGGATGATTGAAACCCCGCATCTTTCTGATGGTTTCGATGTCGCGTTGAAGCTGTTTCTGGTGTGTGGCAAAACGTTTCCAAAGCTGCTGCAGTGAGGCTGTTTCCCGCTTATCGAGCATCTTCATCTGCTCGTAAAGCTGCTTAGGTGCAACGTTTAATTCAAGGGCAAGATCTATCATGGGCCGTGAGTAGAGCGGTTTCATGCCCACGGGCTTCCTGAGATACAGTTGCAATAGCGGCAACCAATACGCTTCCTGCCATTGAGATTGATTTGCCATGACATTTTAATCTTTCTGCAAAGATAAAGATTATCACAGACAAATCAAAGCAAAAATGAAAATAAATGAAGGGATAACTCTTAATAGAAAACTTCTTGACAAAACGCTCTCGTATTCTCCGTGAGACTCTTCTTCGGGCCGAAAACGCGCAGAATTTGCGATGTTTCTAACTGTTTGTAAATCATATACTTGCATAAAATACGTCGTTATTTCTATTAAATCTCTTCATGATTTGCGTCAGATTACCTTGTCATCTGCGTCAAGTTATGTGCCATGTTGCGTCAAATCATGCACCAATCTGCATCAAAAAGCGTGCTGTTTTGCGTCAAGTTGCAATTGTACTCTCCTATTCTTGCATTGTCATTTCCCCTTTTCGGTCTTCTTTTCCGATATTTTCCGCTTTTTATTTTCCTGTTTCCTGTTTTTCAATCCCCGTTTTTTTTAGATGTTTTTTGACAAAGTATGTATTGAAATTCAGTCTGTCTTATTATCAAATGTCCCTTATATCTTCCATAATATTCTTAGATATCCTCGGATATCGCTTGCGACAAGGAGGCCTAAACCACAAGGAGAAGTCCTCCTAATGGAAACCTCCCCCAGCCCCTCCCAAGGAGGGGAGTACGAGCTTAGAGCGTCTTCTTAGGAAACAAAATGAATTCGTTTATAAGCTGATAACCCTTATATCTTCTGAAATATTCTTAGATATTCTCGGATGTCGCCTGCGACAAGGAGGCCTAAACCACAAGGAGAAGCACTCCTAATGGAAACCTCCCCCGGCCCCTCCCAAGGAGGGGAGCACGAGCTTGGAGCGTCTTCTTAGGAAACAAAATGAGTTCGTTTATACCCTAACGACCTTTATATCTTCTAAAATATTCTTAGATATTCTCAGATGTCGCTTGCGACAAGGAGGCCTGAAATGCAAGGGGAAACGTTGCATCCCAATCTCTGCATTCTTCGTTTCCTAAGCACAACGGGCAGCAACCAGCAGGAGGAGAAGTAGAAAAAGAAAAGAGAAAACCAATTGGTTACTTTCCCCCTGGATGCAAGGAAACCAACAGGCATAAAAAAACCTCCTCGCGAATGCGTGGAGGCCAGTCTAACCTGAACGTCTTTTTACTTGCTAAATCAAATGCTAATAACTACAGAGATAGACTTAGTACCGGATATCACATCCGGCTGATTTCTCCTTTCATTAACAGTTCTTTTACGTTACAAAGATACAAAATAAAAAAGAAGTGCTGTTATACATTTTGCGGGTAAACTTGATGATATTGCGGTTATTAAGGGCTTTTTACCCGACGAAAGCAGTTATTTCTTGACAATATGGTTAAATAGTGGGCGTGGAGAATGGTGCAAGGCAGCCTCATAACGCCGCATGAGTGGTGGGCGATGCAGGTTTTTGCGCTGTCGGGCTTTGGTGAGATACGACCTCGGATTGTGGGGTTCATGACGATTGAGCCGCAGGCAGATGTCATGGGTGAGTCGGCCGAAAGTATAGCGACGTCCGTTCTCATCAAAGAGTTCACAACTCATGACCACGGCATTGATCACCTCGAGCAGGTCGGTGGTAGTGCCTTTCCATGCGTAGCCTGCATGGGGAGAGAGGGCAAGGATAGCGATGATTTCACTCCTCATGGTTTCTAAAATTCTTTCCATTTCATTCTTTTTTAGTTCGTTTTCCGTTCTTATTTCATGGCTTTCATCGTTTATGATGACTACGGTTGCCAAGTGTCTTCAATGTGCAAAGATAGCAGTTAATATGGAAGTATTTCTTCACTTCCTTGGTTTTGCACGTTAATGGAAATTAAATCCTCACTTTTTTCAGCATGTATCAGTTTTTTGTATCAAATAAAACTTGACAAAGGGGGTGTTGATTTTGTATCTTTGCAACGTGTTCAGGATAACAATTTTCTTAGACCTTAATACTCAGGAAAAGATGAAAGAAACAACTATGGAAATGTATTCGCCTCATTTCTCAAAACAGGAAATGCAACGGTCGGGCATGGCGATCAGACTCGGTATAGAGAATAAGCCCGGCCGTGAAGAAGATGAAAATCTCAAAGCGCTATGCCTCAATGTGCTGGAGCCACTCCGCAAGCGTTTCGGCCGCATCATCATCACGAGCGGATATCGCTCAGAAGCCCTTAATAAAGCGGTTTGCGGAGAAATCGGCTCACAACATCTCAAAGGTGAGGCTGCCGACATTCACATCCCCAACGAAGAAGTGGGACGGCGCTATTTTCGCTTCATCAAATATGTACTCGACTATGATCAACTGCTCTTTGAGCGCCGCTTGTCAAACGGTTGCATGTGGCTTCACGTGAGCTATTGCAGAGATCGGAAGCACAACCGACACGAGGCAGTTGAAATGAACTTCTGAAAGCAAACGTTTCGCAATATTCCAATTGGAAAAACTATCGTAAAATTATTAACAATTTAACTAAAAGAAAGGGTAACAGTTATGGCAGTAATCTACAAAATCTACAAGAACAACAACAAGAAAAATGCCGGTTTCGGAAAGTTTTATGCACGTGCCATGCACAACGGTACGACAAACCTTGATGATATCGCAGCTATCATTGAGCGCAACTGCTCCATGAAGAAAAGCGACGTGAAGGCTGTGCTGACGGAGTTGGTAGAGGTGATGACCGCACAGATTCAGGACTCGAAGCGCGTGAAACTTGACGGTTTGGGAACGTTTAAGATTGGCATCAGCACGAAAGGTGCAGAGTCGGCAGCAGCCTTCAACCCAGCCAAGCACATCAAGAATATGCGGGTAATCTTCATGCCCGAGGTTCATGTGGAGCGCGACTCACGCAAGCACATCAAGGCATTGCTCAGTGGTGTCAACGTAACGGAAATGAAACAGTACACGATTGAGAAGAAAAAGAAGAAGCCGGCTTCACAGCCTGGTGCCTGAAAGCAGGTCGGCTTTCTCTCGGTCTGAAGCCTGTCGCGTCTAATGGTCTTTGTCCCTTGGTTTTTTCTGAGGGGCAGAGATTCCTCAAAAGAGTGTGTGGACGGATTGAGTTTCCTGTGGAGGGAGAGTTCATGGAAATGTTGTATTCCAAGTCATGCGCCATACATTCAATGAACTCCCCATTCTACATGCAGCATTCCAAATTATTGTATCATCATTAAAACAACAGAATAGAACATGGATAAAATCAGAATTAATCAGTGGAAATTAGTCATTAAGATCATCATCGCTGTAGCTACGGCCATATTGGGCGCAATCGCTTCTCCCGATACCGACAGCATTTCCCGACAGTTCAGGAAAGGGAACAGCGCGAAGTTGTTGGAGAATTAAGTAAACTCCTCTGTTTTATTGTCTTTACTCCCCCTTTTTGTTCCCCTTGTGTGAGGAATGAAAGGGGGAGGCTTTATGTGGTATACTCACTGCCAATAACAATGCACCTGCAACCCAATAGGGCCAGCCTTTAAGAGTGAGTACAGCTGCAAGCGTAATCAAACCGAGGGAGAATTGGAAGACAAAGCGCAGAAGGGCATGGCGAGAAAGACGATAGCCATATATATAATAGGTATAGACGAGGACAAAAAGAAACTCGAGGAAAGAGGCCACGGTGAGCGCATAGCCTGTTGCGGTGAGGCCACCGAAGTGAAAACCAGCAATGACAGCTACTACAAGGAGCAGAGCTGCCACAGCTTCCTGCAACAGATAATGGCGTGAGTCGCCTCGCGATAAGGCAATATATTCCATGGGAAGCGTCATGGCTCGCAGATACATGGCGAGGATGCTGCCACGCATCATGTCGATGACAGGCAGGAAATCATGGCTGAAAAGCAGGGGAAGAAGGATGGGAAGCCCCACGGTCATGGCCACAAGGAGCGGAGAGATGATCATTGTGCTAGCTTCTATCTGTCGGTTGACAATCTTGTTGAATTCACCACCCAAATTTTGTATTCCCGAAAGTCGGGGGAAGAAATCGGTTTCCATAGCATGAAACACCATGCCACCATAGGTCATTGTGACCATGAAACCTGCATTGTAAAGGCCCACGATCTGGATATCTCCGGCATGAGAAAGGTAGCTTCGGATGATGAAGTCGGCTGCACTGGCCAGGATTCCCGAAGCAACAAAGGCTACTCCGAGGCGCACCATGCCGTAGCCTTCAGACCATTTGCTTTGCTTGAAACTGAATTTCAAAGGATAACGACGCAGGGAAAAGAAGATGACCAGCACCCACTGAATGGCTGCTGCAAGGACGATAGCAGGCACAATGGCTGCCTCTCGCCACACATAGAACAAGGGCCACGGAGGTGAGCAAAGCACCGAGTACGCCATAGACCGACTGCAGTGCAAGCTGGCGCAATTGTCGGGTAGCTTTCAGAATGGCGGTTTCGCCGGCAGCAAGTGCAAGGAAAGCTATCGTAGGAGAAAGGGCAATGAAATGCAAGGTGTGGTTTCCCCAGGAGAAAGTGAAGCGGTTGAGCAACGGACTTAGAAGGATGCAAAGCAACATTCCGGCAATCGCCGTGAGTGCCACCCACATGCGGATAATCTGAATACGGTGTTTCAAACGCTCTTCATCTCCCTGCTCGTAGGCTGCCGAAAGCTCGCGCACGGCACTCATGGAGAGGCCGAGATTAGTGGAATCAGATACGAGTCTTACCGTAGCATTAAACAAAGAGATGAGTCCCATGCCTGCTGTGCCGAGCAACACGGCCACCACCTTGTTGCGAACAATACTCATCAAGATATTCAAGCCCTGCACACCACCGAAGATACCCATGTATTTGAGAATGTGGCGATAGCTGTTGTTGTCGGTCTTTGGCATGCAGTTATCTCACAATAGCTATCTTGCAGACCACCCCCTTCGTGACCATCCTGTGTGGCCGCTTCTACCATATAAATACCCGAAGCCACGCGTTGTCCGTTTTTGTTGCAGCCGTCCCAGGTGAAGAGTCCGCCATTGCTGCGTCCTTCTTTCACGAGTGTGCCGTTGGCTGTCGTAATCTTTACGTCGGCATTGTAGGATAGCCCGGTGATGTTTATAGGCCCCGTATAATCAGGTTTGACAGGATTGGGATAGGTATAGACACTTTCCTGCGTCATGGTTTCGGCTGCTTCAGTGGCATTGCTCTTGTAGGAGCAAAGGCCTTTATCCGTTCCAAAGAACACTTCGCCCGTGGTACCATTGATTGCAATGCTCTCTATGGTATTGGAAATGAGCGGACTGTTCTCTGCCGTGAAATGCTGCTGTTCTTCAATGTTGTTGCTGCTGACGAGATAAACGCCATTGCCATTGGTGGCAAACCATTTGCGATTAGCACCATCAATGGCTATGGCGGTGATGTCTACGCCACTCAACAGATAGTCAGCATAGTTGGTTCCATCGTTGCGGGGCACTTTTATCTGTTGGAAAACAGGATTGTCACTATCCATCTGTGAAGGCTCAAGCATCAGAGGTCCCACATTCGTTCCTATCCAGATGTTGCCTTCCTTGTCTTCAACGGCGCAGCGCACGTTCCATAATTCCTTGAGTTTTGTTCCGTCTTGATTGGTGAAAGAGGTGAAAGTATGCAACGTCTTGTTTTGCGGCTGATAGGAATAAAGCGAGGGAAGCGTCCAGTTGTTGTTGACAAACCACAGGCGACCACGACTGTCGAACATAAGATTTTGGACATTGGCAAGGCTTCTTCCGTTGAAACTCATCAGCACAGGCGTTGAGTGAGAGGTCCATTTTTGATCGGAATATTGCAACAGTGAAGATATTTTCGACTGACTATTGAACACCCAAAGATTGTCATTGCTGTCGAATTTCACACCAGTCACCAACTCATACTCCATGCTTTCGTCGTTGGTAGCAAAGTTTATCGGAGCGTTCTTGTGATTGTAAAAGGCCTTGAAATGACCATTTTGAAATTCATAAAGTCCGTTGCGTGCACCTGCGAAAAGGTGGTTTTCGTCTTTGGGATCGATGTCAATGCAGTATATGTCTTGATAGCTCAGGCCCGTGGTTGGCTTGATTTT
>ERZ773008.1013-NODE-1013-length-20210-cov-11.481667_pt1 | contig 20210 bp, 19 predicted proteins | sample MGYA00580664_ERZ773008 | MGnify/ENA primary metagenome ERZ773008 (study PRJEB29015, sample SAMEA2738016) | human oral metagenome | biome: human oral; feature: human-associated habitat; material: dental | place: China | collected 2048 ... | reverse complement strand
GGTGGTGCGGCGCAGCGCCATGCGGCTGGCGTTGATGGCTTTGACCGCACCGATGGCGTTGCGCTCGATGCACGGTACTTGTACTTGGCCGCCGACGGGGTCGCAGGTGAGGCCGAGGTTGTGCTCCATGCCGATTTCTGCCGCCATGCAGACTTGTTCCGGGGTGCCGCCCATGATTTCGGTGAGCCCCGCCGCTGCCATGGAGCAGGCAACGCCCACTTCGCCCTGGCAGCCGACTTCGGCGCCGGAGATGGAGGCGTTCATTTTGTAGAGCGCGCCGATGGCGCTGGTGGCGAGCAGGTAGCGTTCGATGGTTTCGCTGTTGAGCGGGTGGATGAATTTGTCGTAGTAGGCGAGCACCGCCGGGACGATGCCGCAGGCGCCGTTGGTCGGTGCGGTGACGACCCGCCCGCCGGCGGCGTTTTCTTCGTTCACTGCCAGCGCGAACATGTTGACCCAGTCCATCGCTTCCATCGGATCCTGCACGCTGCGCGATTCGAGGATGTGGCGCAGGCCGCAGGCGCGACGCGGCACTTTCAGCGGCCCCGGCAACAGTCCTTCGGCGTACTGGCCGCGCTCGATGCAGGCGGCCATGGTCTGCCAGACGCGTTGCAGGTAGATGCGCAGTTCTTCGTCGCTGTGTAGCGCCAGTTCGTTTTTGCGGATGAGCGAGGAGATGGAGAGGCCCTGCTCTGCGCAGTGGCGCAGGATGTCCGCCGCGCGAAGATGGGCGGCGAGGGTCGCCATGCTCCAAAGCGTGCGGATGCGCCTGCCGCACGAAAGCTCGACCTCTGCCGCCTCCTCGCATCTGGCGGCCTGCGCGTGCATGGCGTTCACGACGCCCATCGCCACGTCGCCCTTGCAGCGCGGCCGGCGTGCGCGAAAGGGCACGAGAACGAGTTCCGCCGCAATGGCCAGAGGCGCCGTCTGAGCGAAGGCCGTGCGCTCCTTCGCCCATGCACGCAGGAGCGGCAGCGAACGGCAATGCCGTCTCGCCAAGCGTTCCAGTACGGTGCGCAGACGTGCGCGCACGAGACGATTCGTGCCGTCCGTCAGAAAGAGCCGCGTGATGTCGCCCTCCCCATCGACATACTCGGGCAGCGCCGCCTCGATCTCCCAATCCTCAGGCAAATCCCAATGCTTCATTCCTTCTTCCTCCCATCTTTTACAAACATTTGTTCGCTAAATCAGTATAACATACAGAACGGATGTTTGTCAAATGTTCTCATGTGGCGCTTCGCCGGAAATATTTCCTGCATCTGCCGCCCTCCAACCAAAACTGCAGGGAGATACGGAGACTGTAACAGAACAACAAGACGGTGCGTATGCCGAATACGACAATGCACCGTCTTGTTTTTAATCCCAGAGCAATTCTTCGTCAGGCAAAGCGCTTCCTTGAGAAGAACGTCTCGTCGTACAGCAGCCCTTCGAGCGTGTAGAAGCCGAGGCGCGTCAGAAGCTCCAGGACGTAGGGATTGTCGAGCGGCGTGCGGTACGGCGAGCGCTTGCCGTACGACTTGACGTGCTCCTTCGCCTCTTCCTGCGGAATGAGCTTCTTCGGGCCGCCGACACAGCCGCCCGCGCAGCCCATGCCCTCGAAGAAGTTTGCCTTGACCTCGCCCTCCACGAGGTCGCTGAGCATCTGCTTGCACTCGGCGACGCCGTTCGCGTGGCGCGAGCGCACCTTGATCGCACGTTCGGGATTGAGGCGGTCGAGCGTCATCTGCACCGCCTGTGACACGCCGCCCGCGTAAGCGTAGATGCGTCCCGCTTCCGACGAGTAGACGCGCTTCTTGTCCGACTGATCCTGCGGCTGGATGCCGAGGCGGTCGAAGATGTCCTTGCACTCCTGGAAGGTCAGCACGTGGTCGATGGCGCCGACGAGGTCGGGATCCTTCGCCTCCGTCTTTTTCGCCATGCACGGTCCCAAGAACACGGTCAAGGCGTCGGGATAGAGCTTCTTCACCGTGCGTCCTGCGGCGATCATCGGCGAGACGGACGGCGGCACATACGGCATGAGATGCCGGAAGCTCTTCTTGATCATCGCCACCCACATGGGACAGCAGCAGCTCGTGAGCATGTAGTCCGATTCCGACTGGATGTTGCGGTCGAACTCCAAGGCCTCCTTGAGCGTCAGGATGTCAGCGAAGAGCGCGACCTCGACGAGACCGTCGAAGCCCATCTTGCGGAAGGCATTGCGGATCTGCCCCGTCTTGACATCGTGATACTGCCCCATGAATGCCGGCGCGAGGAGGATGTACGCCTTGCGCCCCGCCTTCTTGCCCGCGAGGACGTCCTCCAATACGGCATGCGCATCCTTCGAGAGAGGCTTCTTCTGCCCTTCGTCCGAAAGCTTTTCCTCGCCCCAGATCGGCTCGTGGATGTTCGGATGGAACAAGCATTTGAGCTGATCGGGATCGTAGTCGAATTCCTCTCTCCCCGTTGCCTTCTTCAACGCTTCACGGTAGAAATCCTCGATGGTCTGCATGAAGAATCCCCCTTCTTTTTCCTGTGCCCTTCCTCCAAGTCTATTATAGCTTGTTTTTATGCTTCTGTCAGCCAAAGAATCTGCAATCCGTAAATTTGCAAATCAACCTCCGCTGATGTGAGCCTGTAGAATTTAGTCCAAGAACGCCGATAGGGACAAGTGCAAGAAGCATTGGACTTTGTATGCAATGGACGCCCTAAGCACAACATCGTCCCAAAAGCGACTGAACCATAAGAGATATTCCGGAAAATGAGTGTTTTTCTGCCCGCAATTTGCCCGCAAAAGTGCAGGAAAATGCCTATGAACGCCTATAAAGCGGTTATCCCGCCTGTGTACGCAATAGCCGCGATGCCAGACGGCACAAGGCTTCACGGTACTTTCATGCAAGACGGTAACAAATATGACAACACGCGAAAAAAATATCTGCTATAATGACTGCAGTGAGAAACGCATTCAGCCTTGGAACAGGAGAGATCGATATGAAAAAGGTGTTGGACTTCAATAAAACGGTGGCGAAGCTTGTCGAGGAGTTTCCCGAGCTTCAGCAGGCGATGGCAGAAATCGGCTTCAAGGAGATCACAAACCCTATGGTCTTGAACGTCATGGGGCGCGTCATGACCGTGCCCAAGGGTGTGGCGGTCAAAGGAATGAAGCTGGAGGATGTCGTACGCGAGCTGGAGGCGCGCGGCTTCACGATCAAGCAGGATGAGACGGCGCACGCCTGCAGCGGCGTGCACGAAACGCATCCCCGCGAGGACGGCTGCGCCTGCGCTCATTCGGCTGCGGCGACAGGCGTGGCGGACGGCGAGGCGTCAAATCATCGCGCGGCTGTGCTCAAGGGCTTCCTGCAGCGCCTTTCGGCGGGCGAGTCGCTGGAAACGGTGCGCAAGGATTTCATCAAGGACTTTGCGAGCGTTTCGGCTGAGGAGATTTCCGCCGCCGAGCAGCAGCTCATCGAGGGCGGCACGCCGATCTACGAGGTGCAAAAGCTCTGCGACGTGCACTCGGCGCTCTTCCACGGGCATATCGGCGCTGACGCACCTGCCGCAGATGCCGCGCCCGAGGTGCGGGATCTGCCCGGAGGGCATCCGCTGACGGTATTGAACCTCGAAAACAAGGGGCTTTCTGAACTCCTCGATCGCCTGCAAGTCGCCGTCGAAAAAGGCGATGCGATGTCGCTCGGCCGAGGCCTTGGCGAACTGTGCGCGATCTACTCGCACTACGGCAAAAAGGAATCCCTGCTCATGACGCTCCTCTATCGCTACGGCGTGACGGGACCTTCGGGCGTCATGTGGGGTGTGGATGACGAGATCAAGCAGGAGCTTCGTGCACTCACGAAGTCGCTCAGCGATGGAATCGCGAGGCAGGAGGAGCGCTATCCGGCCTTCTTCCAGCGCATCAGAGACATGATCTACAAGGAAGAGAAGATTCTCTTCCCGCTGACGCTTCGCTTCTTCTCGGAGCAGGACTGGCTCATGATCTACCGCGACATGCCGGACTTCGGCATCGCTTTCATCAAGGACGTGCCGAAGTGGGAAGCAGGCGACGCCTACGTCCGAGAGGCGGAGGCGAAGGAGCGCAAGATGATTGCCGCGGGCAAGGTGCACTTCCCGACGGGAGAGATCAGCTGCAGGGAGCTGGAAGCCGTCTTGAACCTCCTGCCCGTCGACATCACCTACATCGACAAGGACGAGATGCTGCGCTTCTTCTCGAATCCCGGGCAGGTCTTCGCGCGTCCGCGCCTCGCTTTGGGCAGCAAGGTCTACAACTGCCACCCCGCGAACATCGTGCCGATCATCGAGCAGCTCGTCGCCGATTTCAAGGCGAAGAAGCGTGACCGCATGGAGATCTACCGCTACATCAAAGGCAAGCCCATCGGCGTGCGCTACCTCGCCATCTACGACGAAGACGGCGAATACACGGGCGCCATCGAGCTTGTCGAGGATTTTTCCGAAGCGCTCAAGCAGTTCGGCGAGAGAAAGCGTGCTCCTTCCAAGAGCTGCACGTCCGCACCGTCATAATACCCTGCTAGTTCTAACATGCGATTTCCTCCTCGTATTTTGATGGCATGGCACGCGCCGCCTTCTCAATACTGCTGCAGCTCGTTCAGGAGGGCGAGCTTCATCTCGTAGTAGGCGGGGCTCATGTCGAGGTAGTGCGTGTGCGGGTTCTCGAAGCGCTGCTCCTCCTGCCAGATCTCGCGGTCGAGCTGCGCCTTGACGTAGGCACGGATCTCTTCGAGAGGCGGCTTTTCCGACACGAATTTGCCGCCACGGATGACGTCTTCCTGCAGCTCGCGTGCCGTGCAGTTCGTGAAGAAGCGGCGCTTCCACGGCTTCTTGGGGTCGATGTAGCGATAGGGCTTCGTCATGTCGGGTGTCTCGTCGGCGAGCGTCAGGAGGTCGGCGATGGCATGGCCTTCGGCGTCGTAGATGCGGTAGACCTTTTTCCTGCCGGGGTTCGTGATCTTCTCGACCGTTTCGGAGACTTTGATTTTCGCGAGAACCTCGCCGCCCTTTTCCACGGCGGCGAGCTTGTAGACCGCGCCGAAGACGGGCTCGCTCTTCGACGTGATCAGGCGTTCGCCCACGCCGAAGCCGTCGATCTTGCCGCCCTGCGCGTTGAGGATCGAGGAGATCGTATACTCGTCGAGACTGTTCGAGGCGATGATCTTGCAGTCGGAAAGCCCCGCCGCGTCGAGCATGGTGCGCACGCGCTTGGAGAGATAGGCGAGGTCGCCCGAGTCGATGCGCACGCCCTTGAGCCTTTTGCCCAGCGGATCGAGCACGTCCTTGGCGGCGCGGATGGCGTTTGGAATGCCCGAGTGTATGACGTCGTATGTATCGACGAGGAAGACAGCGTTGTCGGGGTACGTCTCGGCATACTTCTTGAATGCCGTGTATTCGTCGTCATAGTACATGACCCAGCTGTGCGCCATCGTGCCGCTGACGGGGATGCCGAAGAGCTGGCCCGCGAGCACCGTCGCCGTCGAGGCCGCGCCGCCGATGTAGGCGGCGCGTGCGCCGTAGACGGCGGCGTCGACGTTGTGTGCGCGGCGTGCGCCGAAGTCGGAGACGACGCGGCCGCCCGCCGCCCGCACGATGCGGCGCGTCTTCGTCGCGATGAGCGACTGGTGGTTGATCTCGGCGAGGAGCGCCGTCTCGACGAGCTGCGCGTCGATGATGGGCGCAGTCACGGTGAGGATCGGCTCTTCGGGGTACATGATCGTGCCCTCGCGAAACGCGCGGATGTCGCCTGTGAAGCGGTAGTGCGCGAGGTAGTCGAGGAAGTCCTCGTCGAAGAGCGAGAGCGAGCGCAGGTAGTCGATGTCAGCAGGCGAGAAGTGCATCGCGGGTACGCAGGCGGCTCATCGGCACGCGTTGTTCCGGGCGCGGACCAGTCGGTGCGGGCGCGGCAGAAGCAGCCTGCACTTTGGCGGCGGCATTTTTCACGTCTTCTTTCAATACGCGACCGTCGCGGCCCGAACCTTGAATGGAAGCAACGTCCACGCCGGTTTCCGCAGCCAGTTTCGCAGCGGCAGGCAGGGCAACGCCGGCTTGTGTATTCGCGCTTGGCGCTGCTTCGGCGGCAGGTGCGGCAGCCGGAGCTGGTTGTGCGGCAGGCGCGGTGGCAGTGGCAGCGGCTTCGGTATCGATTTTGGCCAGGAATTGTTCGGAAGTAACGGTTTCGCCGTCTTGAACAACAATTTCAACCAATACGCCGGATTGCGGCGCAGGCACTTCCAAAACAACTTTATCGGTTTCAACATCGACCAATGTCTCGTCGCGGGTCACGGCATCGCCCACTTTTTTATGCCAAGACAGCAGCGTTCCTTCGGTAATACTTTCTGCAAAAACAGGTACTTTTACTTCAATAATCATAATGGTCTCCAATAGGGTAGTGTCGGTGGAATGTGTGGCTGCTTTTCGGCAGGGCAAAAAGCAGCCTGCAGATTTTATTCGAATGCCAAGGCATCAGCCAGCAGTTGTTCCAACTGCGCTTTGTGTTTGCTGGCGTAACCCACGGCTGGCGATGCGCTGGCTGGGCGGCCGGCGAAGCGGACTTTTTGGCCGTCTTTTGCCAATGCTTCCAAACGGTGGCGTGTTTGATACCAAGCGCCTTGGTTTTTCGGCTCTTCCTGAGCCCACAAAATTTCCGTTGCATTCGGGAATTTCGCCAATTCGGCTTCAGCCTCGGCATAAGGGAACGGATAAAGCTGCTCTGTTCGGATAATCGCCACTTTGTCTTGCAAGCCTGCATCTTCGCGCGCTTTGGCCAAATCGTAATACACTTGGCCTGCACACATAATCACGCGTTGTACGGATTTGTTGTCTGTGCGTTGAACCGTATCGCCAATCACCGGACGGAAGGTGGTGCCTTCCAAGAAGTTTTCCAGCGGGCTCATGGATTCTTTGAAGCGAAGCAGGCGTTTGGACATAAAAATAATCAAAGGTTTGCGGTATGAACGCAGGGCTTGGCGGCGCAAGATGTGGAACATTTGCGATGCTTCGGACGGCATCACGACCTGCATATTGTGCTCGGAACACAGTTGCAGCCAGCGTTCCAGACGGCCGGAAGAGTGTTCCGGGCCTTGTCCGTCATAACCGTGCGGCAGGATGACGGTCAGGCCGCACAAGCGTCCCCATTTGGTTTCGCCCGATGAAATGAACTGGTCGATGGCTACTTGCGCACCGTTGGCAAAGTCGCCGAACTGCGCTTCCCAAATCACCAGATTGTTCGGTGCGGAGCAGGCATAGCCGTATTCGTAGGCCATGACGGCTTCTTCGTTCAGGATGGAGTCGATCACGGTGAAGTGGGCTTGGTTGTCCGCCATGTGTTGCAAAGGCGTGTAAATGCCGGTGTCGGACGTGCTGCGGTTGGTGTCGTGCAACACGGCGTGGCGGTGCGAGAACGTGCCGCGGCCGGAGTCTTCGCCCGAAATGCGAACGCCGGTGCCGTTGGTTACCATGCTGGCATAGGCAAGGGTTTCCGCCATGCCCCAATCAATCGGTTGTTTGCCTTCCGCCATTTCTTTGCGCTGTTCCAGCACGCGTTTAGCGGTGTTGTGCAGGCCGAATCCTTCGGGGACTTGGGTGAATTTTTCCGTCAGGCGTTGGATGTCGGCGGCAGGCAGGCCGCTTTCCACTTGTTCGCGCCAATCTTGCCCTTGGTATTTGCTCCAATCGACACGGTGTTTGCTTTCGTAGTCGGTCAGGCGGGTTTTCTCGACATGCTCGCCTTTGTCCAGCGCAGCGCGGTAGGCATCCACATAGCCTTCGGCTTCTTTCTCGGTCAATACGCCTTCTTTCACCAGTCGTTCGGCATACAGTGCGCGGGTGCCGGGGTGTTTGTGGATGGCGCGGTACATCATCGGTTGGGTCAGGGTTGGGTCGTCGCCTTCGTTGTGGCCCAGTTTGCGGAAGCACACAACATCAATAACCACGTCTTTTTGGAAGGTGTTTCGGTAGTCCAAAGCAGCCTGCACGGCGAAGCACACGGCTTCCGGGTCGTCGCCGTTCACGTGAATTACGGGCGCGGCCACCATTTTGGCAATGTCGGTGCAATATACGGTGGAGCGGGTGTCGCGGGTGTCGGACGTGGTGAATCCGATTTGGTTGTTGATGACCAAATGGATTGTGCCGCCGGTGGTGTAGCCGCGCGTGTGGGACAGATTGAAGGTGGCTTGGTTCACACCCAGGCCGATAAATGCGGAGTCGCCGTGAATCAGCACGGGCAGAACCTGTTTGCGCCCGTCAGAACCGCGGCGGCGCTGTTTGGCGCGTGTGGAACCTTGCACGACGGGATTGACGATTTCCAGATGCGACGGGTTGAAGGCCAATGTGACGTGCATGGGGCCGAAAGGCGTGGCGATGTCGGAATTGAAACCGTTGTGGTATTTCACGTCACCGCTGGGCAGTTTGGCTTCTTGGCGGCCTTCGAATTCGGCAAATAAATCTGCAGGCTGCTTTCCTAATGTATTGACCAAGACGTTCAAACGGCCACGGTGCGCCATGCCGACAATGATTTCTTCGACACCGTATTTGCCTGCGTTTTGCACCAGGTAATTCAAACCGGCAATCGCGCTTTCGCCGCCTTCCACGGAGAAGCGTTTTTGGCCGACATATTTGGTGTGCAGATAGCGCTCCAATGTTTCGGAAGCAGTTAATTGTTTGAGAATATAGCGTTTTTCATCTTTACTGAAGTGCGGTGTGGATAGGCGGCTTTCAAAATAATCGCGAACCCATTGGCGTTCTTCGCGGTTTTCGATGTGCATGTATTCGACGCCGATATGTTCGCAATACGTCTGTTTCAGTTTGCTGATGATGTCGGCCAAGGTAAGTTTGGTGGCACCGCCGAAATCGCCTTCACCCAAGCTGAACTGCACCGCCATGTCCGCATTGGTCAAGCCGTGTGTTTCCGGTTGCAGGCCTTCCACGTTGCGCGGTGCTTTCAAGCCCAACGGGTCGAGTTTGGCTGCGCCAGAACCTTGAATGCGGTAGGCGGAAATCAGGCGCAATACGGCAATTTGTTTTTGCAGCAGGTTTTCGTCAATCGCGCCGGCAGCCGCGGCAATGTTGTGGCGTTTGGCCAGATTGGCAAACGATTCTTGAATCGGGCGGTGCGCCACATCGCGCTCGACTGCGCCGGGCAGTGCCGCCAATTCGCGAAAATAGCCCTGCCATTCAGGGCTGACGGAATCGGGATCGCTTAAATAGGCTTCGTAAAGTTCTTCAATATAAGGGGCGTTTGAGCCGAATAAATAAGAAAAGCGGTTTTTTTCATTCATCATGGCGATGCCTTTTAATTTAGTTGGAAGGAATGTGTTTCTGCGCAAACGGTGCTTATGCGCAGGCATATTGCAGCATTTTGCGCTATTCTACTCTTGATACATTGCCTGTGTCAGCATAAAAAGCGAAATTTCTGCAAAAAATGTAGTCTGGTGTAGTTCAAGATATGCCGATAGCGGCGCGGGGCAGAATTTTCTCAATGTGCAGGCTGCTTTTGTACTATAATCTGCCGATTCAGAGTGATTCTTCCAGCATGTGAAATTATGTCAAAAAAAACCAAAACAGAATTAGAAAACAATAAATTGAACAAACGCCTGCGCCACGCGGTGGGCGATGCGATCAACGATTTCCAGATGATTGAAAACGGCGACAAAATCATGGTCTGCTTATCCGGTGGCAAGGACAGCTATGCGCTGTTGGACATTTTGCGCCAGTTGCAGGCTTCCGCGCCGATCGATTTCGAGCTGGTAGCCGTGAATCTTGACCAAAAGCAGCCGGGCTTTCCCGAACACGTTTTGCCGGAATATCTGACGTCCATCGGTGTGCCGTTTAAAATCGTGGAGGAGGACACCTATTCCACAGTGAAGCGGGTGTTGGACGAGGGCAAAACCACCTGTTCGCTGTGCAGCCGCCTGCGACGCGGCATCCTGTACCGCACGGCCAAGGAATTGGGTTGTACCAAAATCGCATTGGGCCACCACCGCGATGATATTTTGGCCACGCTGTTTCTGAATATGTTTTACGGCGGCAAACTCAAGGCCATGCCGCCCAAGCTGGTGAGCGACAACGGCGAGCATATCGTCATCCGCCCGCTGGCGTATGTGAAAGAAAAAGATTTGATTAAATATGCGGAATTGAAGCAGTTTCCGATTATTCCGTGCAATCTGTGCGGCTCGCAGCCGAATTTGCAGCGGCAGGTCATCGGCGATATGCTGAAAGACTGGGACAAGCGTTTTCCCGGCCGGATTGAGAGCATGTTTTCGGCATTGCAAAACGTGGTGCCTTCGCATTTGGCGGACACGGAGCTGTTTGATTTTGCCGGTTTGCAGCGCGGTCAGGAATTGAAGCACGGCGGCGATTTGGCGTTCGACAGCGAAACGGTGTCGTTTGCCGCGCCGCGCGATGAAGAAGAAAAGCAGCCTGCACGCAAAGTTATCAATATTCTGGGCAATAAGCCGAAAAGCGGCTGCGCTTTGACGGAGCAGCCGTAATCTTGAAAAGTGCAGGCTGCTTTCGGGCTTTGAAAAGCAGCCTGCACGTTATCCGACGCCGTGTTTAACCATTAGGAGAGACAGTATGATTCATATTCCGCACGTTCAGGCCGTGGCTTTTGATTTGGACGGCACTTTGGTGGATTCCGTGCCCGATTTGGCTGCCGCCGCCAACGAAATGCGCGCGGTTTTGGGTATGGAAAGGCTGCCCGAAGCAACGGTGCGCAGTTATGTGGGCGACGGCATTGCCGTTTTGGTGAACCGCACTCTGACCGATGATGAGCACGGTCAGGCGGACCTGTCTCTGTTCGAGCGCGGCAGCGAAGTGTTCCTGCGGTATTATGCCGACCATATTGCCGACCAGACGCGGCCGTATCCCGAAACCGAAGCCGGATTGGGCTTGCTGAAATCTTTGGGCATCCCCTTGGCCGTGGTGACCAACAAAAGCGATTTGCTGGCGATAAAACTGTTGAAAGCCTTGAAATTGGAGCAATATTTCAGCATCGTGGTGGGCGGCGACACGCTGAACGTGCGCAAACCGAGCGGCGAGCCGCTGCGCCATGTGGCCGGCGTGCTGGGCATTCAAACGCAAAATATGCTGATGGTGGGCGATTCGCGTAACGATATGCTGGCGGCCAAAGATGCAGGCTGCCCGGTGGCGGGCGTTACATTCGGCTATGGCGATATGGCGGCGTTGTCCGAAAACGAAGCGACCAAGCCCGACTGGCTGATTGGTTCTTTGGTGGAGATTTACGGGCAGTTGGAAGCGGTGCATTCCTAATCATCATGCCGAAAAAAGTGCAGGCTGCTTTTGGATACGTCTTCAAAAGCAGCCTGCACTTTATATCATGAACGGTTTTATGATTGGGATTCTTCCGAATCACCGTCCGCCCCGTCAACCGCGCGCGGTTTCACGATGCGGCACACCAAAATCCCTATTTCGTACAGCAAAATCATCGGCACGGCCAACATGATTTGCGACAATACATCGGGCGGTGTGACCACGGCGGCGATGATGAATGCCGCCACAATCAGATACGGCCGCGCGGCAGTGAGCTGGCGGTAGGTAATCACGCCCATACGGTACAGCAGCACCACGGCCACGGGGATTTCAAACGTCAGCCCAAATGCCACGAACATACCCAGCACAAACGACAAATATTTATCGATGTCGGTGGCCATGCTCACGCCCAGCGGTGTCATGCCCGCAAAAAATTTGAACACCATTGGGAAGACCAGGAAATAGCAAAACGCCATTCCCGCCGCAAACAGAATGATGCTGGATAAAATCAGCGGAACGATGAGCCGCTTTTCGTTTTGATAGAGCGCGGGGGCGACGAATGCCCAAATCTGATAGAGCGTATTGGGCAACGCAACCAGAAATGCCGCCATCAGGGCCACTTTAATCGGCACGAAAAACGGCGCAATCACATCGGTGGCAATCATGCTAGTGTTGTTCGGCAGCACGCTCATCAGCGGTTGAGCCACAAATGAATACAGCGTTTGGGCAAAAGGTACGATGGCGAAAAAGCACACGGCAATGCCTGCAACCGCCCAAACCAAACGGCGGCGCAATTCCAATAAATGCTCAATTAGCGGCTGTGCCTGGCCGCCTGCAGGCTGCAATTCTTCGCTCATCGGCGGCTCCTTAATTTCGGTGTCGGACGGTGGCGCGGGCGCATATCGCGTTTGCGCGACAAAGCCCGTTTACGCAAAGTGGGCGTGTGCGCCGTGCCGATGGAACGAGTGGGCGTGATGGCGGAAGATAGGGCGGGTGCAGGGACGCTGTACGCAGCCGCGTTGTCTTCCAAGCCGAAATCCGCCGGCGTTTTCTGTTCGGGCAACCGCTCCCATGCGGGGACACTGTCGTGCAGATGTTCGGCAATTTCCTGTGAATTCTGTTCCATCTGCTTGCTCAAATTCTGCAAATCCTGCTGGATTTCGGCAGACGTCTCTTCCAGTTCCTGCTTGACCTTGACCAATTCCGCCACTTCGGCATGTGCCGCCAATTCCGAGCGCACACCGGCGGCCAGGCTTTGGATTTTGCCCATCCACTGGCCTGCTTTGCGCGCAACAATCGGCAAGCGTTCCGGCCCCAAAACCACCAGAGCCACAACGCCTGCCAACATCATTTCGGTTAAACTGAAATCAAACATTTTTTAAGACTTGTTTTGGTCGGACTCGTGTTCGATCACATCGTCTTTTTTGGCCGTTTCTTCAGGATGGCTGCCTTTGTCCAAACCTTCTTTGAAGTCATGCACGGCACCGCCCAAGTCTTTGCCGACATTGCGCAATTTTTTCGTGCCGAATATCAGCACCACAATCACCAGCACGATAATCCAGTGCCAAATAGAACTCAAACCCATGGAATATTCCTTTCAAAATGGTATTTAAAAAATCATGAAAGCAGCCTGCACTCCACAGACACCTTTGTTTTGTTAATGTGCAGGCTGCCCTAAAATATGGATATGCAGGTGGAACACTTCCTGACCGCCGCCCTTGCCTGTGTTGATTTGCGTTTTGAAGCCGTTGGTTAGGCCTGCATCGGCGGCAATTTGCGGCACTTTCAGCATCATCTTGCCCAATAGTGCTTCGTGTTTTGCTTCCGCGTGCGCCAGCGAATCCAAATGTGTTTTCGGAATCAGCAGCAGGTGCACGGGCGCGGCCGGCTGGATATCTTTAAAGCAGAGCATGTGTTCGTCTTCGTACACCACGTCGGCAGGAATCTGTTTATCTTTGATTTTGCAGAAAATGCAGTCGGTCATGACGGTTTCCTTCTTTATGCGCCGCAAAGAGCGCTATTTTAATGGATTTTAACATTGCGTGCTGAAGTTTTACGAACGGTACGCCAAGTGCAGGCTGCTTTTAACAGGCGGGTTACTGCGCCGTTTCAATCACGCAGCCGCCGAAGGTTTGACGGCCCGGTTCGCTGGCGGCAACGGCAGGCTGGGCGGCCGGCGCGCTGTAACACGAAAACGCGGAGAGCGAGTTTTTGGGCGAGCCTTGGATAATCTTGTCGCTATACACCATATAGGCGAAGGTTTTGCGTTTGGCATCGTAATAACGCATGATTTGCAGACTTTTGAAGGCAAAGCTGGCATTGCGTTTGAACACTTGGCGCGGCTTGGCCACCACGCGCTCGTCAAATGTTACCAATGGTGCGGTTTGTACGCATGATACGCTGGCATCGGACGCATCTTCTTCCAAGTTCACGGTTTCGCGCAGGCCACCTTTTTTGGCATACGACAAAAAGCACGACACGCCGTGCACGTCAGGGTCGTCGAATGCTTCGATTTCGATGCGGTCGTTTTTGCCCAGCAGGTTGAACACGGTGGAGGCTTCGCCGATGGAGTCGGTGTTTTTGCCGCATGCGCCGAGCAATAATGCTAGCAGTGGGAGTGTCATCCATTTCATTTTCATTTTTTTATCCTTGTGTGTTATTTGAAGAAAGCCAACATCACGGCCACCAGCGTCATCATAAAAATCAGCCAGCGCACGATGCGGACGGGCAGCTTTAACGCCAAACGCACGCCTATCATTGCGCCCAGCGTGTTTCCAGCCGCCAATGCAATGCCCACGCCCCACCAAATTTGCCCCTGCACAATGAAAATCAGAAAGGCGGCGGTGGTGAAGCCCATGGTGCAGAGCAGTTTGAGTGCGTTGCTGCGTATCATATCGTAACCCAGCAGGCCGGCAAACACGGGCAGCATCAGCAAGCCCACGCCCGCTTGGACAAAACCGCCGTATATGCCGATGAAAAACAGCAATATCCAAGAGTGGGGGCGCAGCGGCTGCGGTATCGAAGCAGCCTGCACTTCAAACAGGCGCGGCTTGACCAGCACGATGGTGGCCACTGTCAGCATGCTGAGCAGCAGCGTGGGTTTCAATATCCAGTTCGGCAGCACGGAAGCGGCCACCGCACCGGCAATGCCGCCGAGCAGGGTCGGCACCAGCACTGCCTGCCATTGGCGGCGCGGCGGGATTTTTCCGGCTTTGGCAAAACCGCGTATGCCGGTAATGGTTTGCAGGAAAATGCCGACGCGGTTGCTGCCGTTGGCGATATCGGGCGGAATGCCGAACATCATCAGCACAGGCAGGATCAGGTTGCTGCCGCCACCCGCCATGATGTTGATAATGCCTGCCAGCGTGCCCAAGAGGACAATGGCCAGATATTGCCACCAAATCAATTCCATACAAAACTTTCGGTTTGGATTTTAAAGTGCAGGCTGCTTTTTCAATCGTTGAAACAATTGTTTATTCGTCTGATGAATAATCGGTCAATGCCAGATTGTCCAGCGCACTGCCGGAACCTGCGGTGGCGGTTTTTTTGCTGTTTAACTGGATTTGCAGGCGCAAGTCGTTGACCGAATCGGCATTTTTCAGTGCGTCGTCGTAGGTAATCAAATCTTCTTCATACAAATCGAACAAGGCTTGGTCGAAGGTCTGCATGCCGATGTCGCGCGATTTGGCCATGATTTCTTTCACACCATGAATGTCGCCTTTCAAAATCAGCTCGGAAATGAGCGGCGAATTGAGCAGGATTTCCACGGCGGCCACGCGGCCTTTTTCGCCTTTGCGCGGAATCAGGCGTTGCGAAATGAAGCCTTTCAGGTTCAAGGACAAATCGTTCAGCAACTGGGTGCGCCGTTCTTCAGGGAAGAAGTTGATGATACGGTCGAGTGCCTGGTTGGAGTTGTTGGCGTGCAGCGTGGCCATGCACAAGTGGCCGGTTTCGGCAAATGCCAGCGCGTAGTCCATGGTTTCGCGGTCGCGGATTTCGCCAATCAGAATCACGTCTGGGGCTTGGCGCAGGGTGTTTTTCAGTGCGGCAAACCAGTCTTGCGTGTCCACGCCCACTTCGCGCTGCGTGATGATGCAGTTTTGGTGCGGGTGAACGAACTCAATCGGGTCTTCGATGGTGATGATGTGGCCGTAGCTGTTGGCGTTGCGGTAGCCAATCATGGCGGCGAGCGAGGTGGATTTGCCCGAACCCGTGCCGCCGACAAAAATCACCAGGCCGCGTTTTTCCATTACCACTTGTTTCAGGACGGGCGGCAGGTGCATGTTTTCAAATTTGGGGATTTCGCTGGTAATCACGCGGCAGACCAAGGCGGTGGCGCCGCGCTGCACCATGGCGTTGATGCGGAAGCGCGATACGCCGGCCAGACTGATGGCGAAGTTGCATTCGTTGGTGGTGAAAAATTCTTCGGCCTGCTTGTCGTCCATAATCGAACGGGCGATTTGCTGCGTGTGTTCGGCGGTGAGAGGTTTGTCGGTAATTTTGGTGAGTTTGCCGTCCAATTTCATGGCGGGCGGATAGCCGGCAGTGATGAATAAATCCGAGCCTTTGTTTTTGACCATGTGGGTGAGCAGGCCGTGGATGAATTTTTTCATTTCTTCGTTAACGGGTGGGATATTCGGGGTCATTTTGGCTATCCTGTGGGGAAAAGTGCATAAAAAGAAGAAATTTTAGCGGTTTCTGAAATTTTTGTCGCGCATATCGCGCAGTTGGCGTAATATTTGTAGCGGGAATTGTAAAAATCCCGTTTGGTTGTACTCGGTACGGTTGGTTGGAACAGGAATGGGCAACACCGTATCATCATTGCGATTTTAATTGGCCGTCTATCGAATACATATTGGCAGTTTTAAGATATAAAAAAGGGAAATGGAGGCAGTATTATGTCGCAGTCCGAGATCACATTGGACAGGATTGACTTGAAAATCTTACAGGTGTTGCAGGAAAACGGGCGTTTGAGCAATGTGGAATTGTCCGAGCGCGTGGCTTTGTCGCCTTCGCCGTGCCTGCGTCGCTTGAAGCAGTTGGAGGATATGGGCATTATCCGGCGTTATGCCGCGTTGCTTTCGCCTGTGTCCCTGCGCTTGGGTTTGCAGGTCATTATCCGTGTGAGTACGGATAAGTCGGCACAGTCGCGGCAGGATTTCGAATCGGCAGTGCATACGTGGCACGAGGTGCTGTATTGTTTTGCGCTGACGGGCGAGGCGGATTATCTGCTGCACGCGTTTTTCACCGATATGAATGCGTTTTCGCATTTTGTGTTGGATGTATTGCTCTCGCACGAGGGCGTGCAGGACGCGAAATCCAGTTTCGTACTGAAGGAAATCAAGCATACGACTGCGTTGCCGCTGGCACATTTGGAGAAATAAATGATGTGTCGATGAAAGTGCAGGCTGCTTTTTGAAGTGTGAAAAAGCAGCCTGCACTTTTTTGTGTATTGAATTTTTGATGAAATTTTAAAAGGCGGCCGTATTGCGCACGGGCACGCGCATCGGGTAGCCGCTCACAGGTTCTGTCCGAAGGCAGCCTGCACTTCTTTGATTTTTTCCGCGCGCGCCTGGTCGATATGCAGCGCGATTTTCTCCGGGCTGCCGGTGAATTGTCGGGCAATCGCGCCCGCATCGACTTGCTGCGCCGCGCGGATGCACGCCATGATGTATTCGCGTTGCGGATATGCGCTGTTTTCCAAGCCTAAACGCCCTTGGCGGTCGGCCAGACAGACGTTCAAAGCAGCCTGCACCCTTTCCGGCCGGCGGAAGGCATCGCATTCTTTCAGCAATTTCACGATTTTGCCTGCGTTTTTGATTTGGCCGACTTGGTGGAAACGGATATGGAAGGCACAGACCAGTTCCGCCAGTTCGGCGCACTGTTTCGGCACGCGCCAGCGCGCATTGACGGCACGGATGGGCGCAATGCCGCGTTCGTCATGCCCGATGTGTTTGGGCAGGATGTCCGTCGGCGTGAGCGCTTTGCCCAAATCGTGCAGCAGCGCGGCGTAACGCTCCGCCAACGGCAAATCCATGTCCGCCGCCCGTTGCAAAACCAGCAACGTGTGTTCGCCCGAATCGATTTCGGGATGGTAATCCGCCCGCTGCGGCACGCCGAACAGTGCGTCCACTTCGGGCAGCAGCACTGCCAGCGCGCCGCATTCGCGCAGCACTTCCACCATGCGCCGCGGCTGCCGCTCCATCAGGCCTTTCGCCAATTCCTGCCACACGCGTTCCGCCACCAAAGCGTGTACTTCGCCGTTTTCCACCATGGCACACATCAGCCGCATGGTTTCTTCCGCCACCGAAAAGCCGTAACGCGCCGCAAAACGCGCCACACGCAAAATCCGCACCGGGTCTTCGGCAAATGCGGGCGACACATGGCGCAGAATCCCGCGCTGCAAATCCTGTTGCCCGCCAAACGGGTCGATAATCCGCCCGTCTTGGTCTTGCGCCATGGCATTGATGGTCAAATCGCGCCGCTGCAAATCTTCTTCCAGTGTTACATTCGGTTCGGCAAACACTTGAAACGCCGTGTAGCCGCGCCCCGTTTTGCGTTCGGTGCGCGCCAATGCGTATTCTTCGTGGCTTTGCGGATGCAGGAACACAGGGAAATCCTTGCCCACCGGCTGATAGCCCTGCGCCAGCAACTGTTCCGCCGTCGCGCCCACCACCACCCAGTCGCGGTCTTTCACCGGCAGGTTCAGCAAAGCATCGCGCACCGCGCCGCCAACCAAATAAATCTCCATCATGTGTTCCCGTTGCAAGAAAAATGGCGATTATACCGCCGATAAAACCCGTTCAAAAAGCAGCCTGCACCCCGTCGGTCAAATGCCATAAAAAGTGCAGGCTGCCTGTTGCACAACCCAAACCGTTTTTTAACGGCTTCGTCGCGTTGCGCCGCCAATATAGTCGATTAAAATAAAAATGAGACAAGGCGGCGAGCCGCAAGGCGTACAGGTAGTACGTCAAGGCGAGTCAACGCTGTATCATTGCAATTTTAATCGACTATACAAAAAAGCAGCCTGCACATCATAGTTTAATGTGCAGGCTGCTTTTGAATGCCGCGCGTTTAGCGGATACCGGCTTTAAGCAAATCTTGATAACCGCCGTGGTTGGTCACATTGGTGTAGCCCATTTTGCGCAATTCCTGCAACGCAACTTCGGCGCGGCGGCCGGAGCGGCAATACAGGTTCACGGGCGCATTTTTGTTCGGCGCAACGCGTGCGATATTGGCCGTGATTTGGTCCACAGGAATGTTCACCGCGTCTTGCAAATGGCCTTCTTTAAACTCTTCAGGCGTGCGCACGTCAATCCACACACCGGCGGCACGCTTGGTTTGCGCGGTGGCAGGTGCGGCAGGCTGCGCAGCTTGTGCGGCCACAGGCAGAACCAAAGCACCGGCCACCAGCAAGGTTTTGAACAGGTTTTTCATCGTAAAAGTCCTCTTGTCAGTGTTGAAAAACGGCGGCCATTATGCCACGCTTTGCAGCGGCGGAAAATGGAATTTCTCAATCATAACGATAAAATACAATGATGAAACAATGAGTTTTAAAATATATTTACTATAGTTTTTCTGAAATTTACAATATTGACCTATTTTTTTGAACGAATGGTTTTTTATGGAAATTTTGATTGCGCTGCTGTTTGCCGTCGGTGTTACCCTGCCCAATATCCTGCTGCTGGGCTTGGGCAGATGGCTGCGTCGCACGGGCAAGGTTGATGAAGCATTTTGCCAAAAAGCCTCGCAGGTGGTATTTCAGTGGAGCTTGCCCATGCTGTTGCTGTCCAATATTATCGGCAAGCCGGTGCATTTTGCCGCGCAGGGCAGGCTGGTGCTGGCCGGGCTGCTGACCACGTTTCTGCTGTATGCGCTGGCGGAGGCGTTCGCCCATTTCCATATTCCGCAGCCTGCCGACAAAGGCGTGTTCGTGCAGGGCGTTTTCCGCAGCAATTTGGGGATTATCGGTTTGGCGTTCGTGCAGAATGCTTATGGTGGCGACGGTTTGGCGAACAGCGCGGTATATATGGGCATTATTACCATCGAACTGAATATTTTGGCGGTTTTGACGCTCAGCCGTACCAGGCAGGCTTCTTGGCGGCAGAAACTGGCCGACACGGCGCGCAAAATCGTCACCAATCCGCTGATTGCCGCCATCGTGCTGGCCATGTGCCTGAACGAATTGCCGTGGTCCGTGCCCGAACCGCTGCTGCAAACCGCGCGTTATCTGGGGCATTTGGCGCTGCCGCTGGCTTTGCTGTGTGCCGGCGCGACATTTCATTGGCAGACAGCGAAAAAATGGTCGGACGTATCGGTATTGTCCAGCATCGGGCGGCTGGTGGTGGCGCCGCTGATGGCCGTGCTGGTGGGCAAATGCTTCGGCTTGCAGGGCATGGACATGGGCATTTTGTTTTTGATGACCGCCACACCCGTCGCCGCGGCCAGCTATGTGATGGCGAAGGCGATGGGCGGCAACGACGTGGCCGCCGCCAACATTATGGGCATCACCACCGTGGGCGCGATGCTGTCGGCCGGATTGGGCATGACGGTGTTGCGGCTGCTGGGTTGGATGTAGCCCGCGGATGTTCGGCAAAAAAAGCAGCCTGCACATTTGTTTTCAGTGTGCAGGCTGCTTTTTCGCGCGTCTTGCCGCGCACCACGCTTGGGTTTGCCGCCCGTGGCATATAGTGGATTAAAATAAAAATGAGGCAAGGCGTACAAGTAGAGACCTTTGCAAAAAAGCCCTTCCTCCAACAGCCGGAACCCAAACACAGGTTTTCGGCTGTTTTCGCCCCAAATCACTCCTGATTTTACCCAAATACCCCCTTAATCCTCCCCGGATACCTGATAATCAGGCATCCGGGCCGCCTTTTAGGCGGCAGCGGGCACACTTAGCCTGTTAGCCGCTTTCAACAGGTTTAAACACATCGCCTTCAGAT
>ERZ773008.1008-NODE-1008-length-20224-cov-11.915266_pt1 | contig 20224 bp, 16 predicted proteins | sample MGYA00580664_ERZ773008 | MGnify/ENA primary metagenome ERZ773008 (study PRJEB29015, sample SAMEA2738016) | human oral metagenome | biome: human oral; feature: human-associated habitat; material: dental | place: China | collected 2048 ... | reverse complement strand
CCGCTTCGGCCTACCCGAACAACCCGTTAAAACCCTCATCGAAAGCCACCACCTGCGGCTCGCCGCAAAAGAATTGGGCATAGACGCCATCGACGCCACCAGCGAAGCCGTCACCGTTACCTTCGGCAAACACCACCAAATCGACCCGACAGAAATCATCCTGCTGATTCAGACAGATAAAAAATACCGGCTGGCCGGGGCGGATAAGTTGAAGTTTACGGCTCAGATGGAGGATGTGGAGGCGAGGATAAATACGGTGAAGAATGTGTTGCGAAGATTGAAGGCGGGAAAGGCAGCCTGAAAACGAACGTAGTGAGTTTCTGCGAAGCTAAAAAGTGTAGGCTGCTTTTTAAGATGCTGAACCAGCAAAAGGGATATAAGGAATGGTTACCCCCTTCTCGATATAGTCCGATTTATGATAATAATCATCCAGCAACGTTTCCAGCCCATCTGGCTTTAAATAAACAAAGAAAATTTCTTGGGTATGCTTATCCATTAAGATATACGGAGTATCCAGCAGCATGCTGATATAATCGCAATGATTCAGAAATTCTATATCTTGATATTCGAATATCCATCCATCAACAAAAGGGCGGACAGAAATAATGCGGACATCCGCTTCCAAATCCCGAATAACGGTTTCTACTGATTTATATGCTTCATCAAAAGTGATCATCAACTCGTTCTCAATCATGGATATGGTTGAAAGTTTATAGGGTTGGCACTTGCTGCCACGCACTGCTCCGAGACATCCTAAAAACGCGTGGAAACAAGTACCCTCCATTGTATATTGGAACTCTCATATCATTATGCAGGTATCGACATTATTAAACGAAACTTCGTCATCGGCATCATGTCTTTGCAGAGTGTCAAAACTGAAACCAACATCCCAAAAAAAGGCTGTTTGAAAAATGTTTTCAAACAGCCTTTGAGGCACAAAAAAATGAATATAACAGCCGTATCATCTCGCCTACCCGATAATCGGCAATATAATACTGTCTCTCCCGATGGCTTGCTTCGTAAGATACCAATCCGGCCTCTCGCAGCAGAGCCAATTGGCTAGACATCGCAGCCTGAGGCAGGCCGCACAACTCTGCCAGTTCGGTTACATTACGCGGCCTTTCATACAACTTACACAACACAGCCAGACGGTTAGGATTAGCCAGTAACTTAAGGAAGGCGGTTGCTTCTTCATAAGGAGGTTGATTGTCCATCATAATGATTTTAACGGCAAGATTAGCGGTTCCATGGCATTTTGGCTAGCAACCGTGTCATACCGCAAAATCCAGTCAAACCCGCCGCCAACAACCCCGCACTAACTGCTACATCGATAAGGTAAAACCAAGGCGACAGCAGCCAACCCGTCAGAACACCGAACAAAACCAAACCGCCGGCGACGGTTTGTACCTGCCGCATGATATCCGGTGCGGCACGGTAGGTTTCAACTGGCAGTCCAGCAGCCTTCCATGCCTGCAATCCCCCTTCAAGGATGTAACATTCTCGCCCTTTGCCAAGTTCCGACAATGCCATCTCTGCCTGCGCCGTACGTTTTCCACCCAAACAATAAAAAATTAAACATGCGGCGACATTATCAGGTAGTTTGTCCCGATGATGCTCCGGCGGCAGAGATAATGCACCGCCGATATGCTCATTCTTATATTCCGCCTCACTGCGAATATCTATTGCCATCGCACCCTCATGAATTTTTGTCATCGCTTCTGCAGGTGCAATCAGAAAAAGCCGTCCATCCTTATTCACGATTCCGCCCCCATTACTTTTTGTGTTTACCAATGCGGCAGGTGTTGATTCCCAACATACTGTATAACGCACAGCTTCCAATAAGTGCAGTAACCAGCGGCAAAACACCCAGCCAGCCCCACCAGCCGATTTTCCCCATTGCAGAAGCGGCAATTAATACCATGCCGATAACGATGCGGATGACGCGATCCAAAGTACCTAAATTCCGTTTCATCTTATTGCTCCTTGTTTGATATCTAAATCATCTTTAATATAATAAAAATTATATGCGAGAATTCTAATCAGAAAATTTATTTTTGTCAAACACTTTGTTGTTATCTGGATAAAACAAAAAAAGCACGGGATACATCCCAAAGTGCAGGCTGCTTTGGAGATTTAAGGCAGCCTGCATTTTTGGGGTTTGTGTTGTTATTTGAACTGTCTTTTTCTTTAAAAGTGAATGGGCGGTGTGGCGGTAGAAAAGCAGCCTGCACCTGCGGTAAAATATGCAGGCTGCTTTTCCCCATTCCCTACCATCCATCAATATGACGTTCAAAAACACCCTCCGCCCTTGGTTGGCGCGCCGCCTCACGCTTTTGTCTTGGCTGGCGTTGGCCGCATTCGCCATCAGCCAAATCATCACGTTTTGGTTTGCCGAACTGTTCTCGCATTTTTTGCCGCACTACACGGTTTTGTGGGCGGTAACGGCGGCCGTTGCGATGCAGCGGCAGCGTTGGCTTTGGGCGGTCGCCGCATTGGCCGGCGGGCTGTGGCTGTGTTGGCCATCGGGCAGCCCTGCGGTATCCACCGCCGCACCGCCGCTGAAAGTGCTGTGGTACAACGTGAATTTGGACAATCCGGCCGCCGCACAGGAAAGCGCCGCCATTTTGGCCGCCGCGCCCGATGTCGTCGCCATGGCCGAAATCGATTTGGACGATGCAGGCTGGCAAACACTGCGCCAAGCCTATCCGCACGGCTGCGAACACCGCGACAACAGCCCGTTTGCATTGGCACTTTGGAGCAGGCGGCCGCTGCAAAATTGCCGCATCGTCATGGTGGAAACGGATGTTGGCGAACCCTTCCCTTTCATTGAAGCCGAACTGGACGGCAGCAGCCTGTTCGCCCTGCACCCGCCGCCACCCATCAATGCCGAACTGGCCGCCGCGCGACAGGCCTATTTGCAGCAGGCAGCACGGAAAATCGCCGCCGCCAAAACTGTGTTGGTGATGGGCGATTTGAACAGCAGCCCCTTCTCGCCCGTGTTCCGCCAATTCACGCACAGCGCCAATATCCACCCGCACACGCCGAACTACCTGCCCACCTGGCTGCCCTTCGGCCTGAACATCGACCACATTCTCACGCGCGGCAAATCCGGCACCCGCATACGCGCCCTGCCGTGGATGCACTCCGACCACCGCGCTTTGCTGATTGAATGGCCGTAATTTTAAAATAGGCTAAAAAGCAGCCTGCACCTTGGTGTCGGGTATGCAGGCTGCTTTTCGCATCCGTTCTTGCTGCGCTATTCCGCCGTCCAGCCGCCGCCCAGCGCCTTATACAGGCCGACCAATGCCTGCGCGCGGGCCAGCCGCGATTGGGTGAGCTGCTCTTGCGCCTGCGCATCGGCAATCTGTGCGGTCAGAGCGTTGTCCAGCGTTTTATTGCCATAACGGAACAGTTTCTGCGCGTCTTCGGCCTGCTTGGCGGTTTGCCGCTGCGCCGCCTGCAACAAGGCGTTTTGCCGTGCCAAAGCCGCTTGGAATTGGTAGGCGTTGTCGGTATCGGCCAAGGCTTGCAGCAGCGTGCGGTCATATTCCAGCAACGCAGTTTGCAGGCGCGCATCGGCGGCGGCAATATTGGCGCGGATACGCCCATTGGTGAACAGTGGCACGGAAATGCCCACGCTGAACAGGTTCGACCAGCCTTTCAGCGATTCATCGCCGCTCAATTCGATGCGGCCGCCCTGCCCCAGAAAGTTGATGCTGAAACGCGGAAGCAAATCGGCTTTGGCGCTGGCCACCTGTGCCGCGCGCGCTTGGATTTGGGCGGCACGCGCGCGCAGGTCGGGGCGGCGTTCAATCATGCTTTGCGGCGTTTCGCCCTGCGGTGCGGCAGGCGGATGTGCCAATACGTCGGCCGTGCTGTCGGCCAAACGGAATGTTTGCGGCGGCTGCCCGATTAACACGGCGATGGCGCGGATGTGCCGTTCTTCCTGCGCGCGTTCGGTGCTTTGTTTGCCGCGCATGGCCGTAAGGCGGCTTTGCACTTCGCCTTTTTCATACGCCGTCACGTGTCCTGCGCGGAAACGCCCGTCCACATAACGCGCCAGCCGTTCCAGCGCGGCAATGGCCTGCGCGGTGGCGCGCTGCTGTGCCTGCATGGCGCGCGCTTGGAAATAATGCTCGGCAATGTCGGCGGCCAGCAGCATTTGTGCGCCGTAATACTGCTCCTGCACTCCGAGTGCGGCGGCTTTGGCAGCATCGGCATCGCTGCGTTTGCGCCCGAAAATATCCGCTTCCCACGATGCGGACAGCGCGCCGGTGAACATATTGCCGTGGCTGTTCAAATGCTCTTCGGCCAGACGGCCGCCGCCGGGCAGCCCCGACAATGCGGCACGGGCGCGTTCGGGCAACGGATTGTCCATGCTGCTGCGGCTGTGCGTGGCTTTACCCGACACTCCGACCGTCGGCCCCAAATCGGCGCGGGCAAGATTAGCTTGGGCGCGCGCTTCGGCCAGGCGGCTTTGGGCAATTTGAATGTCGTAGCCATTCGCCAGGCCTTGTTCAATCAGGGTGCTTAACACGGGGTCGCGCCAATTCTGCCACCAGCGGGCAAGATTCTGTATTTCGCCGACAGCTTGGGCTTGGCTGAAGGCGGCAGGCAGGGTGATACGGCTTTCGGTCTGCACGGTGGTGCTTTGGCAGGCGGCCAGCAGCAAAACGGCGGTCATCACGGCGGTGTGGCGGATAGTGCGCATGGGGCTTCCTTTTCGGTAAATAGGTATCTGATTGATTTTATTGGGTGCAGGCTGCTTTTTTAGCGCGTTCAAAGCAGCCTGCACTTAACGGACGGGCAGACAAGCATTTGTTAGGGCAGTGAACCGCGGGGCGGAAGGCGTGGGTATGGCGGCGCAACGCCATGAAAACCGCCCGATTTTTGCCGCGCGAAAGTGCAGGCTGCTTTTTATCCCTGCTGTTCCAGCATTTTGCGGAAACGCAAGAGCGCCAAGCCCAGCAGCAGCAATCCCAACAACAGCATGGCCAGCATTTGCGGCCAAACAATTTCCAAGCCCGCGCCGCGAAACAAAATGTTCTGCGCGAACTTCATAAACTGCGTCAGCGGCCAATATTCGCTGATGTCCTGCGCCACCTGCGGCATATTGACGCGCGGCGACGAACCGCCGGCAAACAGGTTGATGACGATATACACCGGCAGCACGAGCATGCCGAACTGCGCCATGGTCGGAGCCAGTGTGGCAATCATAATGCCCAGCGACGACACGGCGAACAAAAACACCGCCAGCCCGACGGCATACAGCAGCAGCGAACCGTTCAGCGGCACGCCGATGGACAGGTGGACGACAAACCACAGCGACAGCATGGCCGAAATCATAATGACCACGCCGTTGGCCAAGATTTTGCTCATCATCAACTCGGGCGCGGTAACGGGCATCACCAGCAAATGCTCAATCGTGCCGCGTTCGCGCTCCCGAATCACCGCCGCGCCCGCCAGCAGCATCAGCAGCAGAAACGCCATCGTGCCGATTTGCGACGTGGGCATGAACCACGAGCTTTCGGTGTTCGGATTGAACTCGGCGTGCACCACGGGTTTGATGACTTCGGGCAGCTCGATACCGGCGAAATCGTTGATTTCGCGGCCGGCAATTTGGTTGATGTAGGACGAGCCCAAGCCCGCCTGCGTCATGGATGTGGCGTCAATCAGCAGTTGGATTTGCGGATGCCGCCCGGCCTGCACGTCGCGCTGGAAATTCGGCGGGATTTCGATGACGAAGGTGAATTCGCCCCTGTTCATCAGCGCATCGGTATCGTGCGGGTCGATGGCTTTTGGGGATTGGAAAAACGGTGCTTGCAGCGCGTCGCGGATGCGGAAGGACAGCACGGATTGGTCGCGGTCGATCACGGCGACGGCGGCGTGTTTCACATCGGTGGACATCCGCGACATATCGTACACCGGCATGGTGAAAATATAGGCAATCAGGATAATCAGCACAGGGTCGGAAAACACGCTGCGAAATTCTTTGCGCGTGAGATAGTAGATATTTTTGAGCATCTGCATGATGGGAAGCTCCATTCGTTCGGAGTGCAGGCTGCTTTTCACCGCTTCAAGCCGCAAAAAGCAGCCTGCACTTTATTTTTCCTGCTTTTTCAGCAGCAGGCACGCTATAAACGTCGCGCCGATGGCGAACAGCGAAATGGCGGCATATTCGGTCAGCAAATCGCGCGTGTTCAGGCCGCGGGCAAACGTGCCCAGCGTAACGTTCAAATACCAATACGCCGGAAATATCTGCCCGATAATGCGGCCGCTGCCTTCCATGGACGACAGCGGATACAGGAAGCCCGAATAGTTCATGGCGGGAATCATGGAAATGATGGAAGTGGCGAAAATGGCGGCCAGCTGAGAGCGCACGAAGCAGGAAATCACCAGACCCAGCGAGGTCGAAGCCCACACCAGCAGCATGGTGCCGAGAAACAATGCCCACAGCGAGCCTTTCAGCGGCACGCCGAACCAAAGCAGCATCATCAGCAGCATCACGGCAAAATTCACTGCGCCCACGGCGATATACGGCAGCTGTTTGCCAATCAGGTATTGCGCGGCGCTGGCGGGCGAGGCGTAAAAATTGGCAATCGAGCCGATTTCTTTTTCGCGCACCACGCCCACCGCCGCCATCATGGCGGGAATCATCATCAGCGCCATCATCAGCACGCCGGGCGAAATCGAATTGATGCTGTTGAAATCTTGGTTATACAGAAATCTTGGGACGACTTCGGCCGGCGCGCGCAAATCGGCGGGCGTGCCGGTGGCGCGGATATAGTCCAGCGAATAGGCATACACCAAACTTTGCACATAGCCGCGGATATTGGTGGCGTTGAACGGCGTGGCGCCGTCGATGTAAAAGCCGATTTCGGGTTTTTCGCGGCGTTCCAATGCGCGGCCGAAGCCGGGCGGAATGTCAATCACTAGCACCGCCGTGCCGTTTTGCAGCACGGTTCGGATGTCGGCTTCGCGTTCGATGGGCGGCTGCTCGATGAAATAGCGCGAGCCGGAAAAATATTCAGTGAACGCGCGGCTTTGCACGGATTGGTCGCGGTCGTACACGGCGTATTTCAGGTTCTGCACGTCAAACGAAATCCCCCAAGACACCGCTGCCATAATCACGATGGGGCCCATCACGGCGAAAAACAGGCGGATTTTGTCGCGCAGTAGTTCGGCGGTTTCGCGGCGGGCAAACGTGAGCACGGTGGCGAACCAATATTTCAGCGAATCCGTATCGTGCGTCATAAAACCTCCTTGGTTGATGTGCAGGCTGCTTTTGATGGTGTGCCGAAAGCAGCCTGCATTTTGTTTTCAGCCAACAAAACCGTCATTTAAAAAACATCTTCTCCATATAATATATCCGGATACAGCATCAGCAAGATGGCACAAACCAACAGAATGCATATCCAGCCGCCATACCAATACTTCATCCATTTATCCGGCCGCCGTATCCGTTCGGACGGGAAAAAGGCGATGGCAACAAACGACAGCGGCACGCACACCGTCAGCGGCATTGCCAGCAGAATAACCATCACTTCGATATGTGTATGCGATTTCACGTTGGCCAGCATATACGCCAATGTGGCCTCTATCTCAAAAGAAAGCAAAACAAACGGCACGGTAAGCAAAAACCACACAATCCGAACTGCATCGCTGACCGGTTTCACGGGTTCGTCCCGCCGTTCGCTGCGGTGCAGGCTGCTTTTGCGTACAGATGTCATGTCGTCTCTTCCTGTTCAAAATATGCAGGCTATTGTGCCAACCCAACTGCGCTTCAAACCGCCGCGCCTGCGGTTTTCGCGTCTTCTTCCAAATAATGGATAAACGCTTCTTCCATATTCGGCCGTCCGCTGCGTGCCACCAGTTCGGCGGGCGTGCCGACGGCCAGTACGCGGCCTTGGTGCATCAGGCTGATTCGGTCGCAGCGTTCCACTTCGTTCATAAAGTGGGTGGACACGAAAATGGTGATGCGGTCGCGGCGCGACAGTTGCAGGAGCGTGCGCCAGAACATATCACGCGCGGCAGGATCCACACCCGATGTCGGCTCGTCCAAAATCAGCACTTCGGGCGAATGCAGGCAGGCGGCGGCCAGTTGCAGGCGTTGGCGGATGCCGAGCGGCAGGGCGGCGGGCGCGGTGTCGGCCACGTCGGCCAAGTCAAACTGCTGCAAGGCGTTCTGCACGGCTTCTGCGCTTTTGCCGCCCATACGGTAGAGCTTGGCGTGCAGCATCAGGTTCTGCCGCACGCTCAGTTCTTCATACAGCGAAAACGCCTGCGACATATAGCCCACGCGCATTTTCACCGCCATGCCGCCCGCGTCCACGGGCTGCCCCAAAAGTTCCGCGCTGCCTTCGGTGGCATCCAAAAGGCCGGTCAGCATTTTCATGGTGGTGGATTTTCCGCAGCCGTTGCTGCCCAAAAAGCCGAAGATTTCGCCTTTGGGAATGGTGAAGCTGACGTGGTCCACGGCGGTGAAGCTGCCGAAGCGTTTGGTGAGCCCGTGTGCTTCAATGGCGGGCGGCGAATCGGGGTCGGGCACGAAGGGGGTGATTTCCAGACCGCCCGCGCCTTGGCGTTTTTCTTCGGGCAGCAGGCGGATATAGGTTTCTTCCAGCGTTTTGCCGCCGTGCTGCGCCATCACTTCGCGCGTGGGGGCATTGGCGAGCAGCCGCCCGTCGTCCATCGCCAGCAGGTGCGGAAACTGTTCGGCTTCGTCAATATAGGCAGTGGCGACAATCACGGTCATGCCGCGGTGTTCGTGCTGCAAATCGTCCACCAGCTTCCAAAACTGGCGGCGCGACAGCGGGTCCACGCCGGTGGTGGGCTCGTCCAGAATCAGCAAATCGGGGCTGTGCACCAGCGCGCAGCACAAGCTCAATTTCTGCTTCATGCCGCCCGAAAGCTTCCCTGCGGCGCGGTCTGGAAAAGGGGCGAGCCCCGTGGCTTCCAGCAGCCGTGCAATGCGCGTTTTGCGTTCGGCGGCGGAAAGCCCGAACAGCCGCGCGTGAAAGTCGATGTTTTCCTGCACGGTCAGCGTGGGATACAGGTTTTTGCCCAAGCCCTGCGGCATATAGGCAATGCGGTGCGACAGTTCGCGCCGAACGCGCTTTTGCGCCATGTCGCCGCCCAGCACGGACACGCTGCCCGTTTGGATAATGCGCACGCCCGCCATCAGCGAGAGCAGCGTGGATTTGCCCACGCCGTCCGGCCCAATCAGCCCGACTGCCGCGCCGTTGGAAATGTCCAGCGACACGTCGTCCAGCGCGCGGACTTTGCCGTAGCGGTGGGATAGGTTTCGGATGGAGACGGTGTTCATGATGTTTGGAATGGAATGGAAATTTGGGGAAAGCAGCCTGCACTTTAATAAATAGCGGATTAAAATCGGCACTTCAAAAGCAGCCTGCACTAATTCAATCTTTGGACAGCTTTCAGCCTTTCAACATGCGCGGCTTTCTTGTCTTCCGTTGCCTGCCATTCAGGCTGCTGCAAAACGGCATGGATGCGGGCAAGCGCCGCGTCATCGACAATATTTTTGGTAAAGCCCTGTATATATTCAATGAAATTATGCTGCAAGCACACATTGGTAGGCAATTCGGTTTTCAGTTGGCAGTTGCGGTGTGCAAACACGACAACGGAATGGAAACGGTTTTCAGGCTGCCTTAAAAGCCACGCCAAGGCTTTGATATGCCCATAATTTTGGCGGATGGGATTGGGAAAGGCGTATTTTTCAAAGCGCGACAAGGTGTGCGTCCATTTTTCCTGTTTCGCGCCGCCGAAAATCCAGCCCTGAAAATATTTGGCCTCGATAACGAACACGCCGAAAGGGGAGACGACAATATTGTCAATCTGCGTCGTGCCGTTGGACGCGGGGATAATCAGATTGGAAAAATGGCGGTATTGCGCGGCATCCAGCTTGCTCAACACGGCAACTTTGACAATCTGCTCGCCCACATCGCCCTTTTTCTCCGCCATGCTTTTGCTGGTGGCGTTGATTCCCCCCGTTTCGGCTGGCGGCTCGGTGGGGTGCGGTTCATCGGTGCGCGGCTTTTTCCTGCGCGCTGTTCTCGGCGGCGGCTCGTCCTTGTCTTGATTCGTCAGGATATTGAGCACGGCAAACATCAGGGCAATAAAGACCAGGGCGTATGCGAGTTTTTCCATTTGGAAGCAGTTTTAATGGGATGCGCGGGATGTGCAGGCTGCCTGAAACCCCATCTGCCGAAGCCGAAAAGCAGCCTGCACCCTATTCATTCACTGCGGCAGCTTCACCGCCAGTTCTGCCGGCCAGCCGCTTTGCGTATTGGTGCGGACGTAGCCGTTGCCGGTCATGCCGCCTTTGAGCAGGCGGTTGTATTTCAGGGCAATGTCGGCGGGGATTTTCAGTTTCACTTTGAACATGAGCTTGGCGCGTTCGTTGGCGGTTTCCACCGCTTTGGGCGTGAACTGCGCATTGGTGGCGATGAAACTGATTTTGGCGGGGAACACGGCATCCAGCCCGTCCAACACAATCCGTGCTTCGTCACCCACTTTCAGCACGGCAGCCTGCGCGTTGGGCAGGAAGATGTTCATGCTGGCATCGGACGGGTCAATCAGGCTGATGACCTTGCTGCCTGCGGCAATCACGCTGCCCGTTTCGGCAATGCGGTATTCCACGCGGCCGTCTTTCGGGCTGGTGATTTTCATGTCGCTTTGGGCGGATTCGGCGGTTTTCACCTGCGCCTGACGTGCCGCCACACCCGCTTGCGCTTCCGCCACACCGGCCTGCGCCTGCCGCACCATGGCCAGCGCCTCCGATTTCGCCGCCTGCGCCGCTTTCACCGCCGCCGCCGCGCCGTCCCGTTGCGAACGCCGCCGCTGGGTTTCGGCAGGCGACACCAAATCTTCGCTTTGCAGCCTGCCTGCGTTGTCCAATTCCATCTGCGCCACTTTCTGCTGCTGTTGCTGCGCGGCAATCTGGGCATCGGCACGCGCCACGGCTTCCTGCGCCTGACGTACGGCAGCCTGCGCGCGCAACACGGTTTCACGCGCCGCCGATTCGCCCGCCATCGCCTCTTCCACCTTGCCCGAAGCAATGTCGGACGACAATTCGGCCAGCACGTCGCCCGCCTTCACTTCGCTGCCCTCGTCCACCAACACGTTCTGCACGCGGCCGGCATACAGGCTGGCGACATCGTAGCGCTCCAATTCCAAGCGCCCGTTGGATACGGCGATATTGTCGGGCAGCGTGTTGCCGTTCTGGTGGCGGAAATAGGTGGCGGCACCGGCGGCCAATGCGGCAATCACGGCGGCAGGAAGCAGGAGTTTTTTCATGATTCGTCCTTCAATATCCATCACTGTTGGGGTGCAGGCTGCTTTTTAGCGCACCTTGTCTTTCCATTCGCCATAACCTGCGGCATCCATTTGCGCCAACGGGATGAATTTCAGGCTGGCGCCGTTAATGCAGTAACGCAGGCCGCCGCGGTCTTGCGGCCCGTCAGGGAACACATGCCCTAAATGCGAATTGGCGGCGCGGCTACGGACTTCAGTACGCTTCATATTGTAGCTGTTGTCTTCATGCTCGGTGACTGATTGCGGCGTTATCGGCTTGGTGAAGCTCGGCCAGCCGCAGCCCGATTGGAATTTGTCGGCGGAAGAAAACAGGGGTTCGCCGCTAACGATATCGACATACAAACCCGGCTGGAACAGATGGTCGTATTCGTGGCTGAACGCGTATTCCGTGGCGGCGTTTTGGGTGACTTCGTATTGCTCGCGCGTTAAGGTGCGGCGCAATTCTGCATCGCTCGGTTTGCGCCAAGTGGCGGCATCGAAACCTTTTTGCGGTGCGGTGGGTGTTTTACCCGGCAGCGGTTCATCCGCCTTGCGGATGTCGATGTGGCAGTAGCCGTTCGGGTTTTTAATCAAATAGTCCTGATGATACTCTTCCGCTTCATAAAAATTGTCCAACGGGCGGTTTTCCACCACAATCGGGCGGCTGTATTTTTGCTGTTCGCGCGCAATGGCTTCCGCCACCACGGCTTTTTCGGCCGGGTCGGTGTAATACACGCCGCTGCGGTATTGTTCGCCCCTGTCGTTGCCTTGTTGGTTCAGGCTGGTCGGGTCCACCACGCGGAAATAATATTGCAGGATATCGTTCAGGCTTAATTTGTCGGCGTCGTAGGTTACTTTCACCGTTTCGGCGTGGCCGCTGCCCTGTATCACTTCTTCGTAGCTCGGATGCGCGGTTTTGCCGTTGGCATAGCCCGAAACAGCATCGGCAACGCCGTCAATACGTTGGAAATAGGCTTCCAAGCCCCAGAAGCAGCCGCCGGCAAGATAAATGGTTCGCAAGTTCATGGTGGAAGTGTCCTTATTGGCAGTGGGTCGGTAAAACGGTGTTTGCAGGCTGCCTAAATCGGCATTCGGGTTTTGCAGCAGCGCCAATGCCTGCGCCTCGTTCAGGCTGCCTTTCACAATGCGCTCGACATTACCGTCTTTGCCCAGCAGCGCCCAAGACGGATAAACGGCGATATTCAAACTTTTGGCAATTTGGCCGCCCGCATCGGTATAAACCGGCAGATTCCGATATTCCGTGCCGGCAAACCATTGGCGGAACTCGGCTTCCGGTTTTTCGTGCAGATAGCCCGGTGAAGCGATGGTAATCAGGTTGGCCGACTGGAAACGTTTGTCCTGCGCCCATTGCTCCGTGCGGCCAAGTTCGGACAGGCATAACGGACACCAGCTCGCCCAAAATTTCACCAGCGTGGGTTTGCCGCCGTGCAGACGCTCGGCAGCCGGCCGGTTGTCCGTACCGTGCAGTTTGCCGATTTGTGCCGCCACTGTTTCCGCCTGCGCACTTTTGAAAGACGGCAATCCCAGCGTCAGCAGAAGTCCGCCGCAAGCCGTGCCCAACAACACACCGCCGATACGCGGCAAGATTTTTTTCGATTTCATTTTGATGATGCTCCTCGTAGAGTGGATGTTTATTAGAATGACGTTTGGATTATATGCCTATTATTGTTATTGCGCGACAGTCGGAAAACAGGCAATTAAATGCGGCTATCAAGATGCAGGCTGTTTTTTTATCGCGCCAATTTCCATTTTGTTGTTTTTTATCTATAAACACTCCCTCAGTTCGGCGCACCCAAAGCAGCCTGCACTTTCCATGCGCAATTTTGACAAAACTTATTGTGCAAATAATGCTTTTTTTGAATATTCCCCCTGCCAAACTCTCACCAACACAACATCCACCAACTATTTTTGTCTGACTTTTTATAAAAAATCCAAATCAGCATGGATAGTTTTTATCAAAATTCGACAATATTATTTTTAAAAATTGCCAATAACATAATAAAATATGCGGTTATTTTATTTTGCAGAGTTTTGGAAGTTATCAAAACTTCCTGCAAATTTTTACCGTTTCAACACATGTCATAACTTGGAGCAATATCGATGAATAAAATTTATAACGTTGTATACTCGGAAGAGCACAGCACTTGGGTGGTGTGCTCCGAACTGGATAAACGCGGCCGCAAAAAATCTTCACGCACGAGCACCGGCAAACTGCTGGCATCTGCCGCCATTATGGGCGCAAGTTTGGCGTCCCTGCCGGCGCAAGCCTCTACTTGCGGTGACGGTAGCACAGTTGCCAGTGGCGGAAGCTGCGACATGGGTGTTTATAGTGCCACCGTCAATGACCGTAAAATCGGCCAAACGGTGGCAAGCGGCGGTGATACCGTAACCGTAACCACTCCCGACATCAATAATATTACAAGTACGAGCAACGACCGTCCGTTCAGATCGGGCCGCCTGCGCGATTTGTTTACCGATGCAGGTATCCTCAGCCAACTGGCGGGGCTGGAGCGCTTAAACCCCAACCAAAAAGGCGAAACGCGCACCGTCAGAGACCCTATCAGTGGCAGTAACCAAACCGTTAATGTTTATAACAACATCCTTGGGCAGTCTGCTTTGGATATTGAAGGCATCGTAACCACCGGCAACGATGTGTATGTGGATATGCGTGTGGGCACGGCCACCGGCAGCGGCAGCAAAATTATCGCTTCTTTGGGGGATGCCACTGCCGCCATGGTGGATAACTCGGTTGCCACCAATCGCACGGCTTTGCCTCTTTCCGTAAAAGACTCCCGTTTGGTGCAGGCGGAAAACGGCGCATCGGCAGAATGGACATCCAAAAACCGTATCCGCTTCAACCAAGGCGTGATTGCCTCCGACCGACTGAAAATGACCCACACGCTGTTTGAACCTAAAACCGTTACTTTTATGGGTAACTCATACACGCTCAATACCGTGCAGGATCTCATCAACTATAACGACAATGTGTTGAAACCAGCCATCGGCACGCCCGGCTTTGCCAATTCCGGCGAAACGCAACAGGCTGCCTACGACCGCTGGTTTAACGAAGCGGCACGCAGGAAAGAATATACCTTCGACCAAGCCAATCCGATTACCCCCACTCCGGATTCCCAACTGCCGGTCAGAGAAGTTTGGGTTATGTCTGCCACAGGCAACGGTTCCACCGCCACATTGAAAAACGGCGGGCAAATCGATCACCGGACCGCGCAATATATGGGCGGTGGCATATTGGCTGAAGAAGGGGGCAAGGCCGTTATCGAGCAGGGCGCTATCTTATCGGGCGTGTTCAACAGCCTGACTGTGCGCGGTGCCGGCAGCACGGCCGAAAACCACGGCGTGATTTCCGGTGGTTATTATGCTTCCGACAATTTCGATACTAGCAAAGACAGCCAAGCCAATAAAAACGATAACTATGTCGAGGCGACAACGGTGGATGCCCTCAACGGCGGCGCATTCACCAATAAAGGCATTATCAATGTTGCCGGATTCACTTACCCCAACCTGAACTTTACCAACTACGGTATCCGGGTAAACAACGCAACGGCCGTGAACCAAGCCGGCGGTGTGATTAACGTGGCAGTAAACAAAGCACCGGACAACGCCGTTCAGGGTGTGCGCGTGGAAAACAACGGCACATTCACGGCCGATGCAGGCAGTGAAATATTCATCGGTCGCACGGCACAATACAGCAGCGGCGCGCCGACTACACTGATTGGCAACACATCCGCTCAAGTGGGCATCCTTGTTAATGGCAACAATGCCGTCCTGAACAATAACGGCACGATTACTATCGGCAAGGAAACCCAAGGTGCAACTGCTGTCCGCGTCAGCAATGGCAATGCGTCGACTAAAGTTAACTTGGGCACGACAAGCGTTATCAATGTATCCGGTAATGCCACGATGCCTGCAGGCAGCCAGCCGAAACAAAATATCGGTATTCAAGCACAAAATTCCGATAATGCAGAAATTACCAATGCCGGCACAATCAACGTAAATGGCACTAATGGTGTCGGTGAAAACGTTGTGGCAGAAGCAGGACGCACAGCCAAAATCACTAATACCGCCACCAGCAAAATTACCGTAGAAGAAGCATCTACCAACCAAGTGACTCGTAACTATGGTATCTATGCGGAAGGTAAAGGTACCGGTAAAGCAGATGTTGTTACAGACGGTACATTGACCTTGAAAGGTGACAACGTCATCGGCGCCCACGCACGCGGCAATTCAACAATGGATGTCAATGCGGGTATGAAAACCGTATTCGACAATTCCACCAATGCGAAAAACCAAATTGCCTACCACATCAACGGTGGTAATGCGGTTGCCAATGTTGCCGCTTTGACCAACAGTACCGACATCACCACCGAGAACTCCACTATGTTCCATGCGGATGCCGGCGGTACAGTTAATGCGTCTGACCTCAATGTGACTGCATCCGGCAAAGATGCTGTAATTTTGGCCAGCGACGGTGCTGATGCATCAGGTAAAGCTTCTGCCATCAATGTAAATAACGGCACTTACAACCTGACTGGCAACGGTTCTAGTGTTGCCTTGGTATCCGGTGGTGCAACGGCCAGCCTGAAAGGTACTGCCAATATCGCCGATTCTGCTACTGGTGCGACTATTGGTACCGCAGACGGTAAAAACCATGGTTTGAACAAGCAAGTAGTTGCGGGCAGCTCGCCCAACAACAAAACCAAATTGGTGTCCGAACTGGATACGGCCACCAATGCAGCCAGCGTAATCGGCTATACCGCACAAAATAGCGGTACTGTGGAATATGCAGGCAGCCTGCAGCTGAACGGTAGCAACAGCGTGGCTGTGCGTACCCTTGATAATGGTACTGCCACACTGAACGGTGCAACAGTAAAAGCCAACGGCACTGCCCTTCTGGCCAACGGCGGCACCAACAATATTACAGTGAACGGCGGCACAGTCAGCGGTACCAACAATGTGTTCAATTCCGTTGCCGGTGTCAACACACTGAAAGCTGAAAACGGCGCAGTATTGAACGGCACAATGGCTGTTGCAGCCGGCACTTCCAATGTCAGCCTGAACAATGCCACTTGGAACAACAACGGTAACTCGACTGTTACGACCTTGAACAATGCCGGTACCGTTGCCTTTACTGCACCGACTACGCCTGCAGTGGGTAACTACAAAAACATTACCGTAAACGGCGACTACACCGGCAACAACGGTAAATTGGTTGTCAATACCCTGTGGAACAGCGATACGCATAAAGACTCCGACCACCTGATTATTAAAGGTGCGGCCAGCGGTAAAACTGTTGTCAGCACGCCAAACGGTATTATCGGCAACATCACGAAAACCACTGCGCAACAGTTCTCCTCTGATGTGGTAACCGTAGAGCAGCCTGCAGCCAATGCCGCAGGTCAGCAAGTTGGCCAACCGGATGGCAACGCTGTCTTTACAGGTACTGCCGACACCACCAATGCCGGCCAAGCCCAATTGGTGTTGAAGAGCACTGCAGGCGGTAAAAACGTGTACGCATGGACGCTGTATGCTACTCCGGCACCGACACCTGCGCCAACTCCGGCACCAACTCCGGCACCAACTCCGGCACCAACTCCGGCACCAACTCCGGCACCGGCAGGCCACTACATTTTTGCGCCTGTTGCATCGGCCTACATACTGATGCCGCAAGTGAACCAAGAAATCGGTTACAACACGTTGTCTGCTACATTGCACGAACGCCGTGGCGAAAACCAAATCATGGCTTGGGATGAATGTGCAACCTGCGGTGAGCAGGCCAAAGGCCAAACTTGGGCACGCCTGCTGGGTCGCCGTCTGAACAGTGACGGCAAAGAGCGTTTCAACTTTGAAACCAAAATGGCTGGCGTACAAATCGGTCATGACTTTGCCATCCGCCGTAACGACAAAGGCGGTCATAACCTGACCGGCGTGTTTGCAGCATATACCCGTGCCACAACCGACTTCTTCGACCGCTACCGTGCTGTCGGTGGCGTTGTGGTGGACGATAAATTCACCGGCGAAGGCAAAACCGATGCCGTATCTTTGGGCGTAAGCAACACTTACTACGCACAAAACGGCAGCTATCTGGATTTGGTCGGCCAAGTAAGCTGGCTGCGCAACAACTATAAAGCACGCGATTCCGTTTCCGTGAAACAAAACGGTTGGGGTGCAGGCCTGTCTGCCGAAGTCGGTCGTCCGTTTGCCTTGGGCGAGCGTGCCGAAAACGAGGGCGGCTGGATGATTGAGCCGCAAGCTCAGTTGATGTACCAATACGTCGGCCTGAAAAACTTCAACGACGGTATCCGCCAAGTAGAACAAAACGGCCAACACGGTCTGCGTGGTCGCTTGGGTGCACGTTTGGCCTACAATGCGCCAAACAGTAACCTGCGCACCAACACGTTCTATGCCGTTGCCAATGTGTGGAATGATTTCATCAAACCGCGCAACATCCACATCGGTGCGGACTCTGTCAGTGAGAAACGCAACACTACGTGGGGCGAACTGGGCTTGGGCGCACAACTGCCGCTGGGCAAAAATGCCTATCTGTACGGCGATGCGCGCTACGAACGTAACCTGGGCGGTGCAAAACGCGACGGTTACCGTGGCACAGTCGGCTTCAAATACACTTGGAAATAACCCCCACCGTGCAGGCTGCCTGATTTAGGGCAGCCTGCCCAAAGGAAAATATCAATGAAAAAAACATTTTTATTTGCTGCCTTGGCAGCTTGCTTAAGCACTCCCGCATTGGCCAAAGATTACATTCACAGATGGTGCGCGCCTGAAGAGCCTGCCGCTCCCGTTGTGGTGGCGCCTGCACCAGCACCTCAAGTTGAACGTATCAATCTGGCCGCCGATGCCTTGTTCCAATTCAACCGCTCGTCTGTGAAAGACCTGCTGCCGCAAGGCCGCGCAACATTGGACGAACTGGCCGCACGTCTGGTCAGCCGCCAAACGCAAATCGACAGCATTGCCTTGGTGGGTCATACCGACCGCTTGGGCAGCGAGCAATACAACTACAACTTGGGCTTGAAACGCGCAGAAACCGTGAAAGCCTACTTGCAGGAAAAAGGCGTGCAAGACCCTATCAGCACCCGCAGCGCCGGTGAAACGCAACCGGTTACCACCGACTGCCACGGCACCCGTGCAACGGCGGCTTTGAAAGCCTGCCTGCAACCTGACCGTCGCGTAGTGGTGGAAATCACTGGCACAGCCCCTGTTGCGCAATAATCTCGCGCTCAAATCCCTTGGCTTGCTTTTGCTTGAGCCAAGGGCTTTTTATTGACACTCAAAAAGCAGCCTGCAACTCACTCAACTCACTCAACTCACTCAACTCACTCAACTCACTCAACTCACTCAACACACTTCATCACATCATGCAAAAACACCTCATCCCCCTTATTCTCGCCCTCATTTTCATCGCACTGTCGCTGTGGGCCGGCATCGCCCCTGCCGACCGTGCCGTTTGGTGGGCGGAAGCCACGCCGCTACTCATCGTATTCACCGCGCTGCTCCTCACTTATCCGCGCTTCAAATTCAGCAACACCGCCTATGTGCTGATGAGCCTGTGGCTGTTCATGCACACCGTCGGCGCGAAATACACCTTTGCCGCCGTGCCGTTCGACTGGGGCAACCGATTGCTCTCGCCGCTCTTGGGCGAAGGGCGCAACCATTTCGACCGCGTCGGGCATTACATCATTGGTTTTTACGCCTATCCGGTGGCGGAATGGCTGTTGCGCAAACGCAAGGCGACCTTGGGCATTGCCCTGTTTTTCGGGCTGTTTTTTATTATGAGCGTGGCGGCGGCCTATGAGATTATCGAATGGCAATATGCTGTGATTGAAGGCGGCGATGCGGGCGTGGAATTCCTCGGTTCGCAAGGCGACGTGTGGGACGCACAAAAAGATATGCTGGCCGACACGCTGGGCGCGGTCACGTCGCTGCTGCTGTTTCTGATGATTCGTCCCGACAAGCGTTTGGGCGAACGCTGAACGTTTTAGGGATAGAGATAATATAGTAGACCTTTTGCGAAAGTATCCTGAAGATTTACAATTCCCAAATGAAATACGAAAACCTAATCCAAAGAAGTGACAGTGGATTCAAGCAACTCACAAGCATAACGCCACCTTTTTCATGAAATGCCACTAGGGCCCGTTGACATTATCACCTTGCAATAATGTCAACGGGCCTAAAATATATGGTAACCTTAGTATTACTTCATATTCATAAAAATGGACGAATTACCAGTATCTCTACCGTCGTCCCCTCTGCGTATGCGACGCATCGGTGACCTTGCCCCAGCAAAACACTTCGTACATGCCACCCTTTCCCTGTTACTAAGCATATTACCGTTTTCCGCCTCTCTACCGACAATACAGGAGATTTGCGTAGACCGGCAAATCCGCGCTGCTTACCGTCCGCTGCCTGAAGCCGAGACTACTGGCGGCTGCTCTTATTCTCCTGCCATGCCCCGATACCCCGAAAGCACTCACTGCAGACTCACTATCCTTTACGCTGGTAAAACTTGGAGGCGCGAAGTGGAAATTCTCGGAAAACCGCCTGATAGTTACACCCCGCACGCTATCATCTCAACCAGTAACCCCAACCTTGTCAGCGCCGACTTCGCCATTGCCAACACGCGTGGACGCGCGGCAAACGTCATGCACGTTAACCTGCTCACCCTCATCCTGCTCGGCTGCAGCCTCCTGCACCTCTACTACGCCCTGCTCCACCGCAAACCTCTGGCGGCTATGAATCGCGTTGGCGCCTACCCGTGGCGGTTGGTCGCCATCGAAGACATTGCTGCCTGGCATGAAGACACGCTTGGCCGCCTCTGTAAAATACGCTGTACCTTTGTCACAAATACACCGTGGTA